>Ga0233427_10004150_pt1 | contig 12224 bp, 11 predicted proteins | sample SI_118_April2016_5_FD_179885 | JGI IMG/M metagenome (GOLD analysis project Ga0233427, IMG submission 179885) | Seawater microbial communities from Saanich Inlet, British Columbia, Canada - SI_118_April2016_100_MG | ecosystem: Environmental > Aquatic > Marine > Inlet | place: Canada: British...
CGGTATGACGCGGCGCCACTTGGGCCGCTCGGCGAAGAAAACTGACCGGGGACAAGGGTTCGAAATTCGCCCGATCTTTCGCCAATGATTGTTCGAAAATAGACAATCGTTTTTTCCCAGGTTGAAAGTTAAACATAATTATTAGTCAGGGAGAAGCCAGAATTCTGGCGTGACTAGATTATGAAGAAATTAGTATTTGACTTTGAGCGACTACAAATGCCTTTACCAAAACTCAATCAGCATGAGTAAAGCGATATACAGCGGCACCGAAAAGCATACCAAAAACTGGCGCGACGACATAAATCCACAGGTGAGTAAGGTCGCCATGAGCCAGGTAAGGCCCGAGCGCTCGTGCTGGATTCATTGCCGCGCCCGCGTAAGGGCCCATAAGCATGACTTCTAGCCCTACGACTATCCCAACAGGAATCGCCGCAAGCTGCAAATTTGAACGACTATGATAAGCCGTCCCACAGATAACCCACATGAGGAGGAACGAGAGAAAAAGTTCTATGGTAAAAGCAATTATTGGGGTTACGCCCACAAGCTCGTTTGGAATATTTGCGCCAATGGCTGCAACTGGGCCAATAATCCAGAGTAGGATAAAACCTGCTGCTACTGAACCTGCAATTTGCGAAAATATGTAACCAGGAACCAGACCCCAACTTAACTCCCCAAGCCATGCTGCAGCAAAAGAAAGTGCAGGATTAACATGCGCGCCGGAGATCTGGCCAAATGAAAATATCACAACTGTTATGATGCCGCCCGAAATTAAACCAGAACCTAGCGCTCCGATGTTCGAAGTTACAGAATCAATCATTACTGCGCCAGCAGCAAAAAACACAAGCGCGAACGTACCAATAAACTCACAAAGATATTTCTTTAGCGCGGCTCCCATCATGATCATCGACCAGGTTATCCGGTCATTCGTAGAAAGAGTTGGGGTAGTTTCTCTGGTAATCTTTCGATGCGATCAATTACAACTGAATTTCTTGGACCGAAAATAGTATCCAAATAAGACGAAGTCTTGGTTTCCAGTCCTACACAAAAAACATCAATTCCTTGGTGAGAAAGAGACTGCACAGATCGACGGGCATCCTCGATCAAGTATCTAGGATCTTTGATATCTAGGTCAGATGGCTCCCCATCAGTGACTAGAAGCAAAAGTTTCCGATAAGTGGATCGGCCGCATAGGTCTGCGCCGGCATGTCGAATCGCAGCACCCATTCGAGTCGATAGGCCGCTCTCAAGGCCTGCCAAATTTGAATAGTGATTCTGCTGAAAAGGCTCATCAAAATCTTTTATTCGAAAATAACGGACATCTTCCCGGTTGTTGGAACAAAAAGCAGAGATCGCAAACGGATCCCCGAGCCCCGCCATGGCGTGAGCCAAGAGTGCTGATGCTTGTACTTCAAGATCTAAAACAGTTTGCGTGGAGTTGGCGACGAAATCTCTAGTAGATTCCGAGATATCTAATAAAAGTAGGACTGATAGATCACGATCTTGGCGGACCCATTGACCATAGACACGCGGATCAGGTGTTAATCCAGCTCGTTGATTTATTCTTGCGTCAATACATGCATCCAGGTCGAGGTATTCGCCTTCCGGAAGTCTGCGCGTTCGCTTAGGTCTGCTAACCTTCGCTGCCTTAATTAGTGATGTGATGCGATTTAAAACTTCTGCAGATTGATCAATCGCATTCGCAATAATTTGTCCATTTCCAGCAAGCGGTGAATATTCGACTAATGTTGTCCAATCTGGCCGTTCATAGCCGGTCATATAATCAAACTCTGGATATCTTGCGACTGGAACTCCTTCAGCTTCCGAAATTTCTAATTTTACGGGTTTTCCAAGAGCATCTTCATTTTGTTCGGTCTCCTGGCGCTCCTGATCCGGGGAGGTGAAGTCATCATCAAGTTGTTGTTGTAGTCGAACGGAATCAAAAGTATGTTCCGCCTCCAATGAGTCTGGTGGTATTTGTTCTTCACCAAAGTCCCAAAGACCAAGGTTGTCGTCTCGGTAAGGTGGCTCAACGACGTATCCACTCATATCAAATTGCCATCCAACTCTCATTTGGCCTAAGTCATTACCCAATAAACCACCGAGTTCGCGGCTGAATTGTGGATCCTCCCAAGAGTCCTCCCGCAAAAAGAACTCCGACCGTGCTTTTTTTACCCATCCATCAAAATCAGAGAAGTCTGGATCGATGAGGGCGCGAGCAAGTCGCGCCAGTAGGTTTGGCGCCATCAATGCATGATTAGGGGATAGCGAACTTGGGGTCTGGGCTACATGTAGAGGTAGCCATAGTCGCCTAAGGCCAGGCATTTCGCGCAGTGCCAAGTTTTCTACCCGAGCATCTTCTATTAGTGATATGACCGCAATCTGGATGGGTTTCAGTTTCCGAATTGGAAATTTAGGCCCTGAAAATTGAATATGTGCTCCAATATGGGCTATGCATGCACGATACAAATCCTCGGCGTGTTCACCTTGAAATCCAGGAAATGATGTGGGTAAGCGGACCACCCCAAGACCAAAGCTAGACCGGCGTTTAGCCTTTTCATTGGTGTTTAATGTTGGTTCCCGCAATGGTGGCCCGAGATCCCATAAAGCTCGCATTAACATACTGAGCCGTGGAGCCATCGAAGAAAACCCTATCGATTCAGACTCAAATAGAAGCCAACGGTTGGATTCAGGGTTTTCAAAAGAAAAGAATTTTGCCCGTTGGTTTGAGTCCCCACCACTTAGACGTATTCCAGCAAGGATCCAAGCCTCGAGTCGTGATACCGAAAGGCTCGACAAAAGAACATCTATCTGATCGAGCAGCAACAGAGTGGACTCTGGGGCAATCGCAGCAAAGCGCTCAATCAGATTGATCCAAGCTCGATAACTCCGTTCGTTTTTTAGATGTTTCGCTGCGATTGCAGCTGCTTCGGATAATTTAGCTGCTTCCAATCGGCCTGTTTTAGCAGCGATAGCAGATATTGAATCGGTTAAGTCCAGCGCGATCTCTGGGTTTAACTCTTTGGAAATTATGGGCGCATATCGAACATATGCTGAGAACACTAAATCCCCGAAACCTGCAGATAAAAGCCGACGACAGCAGTGTAGCCATCGCGCATAAAGATGGTTTGGAAAAGCAGATCTTAATTCTGCAGAATCGACTGAGTCCGGCAACTGGTCAGCAAAGTGACGATGGCCTCTAAGGCGATCTGTAATATCAGTTACGGGCGACACTGAGTTTGCACTACATTAGATGCACGCAGCAATTGCGGTCATGAGCGCGTCTCTTAACTCTAGGTCATCAGTAATTGGCAACACTAAGGCGATCCTACATGCTTCAGAGATAGGGAGTCCCCGAGAAATCAGTTTAGCTGCATAGATCAACATTCGGGTCGACGCGCCTTCATTCAGACCATAACCCTTGAGATTTCGCGACCGCTGGGCAATATTTACAAGCGAACTTGCGATCTCAGGCTCAATTCCTGACTCATGGATAATAATCTCAGACTCTATAGTTAAATCGGGATAATTGAAATCGAGTGCTGCAAACCGTTGCTTAGTTGATTCTTTCAAATCTTTTAGAACACTTTGGTATCCGGGGTTGTAGGAAATGACCATTCGAAAGTCTGGGTGGGCTGGTATTAGCTCATTTCGTTTTTCTAAGGGCAGTACTCGTCGATCATCGGTGAGCGAATGGATGACTACAGTAGTATCCTGGCGTGCTTCTACGATTTCATCCAGATAGCAGATGGCACCATGACGGACGGCCAGAGTCAAAGGTCCATCATGCCATACCGTCCCTTCTCCATCCAAAAGATAGCGTCCAACAAGGTCAGATGCTGTCATATCTTCATGACAAGAAATAGTGATCAGAGGTTTGTTCAACCTAAAAGCCATATATTCGATAAACCTTGTTTTACCGCAGCCAGTCGGTCCTTTAAGCATCATTGGTAATTTTTCTTCAAAAGCGGCCTCGAAATAAAGTACCTCATCGCCAACAGCACAGTAGTATGGTTCGGTGGGTATTAAGTAGTGTTCTACTGCAGAATTAAGTAGTTGTTTATTCATAATCAAATTTTACAGTCACCAATGTATTTCAAGAGACAAAGAATTTCCTGCCTATCGATATGCACAAAGAAGGCGACCTAATGGCCGCCTTCTTGCAGTTCTTTATTGCTTCTCAATCTAGCGGTGAGCTGTCTTTTTGTTTGGAATGCCATCTATTGGGGATTCCTCAGTCCCTACGGTTTCGCGCGTCAGGCTCTCGACCATTTCACGCGTGCCTTCTGGGTCATTTACCCATTTACTATAGAACTCAAACGGACACTCAGCCACTCCTTTTTCTCCTTCACCAGAATTAATCATGCCAGTATATCCACGATGGACAAGCTTAAATAAATGATTGTTTGATTGGCCATTTTTACGAGCATCACGAATTGCAGAAACAGACAGCTGTGCATACTGGATTCCCATTTCTTCTTCAGCGCAAGCTCCTAGAGTACGCCCATCAAAACCAACAATTGCCGAATGGCCAAAATATGAATATACGCCGTCAAACCCTGTAGCATTTGCTACTGCGACATAAGAGTTGTTGGCCCAAGCCATAGCTTTGGCCATAGTCACTTGCTGCTCTTTGGCTGGATACATATACCCTTGGCACCGGATAATCAGCTCAGCACCTTTCATCGCACAGTCTCGCCAGATCTCAGGATAGTTGCCGTCATCACATATGATTAGGCTCACTTTTAAGCCCTTAGGGCCATCAGACACATAGGTACAGTTCCCCGGATACCAGCCTTCGATAGGAACCCATGGCATGATCTTCCGGTATTTTTGAACCACCTCACCCTGATCATTCATCAAAATAAGAGTGTTATATGGCGCTTTGTTGGGATGATCTTCATGGCGTTCGCCAGTCAGGGAAAAAACACCCCACACCTTGGCGTTGCGACAGGCTTGCCCAAAGATCTCAGTCTCCTCTCCAGGACATGCCGATGCAGTTTCATACATCTCTTTCTCGTCATACATGATCCCATGCGTCGAGTATTCAGGGAATATTACGAGATCCATCCCAGGAAGGCCTACTTTCATCCCTTCAAGCATGGCTGCAATCTTGTGACAGTTTTCGATTACCTCTGCCCTTGTATGTAACCTAGGCATTTTATAGTTAACAACAGCGGTGCCGACCGTATCGTTACTGCTACCAATATCACCGTGATACATAAGATTTCTCCATTTAAAGGTCTTATATCAAAAGTTAAAGATATGATTCCATATACATTTAACTTGGCTAGTCCAGCAAGTGTGTTGGAATCATTGCTTCTTTTCCAGAGATTTGAGTGCTTTCTACATCCAAGTATTTGTACGTTTCCACCTAAATACCAATTGCTTTTTGTACTACCACTTACGACACTTGCTCCGCAATCTTAAGAGCTCCTAGGAGCCGTACCAAGCACTTTACACAATATTTTGTGTCAGTGTGTCGGTATTTTAAAGTTATCTAGGTAAAACTTATATAAAGCTTACTTTCTATAAAAATGAGGTTATCGAAAGAAGAGAATTTGCATTTTTGTTTCCTTGGGTGAATGAGGATGCATCACAATTCAAAATATTCGAATTACGAATTAAAGCCATAAGTAATATATTAGACAGATTTCCTTTGACGTTGGGAGTAATCCCAATTAGTCTGTGTGTCTCCGACGACGCAGAGTCTTGCCTGGCCTGTTGCGGCCGATTGAGGTGCACGAGCAAACCGCCTCAGTGGCAAGATTTCTGAGAAGGAAGTTGGAGATCATTGTTGTAGAAGCTGAACTAGTTTGATCCAACTGTAGATGGAATAAATTAATGGAGGAGTCATGAAAAGAAGAAACTTTATAAGATCTGGTGTGGCGGTAGCTGTTGCGGGTGCGATTCCAGCTCCGTTTATCTGGCCTCGTGGTGCAAGTGCAGCTCCAAGCGTAAAGATGGGGATATTACATTCTTTGACAGGAACCATCGCTATTGCTGAAAAATCGGTTGTTGATGCGGAAATGCTCGCCGTTGAAGAGATCAACGCTGCCGGTGGCATTAGGGGGTATCAGATTGAAGCGGTCATTGAGGATGGCGCAAGCGATTGGCCCACCTTTGCCGAAAAGGCTAAGAAATTAATTGGAAAGGATAAGGTCGCTGCAGTACAAGGTTGTTATACCTCAGCATCCCGAAAAGCGGTACTTCCTGTTTTTGAGAAAATGAAAGGACTTTTATATTATCCGACTTATTATGAAGGTCTGGAAATATCACCTAATATCATGTATACGGCTCAGGAGGCAACACAGTCATCAATTGCTGCTACTGAATGGTTGGTAAAAAATAAAGGGGATACCTTTTATATGGTTGGGTCAGATTACATATGGCCGCGTACCACTATCAAACTATCTAGCATGACTCTCAAACGACTGGGTGGGAAATCTCTGGGCGAAACTTTTTTCCCGTTGGGACACATTGAGTGGTCGTCCGCAATTAACAAGATTAAAGCTTCGAAGCCTAAGGTAGTCCTGAATTGTGTTGTAGGTGGAAGCAACGTAGCATTCTTTAAGCAAATGAAGGCGGCAGGAATCATTGATGACCCAGATATCACTGTGCTTTCCCTCGCTGTATCAGAGGAGGAAGTGTCTGGTATTGGTCGTGAGAATGCAGCTAGTAGTCTGACGCTCATGGGTTATTTCCAGAGTCTAGAGAATACGGCTAATAAGAAATTTGTCTCTGCATTTAAGGCGAAATATGGCGAAGATCGAGTAACGGGTGATACGCTGGCGTGTGGCTACACAGGCGTCTATTTATGGAAAGATGCTTGTGAGAAGGCAGATAGTTTTGCCGTGCAAGATGTAGTTGCGGCCTCCTCTGAACTTCCGATCAACGGCCCTGAAGGTAGTGTTAAGTTTCATAAAGACAACCATCACCTTTGGAAGTACGCCCGTGTTGGGGAATTCCTTCCGAATGGGCAGGTCAATATGATCTATGAGTCTGACCTGATTGAGCCTGATCCGTTCCCCAAAGTAGTATAGATCTTTAGAAAAATGGTATAACTAACGCTATAAGTTTGGTGATGGTTGCTCCTCGGTGTAGGGGGACTGCTCTTAGGAGTAGTCCCCTTATGCTAAAAGGATCAAAGGCAGTAATAAGCGGGTATGGAACTCGCGCTCGAAAAACGCGGGGGCGCAATGACTGCTGAAATAATTACAATGCAGGTGTTTACAGGCCTAAGCATCTTCACAATCCTGATGTTGATGTCTCTCGGACTGGCTATTGTCTTTGGACTGATGGGTGTGATCAACATGGCCCATGGCGAGTTGATGGCAATGGGGGCTTATGCGACCTATGGGGCCTCGTTGTTATTCGAAGCGTACTTTCCAGAACTAATGAATCTCTATTTTATTGTTGGGATCATTTTTGCGTTCTGTGCCACTTTTCTTTTCGGGGTAGTGTTGGAAAAGGGCTTAATTCAGTTCTTGTACAAAAGACCTTTGGATACGCTCCTGGCGACCTGGGGTATAGGACTAATCCTGCAACAAGTTTACCGGCAATTTATCAATCCGCGACCGGTCGAGGTGCCGACTGCTCCTTGGTTGCAGGGGGGGTTGCAGATTACGGATATGGTTTCGTTTCCATACAGTCGGCTTTTTATTATTGGTTTGGCGATAGTTACTGGGGTGCTGGTTTATCTTCTTCTGTACAAGACCCGAGCCGGACTATTGATCAGAGCGGTCACCCAAAATCGGGCAATGAGTGGTGCGGCAGGCATCAACCAGAAGAAGGTAGATACTTATACTTTTGGTTTTGGGTGTGGTCTTGCGGGTGTCGCCGGAAGCTCTTTTACAATGCTGGCATCTACTGCGCCTGATACAGGTCAAGCGTATATTGTTGATACGTTTATTGTTGTCGTCTTTGGCGGAGTAGAAAGCCTTCTTGGGACCATCGCTTCTGCTTTCCTGATTGGACAGTTTCAAGGGCTTTCCGAGTATTTTTTGAGTGGGTCGATGGCTAGGGCTTTGATTCTTCTGATGGTTATTGTTGTACTCTATTTTCGTCCTAATGGTTTGTTCGCAACTCGGGTTCGACGATGATGAAAGAAGTCGGGGCTAAAGGACGACACCAGAATAATACCGGGGCAGGAATGACTCTTGCAGCATGGCTGGATCGGTTTGCCGTCGTGATTCTCGCAGCTTTAATCCTCGTGGTACTGCCCATATTGCTAGACACGTTCCGTCTCGGGCTCGCCGCTAAGTACTTGTGCTTTGCATTCCCAGCTGTTGGTATCGTTCTGGTCTGGGGGTATGGGGGTATCTTAAGCCTTGGCCAAGGTGCTTTTTTCGGTCTGGGTAGTTACATGATGGCCATGTTTCTCAAACTGGAAAGTGCGGCAGACGCAGGATCATCGTCGGGTACCGCGTTGGCTGCATTTTTTGGGACCGCAGGCCTCCCAGATTTTATGGCGTGGAATAGTGTTGAGGAACTGCCATGGTGGTGGGAGCCGTTCCATCATATATGGTTTACGATTCCAGCAATCATCTTGATTCCAGCATTCGTTGCGTTTGTCCTCGGATACGCTAATTTTCGACGACGCGTTAGTGGTGTGTATTTCGCAATAGTGACTCTGGCAGTATCCGCGATTCTGGCTATTGTAATTATTGGCCAGCAGGGCCTGACTGGCGGCATAAATGGGATTACAGATTTCAAGACCTTTCTTGGTATGGATCTAGATACTGATGGGGCGAAGTTGATCATGTATTACATTACGGCAGTGCTATTGATAGTAATTCTACTTGCTGCCCGGTTTGTCCTGAAAAGCCGCCTTGGCCGTGTGTTGGTGGCGATCCGTGATAGCGATGATCGGGTACGGTATACCGGTTATGATCCGGCGATGTTCCAGGCGTTTATCTTCTCTGTAGCCGCATTGTTCTCTGCCATTGGTGGAGCTATGTTTACCATACAGATCGGACTTGCCTCACCAGCACTGGTGGGGATTGTTCCTTCGATTGAAATGGTCATCTATGCCGCTGTAGGTGGACGCCTATCGCTCATTGGAGCAGTGTATGGGGCATTTCTCGTAAACTTTGCTAAAACGTTTTTCTCTGAAAACTTCGTGGAATATTGGATTTATTTTATTGGCGGACTATTTGTGGTTATTGTGATGTTTTTGCCATCAGGCCTTGCAGGCATAATGACGCATCTTCGGGGTAGAAGTCGGCGGGAGGCTAACAACCGGTGACTGAGATCCTGTCTGTAAAAGGCTTGACCGCGACGTTTGATGGATTTTGTGCTGTAGACAACTTGAATTTTTCGGTTATGGAAGACGAGTTGCGGGTAGTCATAGGTCCTAATGGCGCCGGAAAAACGACCTTGCTCGACCTAATTTGCGGCAAAACAAAACCAACGCAAGGTTCGGTTAGATTTAAGGGTCAGGAATTAACTGGATTGATTGATTACCAGATTACTCGGGCCGGTATTGGCCGTAAGTTTCAAACGCCATCAATATATCAAGACCTGACAGTTTTTGAGAATCTAGAGATTTCTTATCCAGAGAAACGTAGCGTAATAGGATCTCTTTTCTTTCAGTGTACCTCAGAGATTTCAGAGAAAATTCATACTGTCGCAGGTCAGATTTTTCTCTTAGAGGAGATCGATACAAAAGCAGGGTTGTTATCTCATGGGGAAAAACAATGGTTGGAGATTGGCCTACTGCTTATGCAGGATCCCGATTTAATGCTGTTGGATGAACCTGTTGCAGGTATGAGTGCTCGCGAACGTGATTTGACCGCTGAGTTGCTTGGGACGATATCAAACGGACGGGCCGTCGTCTTGATTGAACATGACATGGCGTTTGTGGAGAAAATCGCCCACACTGTTACCGTACTGCATCAGGGAAAGTTGCTTGCCGAGGGTTCTATGGAGGACGTGCAGAAGGACGCCCGAGTAATTGAAGTGTATCTTGGCAATTAATGTATATGACTGTTCTTGAGATTAAGGATCTTGACGTATCTTATGGTGAAAGTAAGATCATTACAGGCCTCAATCTAAGTGTATCTGAGGGTGAAACTGTCACAATAATGGGTCGAAACGGCATGGGAAAGACCACGCTAATGAAGGCGCTTATTGGACTTTTGCCGTTAGATAAAGGATCAATATTTGTTATGGGGCAAGACCTTTCTAAATCAGAGAGTTATAAAAGAGTTAGTGCTGGAATGGGCTACATTCCTCAGGGAAGAATGATATTTCCTTACCTAACTGTGCAGGAAAACCTGCTGGTGGGTATGGAAACAGTGATCGACCGGCAGATACCTGAGTTTGTCTACGATGTTTTCCCGGTTCTTAAGGAAATGAAAGACCGGCGTGGAGGTAATCTTTCTGGTGGGCAACAACAACAACTGGCGATTGCGCGTGCGCTGGTCAGTAAACCTAAGATTCTGCTACTTGATGAGCCGACTGAAGGCGTCCAACCATCAATAATAAAAGATATTGCCCGTATACTAGGCGAACTTAAAAGCAGTCTGGGGTTTTCACTTCTGGTTGCTGAACAAGCATTAAATTTTGCACTCGAAATATCAGATCGCTTCGTAATTATCGAAAAAGGGGAGATCGTGCACCAGGCGACTCGGCTGGATATGAATGAGTCAGAGATACGGTCATATCTTACCATTTAGAGCCTTTAGTCAACTTGTATTATTGGAATTCTGCGGCTAAGGTTCTTGGTTAAATTTAATCAGCATGGCCTTTAAAGTACTTGGTATCGTGGGCTACGCTAGTGACCCGATAATTGCTGAACAGATTCACCAACTGGCCCATAATGGGTTTTTAGAGATTCTGCTGATCGAGCAACAGGATGTTGCTAGGCATCGACTTCGTACAGTTACTGACAAGGGAACTGAATGCCTGATCGCAATTCCAAGAGACCAACGGCTTAGTGATGGTGCGGTACTACGGCTTGATGAGCATTGTGCGATAGTTGTTCGACTACAGGAAGAACATTGGTTATGCCTAGAACCAATAGATCTTTCTGTTGCTATGGAATTGGGATATTTTTGTGGTAATTTGCACTGGCGAATAAGATTTGAGTCAGGAAGGCTATTGGTCGCATTAGAGGGGCCCGAGCAGGACTACCTTGACCGCTTGGACTCCTTTTTCAGTAAGGGCCAGGTACGGGTTATTAAAAGTGGATAACAAATTTCTTGGAATTCTTGCGGCATTCCAGCATGCAGATAGCTTCTTTCCCTCTGGAGCAACATCGATGTCGGGTGGCCTCGAAGCCCTGGTGGCCGATGGACTCATTTCTGAGGGCAAGGACGTTGAAAGATTTCTTAGAGGGCAACTACGCTGTCGGTGGACGACTTTCGAACGTCCTAGTTTGGTTTTTGCGATCCGTCATTTTTCTGACCCCACAGCGCTCGCTGAAGTAGATCGTCAACTTCATGCGCAGTCTCTCGCCGCTGAAGGCCGAGAAGGCTCGATTCGCACCGGGCGGGCGCTGCTTAGGGTTCATGCAGATATGAGAACGGATGGCGCCGCTGCATACCAGAAACTGATTAAGACAGGTATTGCGCGAGGACATAACTCAGTAGTGCAGGGGTTGGTATGGGGTACATTGAACATCACTGAAAACATTGGCGAACTTGCCTCGGCGCACGCGTTTTCGGTCGGACTTCTTAGCGCTTCCATTCGCCTCGGGCTAGTTGGTCATACGGAGGCGCAATCAATCCTCATTCGGGTGCATGAGGTAATCCTTACGAGCATCCGCCAACCTTGTCTGTCGGTCGAGAACATTTCGTCGTTCTCGCCGCAACAGGAGATCGGTATGATGCGGCATGAGAAGTTTTCGTCGAGACTTTTTTTTAATTGAGACTGTAACAATAACTCGGAGGCAATTATGCTGTTGACACCAACAGAGATTGAACGACTAACTATTTTTTCTGCAGCCGAACTTGCACGCAAAAGAAAGGCTAAAGGTCTTTTACTCAATCATCCTGAGGCAGTAGCGTTTATCGCCGACGAGATTCTCGAAGGCGCTCGTGAAGGACGTCGTGTCGCTGAACTTATTTCCTTCGGTTCTACGATTCTTTCAGCGGATGATGTCATGACGGGCGTACCTGAGTTGATTCCAATGATTCAGGTTGAGGGTACTTTTCCAGATGGGACCAAGTTAGTGACAGTCCATGATCCGATTCGCCCTGGCGCAAACACTACGGTGGAGAACG
>Ga0233427_10004151_pt1 | contig 12220 bp, 13 predicted proteins | sample SI_118_April2016_5_FD_179885 | JGI IMG/M metagenome (GOLD analysis project Ga0233427, IMG submission 179885) | Seawater microbial communities from Saanich Inlet, British Columbia, Canada - SI_118_April2016_100_MG | ecosystem: Environmental > Aquatic > Marine > Inlet | place: Canada: British...
CATTTGACCAGCGCGCTGGGATCGTGGAGTTCGGGCGTCAGAAAAAACGGAGCGTCGCTCAAACCGTAGGCAAAGAGCGCCCCGAAGACGATCGCGGCCGCACACCGCATGATCCAGAACGCCTGCCTCTCAGAAATCGCGAACCGTCCGAGCGCGGCCACGAACATCTGCTTGCGATACATGAATCGGTCGATCCAGAAATACACGTAGATCCCGAACGTCGACAGCAGGTAGAGGTGCAGGAAATCACGGGTCAGCGCCTCCCCTATCCCGCGCGGCGGTAGGTCGAGGTCGAACTCCGCGAACCACTTGATATGTGCCTCGGCGGGGCTTGCCGCAAACATCGACATTACCAGGACAGAAACAAACAACGCTGCCGATACCATAATACGCATACTCATACCTACTACATGACCGGCATTCGGCCGGCGAAACCGGGCGGAGTGTATGAACGTCGCAAAGGGGTGTCCATGAGGCGACTGGCGGCGGCGAACAAAGACCCGAACTCACCGTCTTTTCCCTACCCTGGATAACCCGGGAACGCCGCATCCAGTTACATTTAGGATGACGGAGTCAATCCACCCTGCTACCGTAACGTGTGTAGCAGGTCGTCAACAAATGAACCGTTGCCCTGCGCGCGACACCATCCTTGTCAAACTCGAACGTCAACTCGGCCGGCCACTCCTTCCAGCGGTAGACCGTGGGCGACACGGCGAACAACTCGCTGCGGTAAAGCGGAAACAACTCGCCGTTTCGTTCGCCGACATCGGTGAACAACCGATCACCTAGGCGTATCACGAACAGATCCTCTTCCTCATTGGAAATGCCGTGGAACAGGTAGGTGCCGACCAATCCGTTCAGGGCGGACGCATCGTGCTCTATCGTCTCTTTCCTGAGACTGGCCGGCAGGCGCAACTCATCCAGCGTCAGGCTTTCGGTATAGTGGACGGCGTCATAGGCTTCGGTCAGAGCCACGGGGTTATAGTTGGTGTTGAACCTCTCGAGGCGGGGTTGGCTTGCCCAGGCATGAGCCTCCGGTGACGCGCCAACCGGCCGCAAATCAAGCATGAAAGAAGGCGGGCCCATAGAAGCGAATGTGCCCTGGTTACTCTCCGTGTTCGCCGCGTCTCCCGGCTTCAGGCTTACATTGTTCTGGCCGGCAATCAGGACCAGATCCGATGCCGGCACGGCATCTTTCAGATACTGCCCCATAGTCGACAGCTGCATGCCGCCTTCGTAGCTGCAACAGGCCTGCAGATGATAGTTGTGCAGACCAAACAGAACGCGGCCCTCCAATGGCTGGCGTTGTGCGATCCAGCGCAACTGGCGAGCCATGTTGAAATCGCGGATGTTGTTCCAGGCGCGCCAGGCCTGATCAGGACAGGCATGCATCTCGACCAGAACGGTGCCGATCTGTTGTGCCATCACGGCGAATCCAAGCGCCCAGTCAAAGCTCTCGCGCGACGACAGGTCGGTATAGGAAAACTGTTCGGACTCCAGCCGTCCAACCAGGCGGGTCAGGCCATGGATCAGGGTGTGAAGCGCCTCTGTCGAGGCCTGATCAAGCGTGGAGGTCGTGATCTCGCGCGCCAATGGCAGGACGTTGCGGCGCATTTCAGCGCCGAACTCAGCGTCAACCTCATCAAGATAGTCGCAAGTGGCCGCAACGGCCGTCCCCGCATGGGTCCACTCCTGCGATCCATCCATGCCGTAAAAGCGCAGTTTGCGATCGTCGGGAAGGTCACGGTTGTAACAGCGCATCCAGGTCAGCATTTCCTGCTGATGGGCATAAAGGCCAAAGGTCTGATTGACGCTGAGGAAGGCCGCATCGGCATCATCGTGGCGCCCGGCAACATAGTCATGCGCGACCTTGGCTTCGACAAAACCGACTTCCAGAGCAAACGTCGTAAAGCCCATTTCGGCAACGAGAAACCGGAACAGGCGGAAACGGAAGCGGTTTAACTCCCGTGTGTAGTGATGGCTTTCACCGTGCCCGACCAGCCGGGCATCACCGATGATGTCCTTCAGCGGCATCAGGTCGCTGAAATCGTCGAGATCGGCAGCCGGGTTCAGGGGCACAGCATGTTTGCGGCCCCAGGTAACGAAAGCCTCTGATGGCTCAGCCATTCCGATTTCCTTCAGACAAGTTTGTCACTCATATCAATCTGCGGGCAGGACCTTCGCATCCTTTTTGGGCAATCGCACGAATACGGCATCGACAGCGCGGAACAGGAACGAACAGCCAGGTCTCACTTAGGATTCGGGCTCTATCTCCCCGTGAACTTCGGCTCCCGGCGTTCGACCATCGCCTGGATCGCCTCGGCTGCATCCTGCGTCTTCATGCTGGCAATGCCCTCGTGGAACGTGGCGACGATGGTGTCCTCCACGGAACGCTCATAACTTTCGTTCATCAGCTTCTTGGCCATGCCATAAGCGCCGGTCGGTCCGCTGGCGAGTTGGGCAGCAAACGCCAGGGTCTCCTCCCTCAGCCGTTCATCAGGGAAAAGTTCGCCCACCAGCCCGTTGGCTCGAGCCTGTTCGCCGGTCCAGCGCTCGCCGGTGAAAACCCAACGCTTGGCCTGCTCCAGGCCGAGCAGGCGGGGCAACATGGCCGCTGAGATCGCCTCGGGCGGCGCCGCAAACTTCGTGAAGCCGATCTCGAAAAATGCCGATTCCCCGGCGAAGCGAAAATCACATGCAAGGGCAAGTTCAAGGCCCGCGCCGACCGCTGCACCATGAACCATCGCGATGGTCGGGCAGGGCAACCTGTAAAGCGCTTCGACGGCCCGGTGCGTGAGGCTGTAAATACGTTGATACAAGGCATCATCGGCGCCGTCGGCTTCGGAAACGTCTCCCCCAGCGCTGAAGGCCTTGCCGGCACCTGCAAGGACGACGCAGCGCGCATGCTGCTCGCTCGCAAAAACGAGCACCTCGTGCAGTTCCTCCCACAGGGTGGCATTGAGAGCATTGCGCTTCTCAGGCCTGTTCAGCGTGAGCACAAGCGCACCCTCATGCTCTCTGCGGTCGACAAGGGTCATCGGGGAACCTCCAGGATGAGTAGGCGCAGCCATAGACAGATTGGAACTAATTGCTGCCCGAAAGCTACATCGTCTTGCTGTTGGAATTGTCGGCCTACTCGACCGGCAGGCAGATTGGCGAGATTTCTTCGGCGGATCGGCCATTCCAATCGACTTCGTGGACCTTCTCGAGCGCTCTGTTCTGACCCGCCTGCAAGCGGTCGAGGACCTCTCCCTGGTCCATCGTCAGAATTTCTCCGTCACCGACCATTTGCTCGCCGTTGACAAAGACATCGCGCACCGCCGAAGCGACACCGGAATAAACCAGGGAGCGAATGGGGTCGCGCAGCGGGCGCATGGACGGATGTTTCAGATCGACCAGGACAACGTCGGCCTTGGCTCCTGGCGCAAGACGACCAAGGTCATCACGCCCCACGGCGCGGGCTCCACCCAGGGTCGCGATCTCGAAAACGTCCTCGGTCCGCAGCAGATCGACATTGCCGCTCGCGACCTTGGAGATCAGGCCGGCAATCCGCATTTCCTCGATCATGTCGTGGGGATAGCCGTCAGTACCAAGCGCCATGTTGATACCGGCTTCCCGGTAAGACCCCAGACTCCGCATCATGTCGCCCCACTGGGCGAAATCGCGTGGACAATGGATGACGGATGCGCCGGACCGGCTCAAGCGTTCCAGATCCTTGTGTTCGTGGTGATTGATCCAGGGATGCTGGTCGATGTTGATGGCATGGCCGATCAGGGTTTTGGGTCCCAGCACACCGATGTCATCGAGCCATTCTATCGGCGTCTTTCGATGGCGACGGATCATCTCGCGAAATTCCATTACGGACTGCGCCGCGTGGGTCTGCAACGGTATGTCGCGATCGAGCGCGGCTTGTTTGGCGCGATGGAATAATTCCTCCGTGCAGGTATCGACCTGGGCTGCGCCGACCATGCCATGGAGTCGTCCTGACGGGTGTTCTTCCGCCGCATCGATCAGGTCCAGGGCGCCGGCGAGATCATCCAGTCCCTTTTGTTCATTCCAGGCATAAAGATGGTCGCGACCATTGGGTGTGTACCAATGACCCGAGTTGACCATCGGGCAGGCAAAGGTGCGGATGCCGGTCGCGGCCAGAACATCGAGCCACCCCTCGAACGGCAGACGTTGCGAGCAATAGAGCTCGGCCATGGTCGTACAGCCGCTTTTCAACAATTCACATGCGGCAGCCTGCATCGCCGCGACGGCCGATTCATCGTCTTCCTGAAGCAGCCATGTGAATTCAAAAAGCTGCGTCATCCACATATGTTTGGATGCCAGGTCTTCGAAGAATCCTTTGCCGTGGCTGACCTGATAGCCGTGCAGATGCAGGTCGAGCAAACCCGGCATGACCAGACAGTCCGTGCCATCGACAACATGATCGGCAGGCTCGTCAAAGCGCTCTCCGATGAAGATGATCCTGTCGCCACGCAAGGCAACATCACCATCACGGATGTACTTGTGCCCCTCTGTCTGCTCATCATAAGCCACGATCCACGGAGCGTTACGGATCACTGTTGTTGCCGACATGTCTCATCTCCCATCTCAAACCACAGTTTGGGCGGAGCGACCGGCGTTGCCCAGCGCGGATGTGAAACGACGGAAAGTCGTGCGCTGGATGCAAACGGCCAAGGTCGTTCGTATTCCTAGGTTTTGGGGCGCACCACCTCGGGCAGAAAACTGCCGTCATTGACGCCAACCTCCTGGGCAATCAGATCGTTCAGGAGATCGTTCATGGCCACGATCAGAGCACGGTTTTGTTCGCCATCCAGCGCCAGGTTTTCAACCTCGTCGGGATCGGCCTCGAGATCGAACAGTTCGAGCTCGTTCCCGCCGAAGATATCGTCGAACGCCAGCGGCGTGTTGAACTGGTCGGGTGCATAATAACGGGCATATTTGTAGCGCCCGTCAAAGCAGAAATTGATGAAACCCCGGTGTGACAGATTCGGGTTTTTTTCCGAGAGCGGTGGCAGCCCCTTCCGTGTCGGCACCGGCAAGTAACATGTAGCTGGGATCGATCGTCTGTAGGCCAACATAGTTGAACAGCGCGGCCGGCCAGATCGCATCGAAGCCGGCGGCATCGGGATCATCCAGCACCTGCGAAATGTCTTGGCCCGGCAGTCCACGCAGCTCCGTACCGAGCGCGTTCTCTGGTGCGCCGGTCAAACCGGCCAGCGTCGGCACAAGGTCGATATGGCTGGTCACGGCATGGCAGCGCCGCCCGCCGGGCTGGTCGGGATGCACGATGACAAAGGGCACATGACTTTGTTGCTCGAAGGGGAGCGGTCCCTTGCCACGCAATCCACCATGACTGCCGGCAAGTTCGCCATGGTCCGCCGTTCTGACGACAATGGTGTTGCCCCACAGGCCTAGCTCGCTGACCGCATCGACGACAATCCCCATGTTGCGGTCGTTGTCGCGTATCAGGTTCAGATAATAGTTGTAGAACTTGCGCCACATGGCTTCGTTGTCATTGGAAATATAGCCCACGATGTCGGACCAGCCCTTGTAATACGCGCGCTGCGCAACCGGACGCCCGGCAGATCGAGGGGCTGTGTGTGCGACGCTGAAAGGGGAAACTGCCACTCGGCCCGGTAAAGCTCGTTGTCGGGTGGCGCTGTGAGGGTGAGACCTACTTTCGAGACCTGAGGTTGATCACCCTGCAGGTTCGCATCGGCATACATGATGTCATGGGGCATGACGAAACTGACGACGAGAAACCAGGGATGCCCGGCAGCGTTGATCTCCTGGCCATGGCTTCGCATCCAGCGGGCAGCTTCGGCCGCAGTATAGAGATCGGTGTTATAGCCCTGATCGGGCGCGCCGGTCTTGTCACCATCCGGCGCAAAGGTGTCGAAGCCGTATTCATCAAGTGCGTTGGTGTAGTTGATGTCGTCAGAGGGATAAATGATGCTCTGCTTCAACTCGAATTTTCCGAAATAGGCCGTCTTGTAACCAAGTGCCCTCATGACCGTGCCCAAGGAAGGTTTGTCCGTCCTGAGGCTGGGCACATAGCCCAGTTCCATCTGGTCGAAGAGGCCGTTCACCTGGGGCGGCTGACCACTGAACATGACGCCGCGCGACGGCGTACACATGGCAGCCCCGATATAGTGGTTCTCGAACCGCGTGCCGCGCCGGTCAAGTTCCGCCCGCACGGGTAGTTCGTAGTCGTCGGGTGCCAGGATTTTGTACGATTCCTGGTCGGAGATGATCAGGATGATGTTGTGTCTTGCGACATCTTCAGCCGCGTTGCCCGACGACCCCGACAGGCCCAATCCCGCTGCGGCACCAACCGAAGTCGCCCGCACATCACGTCGCGTCAGGCCTGCACCGGGCATTGCCGATTGGCTCGGTCGGCGTTGGTTTGTCATCGGGATGGCTTCTTCATGTCGTCATGGCAGTCATTTCCATCGAGCCGGCCAGGTAGCCTCCACCCAATCAGAGTTTCTTTGTGTCGTCGATGATGTTCATGGTTGCCAACCCGCTCTTGCCGGGTTCGACGGCAGCAAAGGGACCGCCCTGATAGAGATGGGCCGGATCGTTCAGGTCCTGCGGCGGTGTCTCGGCCAGGATGCTTTCGGCAAATTGTTCTGCGTTGTCCTTGGGACGGTAACCCAGGAAACGGGCTCTGGTGTTGTCGACCGGCGCGCAGGAAAGGATACGCATACAGACCGATTCCATCTGGAACTTGTCCCAATAGAGCGATCCCAGATCCTCGGCAAAACACTTGGCAAGACCATAGAAGGTATCGGGCCGATGGGGCGCGTCGGTACCGATGTTCTCGGTGCGCGCGTGCATCCCGACGGCATGGATCGAGCTGGCATAAACGATCCGGCGCAGCCCGTTGATCCTGGCCGCCTCCCAGACATTGTAACAACCGATGATGTTGGACTGCAGGATCGCATCGAAGGGCGCTTTATCGCCGATTGCGTCGAAATGCACGACCATCTCGGCGCCCTTGAGCACTTCCGTCATCTCGTCGAGCCTGGAGAGATCCGCCTTCACATAGGTTTCGCGATCGTGAAGCTTGCCGAAATCATCGACCAGATCTGCCGAAACGAGCGCGTCGGCGATCTCCAGCAGGGGCTCACGCAGGTGGGAACCCAGGCGGCCGGCGGAACCGGTAAGAACGATCTTCTTCATGTCAGACAATTACCAGTTCTGTTGTTTCAAGTCTGGCAACACCGGCTGCCAGCCGGCTCCTCCTTCGCCCAACACGGACCGCGACGCAACTGTGCAAACCCCATGGAAGAGCGCAACCGACCTTCAGTCCTATTGTTTCCACCAGCTCGGTTTCGGCGGCAGCGACAGCAGGTACGCGGCGATTGCTTCACGGTCTGCATCGGTCAAGGCAGCCATGTTCTCCTGAACAGGAACCATCAATCCGCCGAAGGTCTCGAAACCGGGCAACAGGCCGGTTCGCAACGCAGCCGTGATGTCACGCTCGGACCAGCCACCAATGCCATCCTCACTGGGCGTGATGTTGGGTACGTTTTTGGCACCTTCCGGAGCCGGTCCACCGGAAAACGCGCGCTCCTGATCGGGCGCACCAAACAGGTTTCGCGGTGTGTGGCACTCGCCGCAATGGCCGGGACCGTTCACCAGATAGGCGCCACGGGCAATCTGTTCATCTGCACCCAGCGGCGGCACGAAGGGTGCGTCGTCCATGAACGCAAGCTTCCACAGGCCAATGCCCCGGCGCAGACGAAGAGGCGCCAGCAGATCATGGGAAGGCGCTACGCCGCCAATCGCCGGCAAGGTGTCCATGTAGGCCTTGAGGTCGAGAACATCCTCAATCGTCATGCGCTGGTACGAAAGGTATGGAAAGGCTGGATAATAGTGGCTGCCGTCAGGAGAAACCCCGCGCATCACCGCGTTGACGAACTCCAGGTCGCTCCAGCCGCCAATGCCATCGACCAGATCGGTTGAGATGTTGGGCGCGTAGAACGTACCAAACGGTGTTTTGAGCCCCAGCCCACCGGCAAGCACGAGCTTTTCCTCACCCTTCGCGCCAGGCGCGGCGTGGCATGAATTGCAGCCGGCCTCGTGAAACACCAGACGGCCGTATTCGGGATCCGCGATGTGGTCCGGCAGCCCGTCGGCATCAATCATGCGCGGCTCCGCCAGGAACCAGAGCCCGGCTGCAATCAGAACAACGACCGCGCCAACCAGCCGCGCGGCCTTGCGCAAGCCGATCCTCGTCATGGGGTCAGGTCACGGCGGATATTGGCGCGTATATTGGCGTCGTGAATCAGTATTCCTCGGCCCGGAAGTCCTCATGGCAGTTGCCGCAGGATTTGCCCAGGTTCCCGACCGCCGCTGCCAGAGCTTCCTGGCCATTGCCTGCCTCGGCGGCCAGCGCTGCTGTCGCGGCCTGCATGTCACCATAAGCCGCCGCAAACTCTGCCGGCTGATTCCAGATCGACATCAGTGCCCTGGAATCGCTGGGGTGTTCGGATTTTGAAGTGCCTGGAATGAACAACCGATCGACCCCGTATTGCACGAGAGCGTTGAGATTGGCCGCATTGGCCGCTGCAACTTCGGCATCATAAGGTACATCGCCTTTGGCCATGCCGAACAAAGGGCCAGCCTCCCAGACGACGACCTGCATGAACCCCTGGCGCGCCGACATCGCTTTCGAGCCCTGATCCTGCGCCATGGCGAGCGTGGGAGCCAATAATAGCGCGACACAGAATGCGCCTGTCCCAAGATGTTTGAAGAGATTTGAGTGTTTCATGTCTTTAGCCCCTCTTTTCATCGAATTGCCAGTCTGCACCGACGACTAGAAACGTAACAGTCTGGTACACCCTGTCACGTGACGTGACCGTGAACAGCCCTCGATGTGCCAAAAAGTCCGTCGCAAAATTCCGCGTCAGATCAAACGCCACACATTCATCGGCTCGGAGCGTCCCTTGACATTCTTTGGTCCAGTCGAGGTCGCATCCGGGCTCGAGGCCGCAATCAGGGTGGTCTCGCTCACAAGGACACAGGCCTCGGCATCAGCAGCGACCTCCTTGCCGAGACCTTCCATGCGCTGCGCCGCGTTCACCGTGTCACCAATCACCGTGTAGTTCAGACGTCCCGGCGCACCAATATTTCCGACCACGAGGGTGCCCATGAGCAAGCCGACACGTAGCCGCGAGGTCGTCACACCAGTTCCACCGCGACAACCAGAAGAACGGTGAACCGGATCGGACGCTGCCGCATCAACGATCCGCGCACCTTACTCATATCTGAAGCCGGCAGCATGAAGCCAAAACAATCGGCCTAAGGCAGAACGACGTCGAACGCATCCCAGAAGATGATGCCACGGCCCTGGGTGATGCCGGCGGCGCGGTCTGCGATAACGGCAGCAGAGGCATCGCTGGTTCGCGACACCATCAATCCGCCACCGGTTGCGCCTCCAAACCCGCCGTCGCCGCCGGTAATCACGAACTCGCCCTTGCATCCGACAAAGAGCATGCCCTGGCAGGTCCAGTCACCAAACAGGCGGGAATCCCCCGAGACGATGACGCAACTTCCCTCGCCAGAGATCGCCCCGCTCGAATAATTGCCGGCCATGTTGGCCAGGCAACTCAGGTCACCCGCATCAGTCGGACCGTAACCGGCATCGACAAAAAACGGGCCCAAAACCGTGCCCATGATCCGCATGCCGTCATCACCGACGGGAATGACACGGCCCTCGGAAACCACCACGGCGAAGGCCGAAGCATTTTCATGGTCATCTGCAATGGCAACTTTGCCGCCCTGCAGGACAAAAGCAGCCAGCACTGCAAGAGCGCCGGCGCGAATGAAGATAGTTCTGAATGTCTGCAACATCGTACTTCCTCCGGAGCGGATCATGACAACACGGAACAATCTCGTGGTTTCGTGTGTCGATGTGAATCCGCTCAATTTCATAGAGTTGAGAGCAGCCCACCGGCCCATCTGCAATCGCACTGCGATGCCGGATGGACCTCAATTGCTCTAGTCGAGTTCGAAGTAGAGAACGTCAGCGCCCATGGCCAGCATCAGGCCCTCGCGGTCCCCTTCAAGCTCGATGTAGACGCCGCTTTCGTTTTCCATCCAGAATCTCGAAGAACCCTCGCTACCGGCCACAAAACCGGTGCGAGCCTGGCCAAAGGCGCCCTCGAACTGATCGAGACTGTCGAGATTGTAGACCGTGCCGGTAGCTTTGAGACTCGAACCGCCGACACCGCCAAAACCTGCACCACCGAGCGTGAAGCCGTGGCTTTCCCCGTTGAAATGCAGGGTGCCTCCGCCAAGACTTCCGCTCCACATCAGAGCGATCTGGATCGAAGATATTTCAATGGTCCCGGATTCCCGAAGCTCGACGTCATCCTGCCCGTAGACGGCAGGGCCGGTGCTCAGCAATCCAGCAATTCCGATCGCCACAGCCATCAAGGTCCGCCGCTTTGTTCGTTCCAACATGTTATGTCCCCCGTCACCCATTTTCGAGCGCTCCAACCTCGCAGACAGGTCGCGACTATTCAACTTTCGGGCGACTGTGGAGAAGTGTTATTCGGCGCTTCTAAATTGGAGAGCCCAAATCCCTGCTTCCAACAAATATATCACCGGTGTGCTGGATGCAGCGGCCAATTTGGGTGATAGGTGCAATGCTCATGTTCGCGTGGGCCGAAAGGCCGGTTCATCAGGAGAGCACGACAGGCAGTTCCGCGCCAGTGATCGAGTAATCAGAGATGCCACAGACCATCAAGAAACCCGCTTCAGGCAACGGGCGCTCCGCCATCAGGGAGGAGCGCCGCCAGCAGTTGATCAACGCAACGATCGACTCGATTTCCAGGAAGGGCTTTTCAGGCACCACTTTGGAAACTGTCACCAAAGGGGCCAGGCTTTCCCATGGCGTCGTGAACTTCCATTTTGACAGCAAGGAAGATCTCTACCTCGCGACACTGGAGTTCCTGGCCGACGAACATCACAAATACTGGCATGGAGCCATGCTGCGCGCAGGTTCAGATCCCGTGCTGCAACTAACCGCCATCATCGAAGCCGATTTCAACAAGAGTATCTGTTCGGCCAAAAAACTGGCCGTGTGGTTCGCTTTCTGGGGCCAGGCGAAATACCGCCCGAACTATCTCAAGCTCCACAATCATTATGATGACGAACGCGCCGCGGAACTTCTCCGGGTTTGCGATGAGATCATCAGAGATGGCGGTTATCAGCACCTTGATGCGGTATCGGTGACCCGGTCAATCGAGGCACTGGTTGACGGCCTCTGGCTGAATCTGTTGCTGTATCCCAAGGAAATCACTCGTGAGGACACCCGGGATGACTGTTTCCGCTATTTCGCGCAGATGTTCCCGAAGCACTTTGCCATGCCTGACGAGCGCTCAGCGGCAGGAAGTGACCTGTGCTAACCGGACTCAGAGGGAAAGGGGACACATTCCTCCCCGCTCTTTCAACATGACAATACCCCGAAAGGGGAGGCTGCGGATCAATCTTGTAAATCGCTAGAGATTTGGCCCGTGCGGACATCACCAAACAGGAGAATTCCCCATGAGCGACATTTCCGTCATTGGCTTGGGAAAGATGGGGTCCGCACTCGCCCGGACCCTGCGACAAGCCGGGTATGACCTAACCGTCTGGAACCGTTCGTCGGCCAGGATGCAACCCTTCATTGATGATGGTGTCGCAGCCACGAACAATGTCGCGGCCGCCGTCGCGGCGAGCCCTGTGATCCTGATCTGCGTCGACAGCAATGCCGTCACGGACACGCTGCTGCAGACCGAGAGCGTGAAACCACATCTGGCCGGGCGCACCTTTGTGCAGCTCAGCACCAGCACGCCGCAGGAGGCCAGTTACAGCACAGAATGGATGGGCGCACTGGGCGCATCCTATCTGGACGGCGCCATCCAGTGCGCCCCGGACGACATCGGCAAGGACAGCGCCGAGTTTCTCCTGTCGGGCGATGAAGACGCGTTCAAAGGCGTGTCAGACTTGCTCACCAGCCTTGGCGGCACGTTGCGTTATCTCGGCGCGAATGTGCGGGCAGCTTCCGTCCTCGATCTTGCCGCGGTCTGCGAATCCTATGGCAGGTTCATGGCCGTCTCGCATGCCGCGCGCATGTGTGAGGCCGAAGGTGTCGGTCTCGATCAACTGGCGAGCCTGTTCTCCAAGGGCGGCTTTTCCCAGCGCTATGCCGAGGTCA
>Ga0233427_10004153_pt1 | contig 12216 bp, 9 predicted proteins | sample SI_118_April2016_5_FD_179885 | JGI IMG/M metagenome (GOLD analysis project Ga0233427, IMG submission 179885) | Seawater microbial communities from Saanich Inlet, British Columbia, Canada - SI_118_April2016_100_MG | ecosystem: Environmental > Aquatic > Marine > Inlet | place: Canada: British...
TCCGGCTAAATTAGGATTGTACATTAAATACTTATCTTTTAATACCATCTGATTTGCATCATAATTACTAATTCGTAATCCTATATTAAACATTAAATCGTTTATGGCAAATTTATCCTGTATGTAACCTGCAGAATAAGTCGGAGCAAATGCAGCAATATTTCTATCTAAATTTGCTACTGTAATAATCTTTTCATCTGGAGACCCACAATTTTCACATAAATCTCCATCTGCGTTTCTTGTTCCGAAAAAGGCTGCTAAGGAATTAGGATTATTGTTTATTTGTCCATAAGCATCATATCCATAATAGGAAACATAAGCACTTCCATTGTTTATTAATTCTGATGGAGAAAACCAATTTAGTTGAAAATCTTCAGGAGACAATTCATCAATATCAATAAATTCAAGCTGTGAATAATTCAAATTAGATCTTAAGCTATCATCAAATACTGATTGTTCTTCTGCAATAAACAATCTATTATAGTTTATTGTATCTAGGAAAATTCCATTTTCATCCTCTAGAGGTAATGGATTACTTAAATCTCTTTCTAATATGTGTCTGTTTGTCAAACTTCTCATTAATCCCCATAGCCCTGTTGTACCTACTGACCAAGCCATATCTTTTCTGTATTCTTGTTCAAAACCCATAGATATTTCATGGTCACCAATATCAGCAGAAGAAGCAAACTTAAATGATTGTTGATTGTTTTGAGCGTAGTAAGCTCCATTATACCTTGCTCCCCAACCTCCAAATAAAGAATATACATTTGCAGGGCCATCACCATTTCTCAATCCTTGTCCTTGCAAATCGTTAGGAGTTCTGATTACACCATCCGCTCCATATCCGGAAATGTATTGAGAGGCCATATTGTATTGAGAATAAATATCGTAATAAGCATTTGTGTAAGCTGCAGCTTCTGGGTTTTTTGTATTAGCGTCATCAAATGTATAAGAAGTATCTCTCCACCCTAATAATACTTTCCCTACATAAGGAGTGCTGTTTGCTGTATCGTAAACTGCCATGTTAAACCTACTATATACATTTTCTCTTTCTGTTGTAAACTTACCTACATATCCATAATCAAATAAATTATATTCGTGCCTGGCATCAAATGTTTCGTAATAGTTATTGGTGTAATTGTACTGAACAGTAAAAAATGCATTTTTAATCAGATTGGAACTACTCTCGCTATTGGATTCTTCATCACCAAATTTTTGAGTTAATTTACCAACCGCTCTCCAAGTTTTTTGTGTAGAATTACTGTTGTTGTCCCAAGAAAACATGGACCTCCAATAGTTAGAATTTTTATTGTTACTATTATAATGTGTGGCGCTTAAAGAAAGGAATGTGTTTTTAGCAGGTTTTATATCCAATTTGGCAGTAAAATTATACCTATTTTGTTGCATATTTTGTTTTGCCTGAACATTTTCGTAATCTTCTGAGGTTAGAAAATCAGAAGTACTTAAAAACCCTGCTGCTGCATTTGGTGCAATTTGAAAAGGAGTAGATTTTAATTCTTGCAGTACATCATCTTTTACTTTCCAAACTCCAATTGCTGAAGGGTCTGTATCATCAACTTTTCTAATTTCTCCTGAAATAAAGAATCCGATAATTGAATTTCCTTTGGTACCATCCGCATTTGTTTTTCTTAATAGAGGACCTGAAAGCACCCCTCCAATCAAATGATAATTGTAATCATCAAACAAAGCAGAAGTTTCATATTCTATTCCTCCATAAAACTTATTAGAAGGTCCTTTAGTGGTAATTTCAATAATCCCCCCTGTTACATCTCCATATTTTGCAGGTAAACCTCCAGTAACAACTGTCATTTGCTCAATAGCTGATGTAGGCACTCCTAAGGAACCTCTCACCCTTACCCCGTCTACAATATATGCAGTGGAAGAAGATCTGGATCCTCTCATATTTAAAGCGTCACCCTCATCTCTTTGGTATACACCAGCAGTTGCAGCGGCTATGGAATTAATACTTTTTGTTGGTACAGCCAAAATCTCTGCAGAAGTTTTTGTTTCTCCAGACATTACATTCTGATCAATTAATGGTTTTCGGAAAATCCTTATATCAACTTCATCAATCAGTACACCTGCTGTCATTTGTATTGCATTTTCTCCTTTAAGAGATGTAGTTCTGTTTGCTGAAATAACTACACTAGGCATTGAAAATGTAGTATATCCAATAAAAGAAGCTTTTACGGTATAAATACCTGGTTCAATAGGTTTAATTGTAAAGTTACCTTGCCCATCAGTGACTGTTCCATCTATTTGGTTTCCATCTTTTTCAATTATCACATTGATATAACCCATGGACTTACCAGTTGATTTATCTGTTATCGTTCCTTTAAGGGTTCCTGTCTGAGCGAATGCAATTACGGAAAAAAATCCTAAAATTGCTGTTAAATATATTTTTCTAAACATAGGTATATAAATGTTAGTGTGTTTATAATTCAAAGGCGGTAAAGGTAATAACTTTTATAAATCAGACAAACAGATTTCTTTTTTATTTTATTTGTAAAATTGCAATATGAAAAAACTAAGTAATATTATTTGTTTCCTTGTTGTATTATCATCCTGTGGTGATAAAAATGATTACATAAGAGAAGTATATGTAAACATTGAGATTCCTGTAAATCAACCAGAATATTCGGATTTGAACGCAATTGGAAATTCAATTTTTGTAACTGGAGGTGTGCAAGGCATCATCATTTATCATTCCAATATTAATCAATACAGAGCTTACGACAGAAACTGCAGCTTTGAACCTTCCGAAAATTGTGCTGTAATCGATTCGATAAATGCAACTGTAGCAGCTTGCGGATGTTGTACATCAAAATTCCTATTGGACCAAGGAGGTATAACAGCAAACGGACCAGCATTACTATCGTTAAAAGAATATTTCACTACATTTTCTGGAGGAATACTTCACATTAAAAACTAAAAAATCCCGATTTCTCGGGATTTCTTTAATCTAATATCTATTGTCTAAACTAGTATCTGTAATATTCCGGCTTATACGGTCCTTCAACCGTTACTCCAATATACTCTGCTTGATCCGGTCTTAAAACTTCTAATTCTACCCCAATTTTAGCAAGGTGTAATCTGGCTACTTTTTCATCCAAATGTTTAGGAAGCATATATACTTCATTGTTGTAATTATCCGTATTGTTCCATAATTCCAATTGAGCCAATACTTGATTCGTAAATGAATTAGACATCACAAAAGAAGGATGTCCAGTAGCACAACCTAAATTTACTAATCTACCTTCAGCAAGTAAAATAATATCTTTTCCGTCAATAGTGTACATATCCACCTGAGGCTTTACAGTATCTTTAGTGTGTCCCCAATTATCATTTAACCAAGCTACATCAATTTCATTGTCAAAATGACCAATATTACAAACAATCGTTTTGTCTTTCATCCCCTCAAAATGACGAGCCTGAATAATATCTTTATTTCCTGTTGTTGTTACAATGATATCTGCATTTTTACATGCATCATCCATTCTTTTAACGGCAAAACCATCCATTGCTGCTTGTAAAGCGCAAATAGGATCAATTTCTGTAACTATCACTCTAGCTCCCGCACCTCTAAGTGAAGCAGCGGAACCTTTACCAACATCACCATAACCGGCAACCACAGCAACTTTCCCCGCCATCATTACATCAGTTGCTCTTCTAATTGCATCAACTAACGACTCTTTACAACCGTACTTATTATCAAATTTTGATTTAGTAACTGAATCGTTAATATTAATAGCAGGTGTTAAAAGTGTTCCTTTCTCCATTCTTTCATAAAGTCTATGAACTCCAGTAGTTGTTTCTTCCGAAAGACCCTTGATGTCCTCTACCATTTCTGGGAATCTATCAAATACCATATTCGTTAAATCTCCACCATCATCTAAAATCATATTTAATGATTTCCCCCCTTCAAAAGCAGTTAGAGTTTGTAAAATACACCAATCAAATTCTTCTTCATTTAACCCTTTCCAAGCAAAAACAGGAACTCCTGTAGCTGCAATTGCCGCAGCTGCCTGATCTTGCGTAGAAAATATATTACAAGACGACCAACTTACCTCAGCTCCTAAATGAGTTAATGTCTCAATTAATACTGCGGTTTGAATAGTCATATGCAAACAACCAGCAATCCTTGCTCCAGCAAGTGGTTTACTATCTCCAAATTCTTCTCTAATCGACATTAATCCCGGCATTTCCGCTTCAGCTAATATCATTTCTTTTCTTCCCCAATCTGCTAAGGAGATGTCTTTTACTTTATAATTCATTGTTTCCGTTTCCATTATATTTTTTTTAGGACGGCAAATATAAGCATTATTATTACTTTTGTATTCAATATTTTAACTTATGGGACTACATCTAATTATCAAAGAAAAAAAATCTGAAATTGGCATCTGGAAAATGGAAGAAATATGGGGAAAATTACAAAATATGATCTCTGAAACAGACAGTTCCCATCTAACTACTGAAAAAAGAAAAAAAGAGTTTTTATCCACCAGAATTCTTTTGAATAAGTTAAACCCTAATTCTGAAATTACTTATAACAAATTTGGAGCTCCTCAACTTTCGGATGGAAAACAGATTTCAATTTCTCATTCCAAAACATCTGTTGCGATAATAATAAGCGACAACAATGTAGGAATTGACATTGAAGAAATTGATGAAAAAGCACTAAGAATATCTTCCAAGTTCATCAATAAAAATCATCTTGTAAATTTAACAAAAGAAAAAGCAACTCTTATTTGGTGTGTAAAAGAATGCATCTATAAACTTTTTCAGAAAGGAAATATTGATTTTAGGAAAGACATAACAATTGAAGAGTTTCAAATTGAAAAAAAAGGAAAGATTAATTGTAAATTGAGAGGAGAAAAAATAATTGTGAATTATCAGAAAATAGATAATCAGTATTTAGCGTATGTTTGCAATTAATAAAATTGAAAAATGAATATCTACAATCATATTACAGAAAGTAAGAAAAGAGGAAATAAACTTTTCTCTATCTTAATTGACCCCGACAAACAAGAAAAAGAAGAACTAATTTCTATTTGCCACAAAGCAACATCCGCAAAAACAGATTTCTTTTTTGTAGGAGGGAGTTTACTTACCAACGATAGTTTGGACAATTGCATTTCAACCCTAAAAGAAAACTCCAATATTCCAGTTGTTTTGTTTCCTGGAAACGCAATGCAAGTAAATAATAAAGCAGACGGAATCCTATTTCTTACCTTAATTTCTGGGAGAAATGCAGAAATGTTGATTGGGAAACAAGTAATAACAGCTCCTATTTTGAAGCAATCTTCTTTGGAAGTTTTAGCAACTGGCTACATGCTAATAGATAGCGGAAAAGCGACAACAGCCTCTTATATGAGTAACACCACTCCTATTCCGAACGACAAAAATGCAGTAGCATCTTGCACAGCAATGGCTGGAGAAATGCTCGGATTAAAACTTATTTTTATGGATGGAGGAAGCGGAGCTCAAAATCCTATATCATCTACAATGATTTCTTCTGTAAGTAAATCGGTTGATGTCCCAATTATTATTGGAGGAGGAATAAGTTCTGCTGAAAAAGCTACAGAAAACTGCAAAGCAGGTGCTGACATTATTGTGGTTGGAAATGCAATTGAAAAGGATAATGGGTTAATTAAAGAAATTGCAAATGCAATTCATTCTTTGTAAAGATTTAATGCGTTTTGCACATATCTTCATCTACTACAATAAAGTAATCAGCATTTCCAATTAACTCTTCATCAAACTGAGAGATATCTTCTTGTTCGACAACTTCAATAGTTACAATATCTAAATCCGAATTCAATTGTAATAAATACCACATTATCGACTCGTAAAATCTAGAATGATACGAACCATTAAAGTGTAAAAATTTCGTGTTTTCCTTCATGTTTTTATGAATAAAATATGCCATAGTAGCGTCTTTTATTGCTTGAGATTTCGGTAAATTCTCTCCTCCATGACCTTCTGCCATTACAGATATTTCTTTATAGCAATGTAAAGAGGTGTCATAATCTATTGGGAGTGGAGCGATAAATTGTTTTGATGACTGAGGCAAATACTCTAAAGTATCCATTCCAAATCGATATACCATATTTGCAAATCTTCTGGGAATATTTGTTGCTACAAAATGTATCTTATTTTCTTTTGCAAAACTTAGAAGTGGCCTATAATCTGTTTTGTGGTTTGTCCAAATTTTAGCTTCCTTTTCAAAATCTTTCTCCCGGATAAATCCTAGGAGATACTCATCTAATTTAAGCTGATCATCCGACTCTAACATTTCGGATCCAAGCATTAAATTTTCTCCATGTTTGTCAAAAAGACTTTTTGTAAGTTCTAACTGCAACCAATGAGAAATAGGGTCGTTATGATTTTCCCCAAAAAGTACAACATCCGCTTTTCCACAATTTTGACTCATTATTCTATAAGACACCTTTTTTCCAGCATCATTATAAATCTGAAAAGCTCTATCTTGTCCGAAAATATCTATAAATAAATAAAAATTTAATAGAGTAAATAATAATAGTTTTCTCATAATGATAAATTTGTAATGCAAACTTATACATTTTCGTATTTTTGGCTCATTATTAATGGAAGAAATAACTCAAATATTTAGTGACTACAATTTAAATTGGATTACAGTATGCGCTGCCAGTTTTGGAATTCTATACATAATTTTAGCTGCAAAAGAAAATGTCTGGTGCTGGTTAGCCGCAGCTATTAGTGTTTCTCTCTACATGTATATAAACTATAATTTAGGTTATTATTTACAATCTGCGCTCCAAATATTTTATCTCTTTATGGCAATTTATGGATATGTTATGTGGAACAAATTAGATCCTGAAAGAATCAAAGAATGGTCTGCAAAAAAACATCTCTTTATAATATTTATTGGAGCAATTATAACTTTTATAATTGGATTCATATTAACAGAATATGTTGAGGATTCTGAACAGCCACTTCTCGATTCTCTTACTACAGTTTTTTCTGTATTTGCTTGTTATATGGTAGCAAAAAAAGTACTTGGAAACTGGTTGTACTGGATTGTGATAGACTCTCTTATAATTTATCTTTATTATATCCAGGGGGAGTTTATTTTGGCTCTACAATTTTTAGTTTATATTATTATTGCTGTTTACGGTTATTTCTCTTGGATGCAGAAAATGAAAACGAATGGATAAAATAATTGTTACTGGACCTGAAAGTAGTGGGAAAACTACCATATGCCAGCAATTATCAACTCATTTTAAAATCCCGTTTACAAAAGAATTTGCTCGTGATTATATTGACAATTTAGATAAAGAATATTTGCAAAAAGATTTAATAGAAATTGCTAAAGGACAATTAAAGAACGAACAACTAACAACTAACAACAAGAAACTATCCTTACACGACACCGACCTTATCACCATAAAAATATGGAGTAATTACAAATATGGAAGTTGCGACAAGTGGATTATAAATCAGATTGAAAAACAAAAAACAGAAAATCGTTTTTATCTTTTATGTAAGCCCGATATTCCATGGGAAGCAGATCCTCTCAGAGAGAACTCCCAAAATAGAGAAGAACTTTTTGAAATATATAAAAAAGAATTAGAAAAATTAAAACACAATTATGTTATTATAGAAGGTGAAGAAAGGATTAAAAATTCCATTTCAAAAATCTCCAGTTTAATGTCCAATAATTAAAATCTAATTGTATTTTTGTGTCGTCTTAAAAGGGGTGCCCATAAAGCTGAGATTATACCCATTGAACCTGAGGTGGTAATTCATCATAGGAAAATGAGTTTTCATTAATTAAACATACATCAACCCCATAATGTGTGTAATGTTAACTAAAAAAAAAAAAATTAAAAAATGTTTAACAAAAAATTGAGTATTGCTGTACTTATAGCTTTGCCTATTATAGGGTTTGCACAGCAACAAGACAGCATTCCAATACAACAACTATTGGAAGAAGTAAATGTAAAAAGCACTGAAGCAGGAAAAAAAACTCCTATGGCTTTCACTAATATTTCCGAAAAGGAAATAGAAAATATAAACTTAGGTCAGGATTTACCTTGCCTAATTTCACTTACTCCCTCTGTTATTTATTCTTCAGATGCAGGAGCAGGAATTGGATATACTTATATGACTATAAGAGGTACGGATGCAAGTAGAATTAATGTAACGATTAACGGAATTCCTCTTAACGATTCAGAAAGTCAGGGTGTATGGTGGGTAAATATGCCAGATTTCACTTCTTCTGTAAGTAATATACAAATACAAAGGGGGGTAGGAACTTCTACAAATGGAGGATCTGCTTTTGGGGCAACAGTAAATTTACAAACTGATGGTCTAAGAAAAGATAAATACCTTACAACTTCCAATTCTGTTGGTTCTTTTAATTCTATCAAAAACAATATAGAATTTGGGACAGGACTTTTAAATGGGAAATTTACTTTAGATGGTAGATTGTCTCAAATTACTTCTGATGGATTTATTGACAGAGCATCTTCTAATCTGAAATCATTTTATTTTGCAGGAGGATATTATGGTGAAACTTCCATTTTAAAAGCAATTGTTTTTTCCGGACAAGAAAGAACTTATCAAGCTTGGTATGGTGTACCTCAACAATATTTAGATACTCTCCCTACTTTTAATCCTTACAATTATAAAGATGAAGTAGATGATTATTCACAAACGCATTTTCAACTACATTACAACAAGCAATTAAGTCCGAAAACTTATTTGAATTTGGCAACTCATTATACTAAAGGAGGTGGTTTTTACGAGCAATATGTTGGTACCGAACACAATTCTATTCTGTATGATGGAGATTATATTTTCGGACAAAACTCTCTTTCGTATTATGGATTAGAAGATGTAATAGTAGATGGAGATACTATAACAACTACTAATCTAATAAGAAGAAAATGGTTAGATAACAATTTTTATGGGATAACTTTCTCCTTAAATCATTCTACAAATAATTTGAATTTAATTTTAGGGGGTGCTGCCAATACTTATGTAGGTCAACATTTTGGGAAAGTTATTTCTACTGAAATTCATGGAGATTTAGAACATGAATACTATAGAAATGAAGCAACAAAAAACGATTATAATATCTATTTGAAAGGAGATTATAAACTTACACAAAAGATAAATCTTTTTGCAGATTTACAAAGCAGAATTATAGACTATAATTTTGAAGGTTTAAATGATGATGGAACAATTGCGAATCAAAATGTAAACTTGAATTTCTTCAATCCAAAGTTTGGATTGTTCTATAATATTTCTGATAAAACTGCAATATACACTTCATATTCTGTAGCAAATAAAGAACCAAACAGAAACGACTATGTGGAAAGTTCTCCTTCTGACAGACCTTTACACGAAACACTTTACGATACAGAAATTGGTTTAAAACACAAATCGGAAAACTTTACTTTCGGTATTAACCTTTACCATATGGATTATAATAATCAACTTATAAATACTGGAGAGATAAATGATGTGGGGTATTCTGTGCACTCTAACATCAAGGATTCTTACAGAAAAGGAATTGAGTTAGAAGCAGCGGTAAAAATAACTAACAAATTAAGCTGGAGCGGAAACCTTACTTTATCCGAAAACAAAATTGTTTCTCATGATGAATACATTGAAACTTGGGATTATCCTGTAGTTTATCCAATTGAAGGTTTTGATATTCAAGTCATGGGGGAAGATACATTATTTCATAAAAGTTATGAAAATACCGATATTTCTTTTTCACCAAATATTATTTGGGTATCTCAATTCAATTATAAGTTAAAGGACAACTTTAATATTGATGTAATTAGTAAATATGTTGGAGAGCAGTTTATTGACAATACCTCTTCTGAAGATAGGAAATTAGATGATTATTTGGTAAATAATTTACGCCTTACTTATAACTTAAAGTTCAAAAATGTGAAAGAAGCAAGGCTAACTTTAATGGTAAATAATGTATTAGACAATCAGTACAGTAACAGAGCTTGGATTTACCGTTTTGTTTCTAAGGGTTGGGACCCAAGAGGTGAAGCAAACCCATATACCAATGCAGATTCGGATAGATATAATATGATTGGACAATTTCCACAAGCTGGAAGAAACTTTTTACTAGGATTAACTTTAGGTTTTTAAGAAAAAAAATAGGATTTAGTTATTAGATTTAAGAAAATACCTCCAAATTGTAGGGATTTTTCTTTTTTTCAATTTCTGATTTGTTAAATTCTATTTTTATACTTTTGCAAGCTAACAACAAATTATGGATTATAATACAGAAAGAAAACAACTTATCATTCCCGAATACGGAAGACATGTACAAAAAATGGTAGCTCATGCTACTTCCCTTTCGGATGAAGAGGAGAAGAAAAAATGCGTAAACGCAATTATCAGTTACATGGGGCAAATGAATCCACATTTGCGTGACATACCAGATTACAAACACAAACTTTGGGATCATCTTTTTATCATGTCCGAATTCGAATTGGATGTAGAATCTCCATACGAAAAGCCATTACCAGAAAAATTGTCGGAAAAACCAGAATGTTTGGACTACCCAAAAAGTAGTATAAAATATTCCTATTATGGCAAGCAAATACAAACCATGATAGAAACTGCAATAAAAATGGAAGAAGGAGAAGAAAAACTCATCATTGCTGGAATGATTGCAAATCATATGAAAAAATGTTATTTAACTTGGAGTCAAAGTTCAGTAGATGACGCTACAATATTAAAACACTTTTCGCAGTTATCAGAAGAAAATTTAAAACTAGATGAAGATTTCAAATTAATTGACGATATAAAAGCAATTAAAAAGAATTCTGCAAAATACACCAAACATAAAAAAAACCAACAAAACAATAAGAAGAAGAAAAAGAAATATTAATGACTACATTTAAAGTAAAAGGAGGATTAAAATTAAAAGGAGATTTACATCCGCAAGGAGCAAAAAATGAAGCCTTACAAGTGCTTTGTGCAGTATTACTTACTCCGGAAGAAGTAATAATGGAAAATGTACCTAACATCCGTGATGTAAATATACTTATCGACCTTTTACGAGATTTGAATGTAAAAGTAAATCAAATTGATAAAGAAACATATAGTTTTAAGGCGGATGAGGTAGATGTTGATTATCTTTCTTCTGATGATTATAAAGTTAAAAGTAGCCAAATTAGAGGATCAATCATGATTGTAGGTCCTTTACTTGCTCGCTACGGAAAAGGTTATATTCCAAGACCGGGTGGAGACAAAATTGGAAGAAGAAGATTAGACACTCACTTTATTGGTTTCCAAAAATTAGGAGCTAATTTTGTGTACGATAGTAAAGAGGAATTCTACCGAGTTACTGCCGATCAGCTGAAAGGGACATACATGCTTTTGGATGAAGCTTCCGTAACAGGAACAGCAAATATTGTAATGACTGCCGTGATGGCGAAAGGGAAAACTACGATTTACAATGCGGCTTGCGAACCTTATTTACAACAACTTTGCCAAATGCTTAATTCCATGGGAGCAAAAATTTCTGGTATCGGTTCCAACCTTTTAGAAATTGAAGGAGTAGAAAAACTAGGAGGATGTACCCATAGAATACTTCCTGACATGATTGAAATTGGAAGTTTTATTGGACTCGCTGCCATTACCCAATCTGAAATTACAATTAAAAATGTTTCTTACGATAAGTTGGGAGTTATTCCTTCAGTTTTTTCCAAATTAGGAATAAAAATGGAACGTAGAGGAGATGATATTTACATTCCGGCACAAGAAAGTTACGAGATTGAAAGCTTTATTGATGGTTCTATACTTACCATTTCAGATGCTCCTTGGCCAGGTTTTACTCCTGATTTATTAAGTATTATTTTAGTAGTTGCTTCTCAGGCAAAAGGTTCGGTTCTTATCCACCAAAAAATGTTTGAAAGCAGACTTTTCTTTGTGGACAAACTAATAGATATGGGAGCTCAAATTATACTTTGCGATCCACACCGCGCTACCGTTATCGGTTTAAATCATCAATTTAAATTCAAATCTACTACCATGACTTCTCCAGATATTAGAGCGGGAGTTTCTTTACTTTTAGCGGCACTTGCTGCTGATGGAGAAAGTACCATACATAATGTAGAACAAATTGATAGAGGATACCAAAATATTGACGACAGATTAAATGCAATTGGTGCCGAT
>Ga0233427_10004155_pt1 | contig 12213 bp, 10 predicted proteins | sample SI_118_April2016_5_FD_179885 | JGI IMG/M metagenome (GOLD analysis project Ga0233427, IMG submission 179885) | Seawater microbial communities from Saanich Inlet, British Columbia, Canada - SI_118_April2016_100_MG | ecosystem: Environmental > Aquatic > Marine > Inlet | place: Canada: British...
TTCTCTTCAAAACCATCAACGATGGTTCAGTGGTTCGACAGGCGTGCGCATTTACTAGACACTTTTGACACAGCGTGCCTTGCTGTCGCGAGTGAACAGTTGCTGGCAGGGCTCTCGCAATTTTCCTCCGGAAAATGCTGACGCGAGCGCGCTGGGTTATCTCATCCATTTTGTGCGCGCAGCGCATAAAATGGTGGAGGCGGCGGGAATTGAGATTAGACCCTAAGTGTTTGATTAATAATGGTTAATTGGGTTCATAAATCAGCTTTTGTTACGTCGTTTGTTACAAAAATTCATTCGTTCAATTGAAGTCATTTATCCCGCTTAAAATTCCGTCAAATCGGCCCAAAAAAAAGTGCTTCAGTCGCGGTCAGAGTTATCCCAGCGGGTTGGCCCTTTGGTTAATAGCAGTTCCATACTCAAGGGTCCTTCTGAAGATTTCCAAGACGCGGGTGATTCGAGGTGCCGCTAGTCCCTAGCGAACAGTTCATAAACTTGATAATTTCAAGTCTTTATCTTTAGCAATATCTCAGCTGAGTCTCACCGACGCATGATTGTGTTAACAGACAATAGTCAAAAACAGTGTTTGAATGGAACAGCCAAGCGTTCTTATGCTTGATTTTTATCTCTTCTCAGCGATCAACCCTACCGAGGGTAATTCCGCCAACCACCGTACTTGACCGTTTTTTAGAATATGTGGTTTATTTTCCTTATCCTCTGGATAACTTTTGGACTATTTTGTCTTTCTGCTCGCCCTGGCACAAGGCGGCCAGTGACAACAGTTGGCTGCGCAGCGCCACGGCTTCAAAATCCGCGTTAGCAACTAGTCCCTTGCTCCACATTAGCACCACGCTCCATTGATGCCCAGCCAGCAACATTGCGGTCTGCTCCAGATCGAGTCCCGGCAATAAATCCCCCTCAGCGGCGGCAACCTGCAATTGAGCCAACACTGAGCGCCGGGTGCCATTAAGCAACACATCCACCAGTCGATTGTCTTTGCCCGCCTGGAACAGGGCCCGCGCCATGGTCTCGGCATACGCCGGGGTCGCAACAACCTGCGCTGAGATGGCTTCGACTCTCGCCAATAATCGGGGTATCCCCGCTTTGGCCTCAAGCACCACTGGCTGCTCCGCCAAATCAGCCAGCAAGTCAGCCACCGCTGCCATCAGCAGTTCGTCCTTGCTGCTATAAAGGTTGTAGAGCGTCTTAATGGAGACCTCGCTGGATTCCGCCAAATCCTTCATGGTGAGTGCGTCGTAACCAACTTTGCTGATAGCGCGCCGTGCACATTCCAGAATGCGCTGTTGCCGCGCTAGCTGCCGTAGCGAGGAATAGGTTTTGCGTTGCGTAGACATTGACAAATATTACAATCAATTGTAGTTTTTACCAACCAGTAAATTCCTTAAGGTCCTGACATGCACTTTAACAACCCCGAATTGCTAGAAGACCCTTATCCTCACTATAAGAAATGGCGCGAGGAGAAGCCTATTTGGTGGGCGGAGGACGTCGGCGGCTGGGTGCTGAGTCGCTACGACGATGTGCGCACGATCCTCAAGGATGCGAGCCTGTTCTCCTCCAACTCCATGGGTGAAATGGACCAGCAGGCCATGGCCCTGCCCCTGCTCACCGATGATCCTCCCCGCCACACTCAACTCCGGGCAATCGTCAACAAGGCTTTCACCAGCCGCACCCTCAAGCATATGGAAGCGGAAGTCGCCAGCTTAGTGGAGGAATTGCTTGATGACATGGCGGGGAAAACAGTCATCGATATTTCCGAGGACTTCACCATCCCCCTGCCGGTTTACATCATCGCCCGCCTGATGGGTATTCCAGAAGATCGCGCGGAGGATTTCAAGCGCTGGTCTGACGCGCTCACCGGCACCAGTGAAGCCGCCAGCCTGGAAGAGCGCTTGCCCGACATTATGGAGATGGCAACTTACTTCGGCTCGCTGATTCCCGAGCGTCGAGAAAACCCGGGAGACGACCTGATCAGCAAGGTAGTCCAGGCGGAGGTAGATGGGGTCGGCATCAGCGACGAAGACATCGTCGGCTTTAACATCTTGTTATTGATCGCCGGCAACGAGACCACCACCAACCTGCTGAGCAATTTGCTCAACCATCTCGCGGACCATCCTGAGAAATGGGACGAATTGCGCGACAATCCGGACAAGATAGAAGCCGCTGTGGAGGAAACCCTGCGCTTCGACGGGCCCGTGCACTGGGTCAATCGCAAGGCTACCGCCGACACAGAATTCCACGGCCAGAAAGTAAAGGCCGGGGATATTGTCTACGCCATTCTAGGTGCCGCCAATCGCGACGCTGACCACTACGACAACCCGGATGAATTTCGTCTGGATCGTGGCCGCGGCGACCACCACACCTTTGGCCACGGCATTCATTTTTGTATAGGCGCTCCGCTGGGGCGCCTGGAAGCCCGCTATGCCCTGGAGGGCCTGTTCAGGCGCTACAAGAGCATTCGCCACGCCGAACAAGCAAGTAACGAACGCACCCACTCCACTATGCTGCGGGGGTTTCACCACCTGTGGTTCGAGGTTGAACCAGCATGATGACACCAGACTATATTCAAACCTTACGCGCGCTCATGGAATACGAGGCCGCCCGCACTGAGCCGCCAAAGGCTTTTCCGGCCCTGCCAGACATTCCCGCCGGGCGCTACGTCGACCCGCGTTATTTCCAACTGGAATTGGACCACGTCTGGCGCAAGTCCTGGCTTTTGGCCGCCCATATCGATGAAATCCCCGAACCGGGTTGCTGGATGCTGTGGGAAAATGGCGGCCAACCGGTGGTCATCACCCACGCCGAGAGCGGCGCGATCAACGCGTTTTTTAACACTTGTAGCCATCGCGGCGCGCCGGTAGTCACCGAGGCCTCTGGCAAGAGCCGACGCCTAACCTGTGCCTATCACGGCTGGAGTTATGACCACGAGGGCGAACTGAAAGGCATGCGAGACCCGGAAGACTTCAAGGACTTCGATATGTCCTCTCGCGGCCTGAAGAAAGTACGCTGCGAAAGCTTTGGCAACCTCATCTTCGTGAACTTCGACCCCGAGGCGCCCACATTATTGGAATGGCTGGGACCGATTGCAGATGAGTGGGAAGAGTTTCAATTCGGTAATTGCCGGCTGGCCTCGCGGGCCATCTTCGACCTCGACTGCAACTGGAAGATCGCAATGGAGGCCAATACCGAGGTCTACCATGTTCGCAGTATTCACCCCAAGACGGTTGCCCCTATTCTCGATGATCGGCGCAACGTGAACACGCTCTATGAGAATGGCCACGGCCGCATGATTGCACCCGTCCCAGAGGGCAAACGATCGCTCGAATCAGTGGACGTATCGCCTGATGTGGCGGAAATAGAGACAGCGGGCGAGATCGCCCGCACCTGCACCCAGTCCTATGGCTTGTTCCCCAACTGGGTCTCACCATTGAGCCAATACGCCATTCCGCCGATCCTGTTCTGGCCCAACGGCATCAACAAGTGCCGCATAGAAACCTGGACCATGGCACCGGCCTGGGAGGAGGGCATGAAGCCAGATCTGTGGACTGTGAATGAACGCACCGAGTTGTGCGATGTACTACTAGAAGACACCCAGTTTGGCGAGAAAATCCAGCAGTCCATGGAATCCTACGGTTTCGAAGGCGTGCCCCTTAGCTACCAGGAAGCCCGTATCTATCACTGGAACCAGGCTGCCGACCGGATGATCGGGATTGATAATGTTCCCCCGGAACTACGGGTAGAGCAAGTAATTGGCGACAACTGGATTTATCCCAATGATCCGCGCCAGCAGGAAATGGCGGAGAAGAACTAGGGATTCTGATAACGAACAGTACCACTGACCCAAGACCATAGGAGACAGCGTGAGCATCATTCAGCATGTGGAAAATTTTGCCTATAAAATCGCCAACCCGATCGTGAAGACGTTGCTACGCTCGCCATTGCACAACATTGCCAGTGGCTCCCTGACATTACTGCATTTTACAGGCCGTAAAAGTGGCCGGCGCTTTGTAACACCCCTTAGCTATGTGCGGAAACAAAACACCGTTTGGCTATTGTCAGCACACAGCACTCGCTGGTGGATGAACCTGCGCGGCAGCGACACGGCCGTTGCGCTGGAAATTGCCAGAACAACTTACAGCGGCAAGGCACGTCTTTGGGAGGCAGACAGTGCGGAATTGCGCGATCGCGTCCGACGTTATCTTATTGCCCTGCCGCGGGACGCCAAGGTTTATGGCATCAAGCTTGACGAAAACAAGTTGCCGGATGAGGCCAGCCTGTTAAGGGCAGCGCCAGAACTGGTCTTCGTGGAAATTGAACTCGACTCGGAGGCCGGTTAGCGTACAACTTATATCGCATGAGAGGCGAGTTCATAGTCATTGAAAAATGCTGATACAGTTCACGGACTTGTATTGAACGAATCGTAAACCATCGCGGTTAACACTGGCTATGTAGTCAGATCTCATTATTGTTTATTTGCGCGGCTTTTATATTCGTTGACCGTTCAGATGACATAATTTAGGGCGTTTAGCAAAGCGGCCTACAAGAGTTGCTTAATTAACATAAAAAAATAGAGGGGAAATTTTGTAATGAATCTTTTGACAAAAACAGTATTATGCCTCGCGGTGGCTGGAAGCAGCTGCGCTGTCTTCGCCGCCGAGGCGATGGAAGAAATCATTGTGACTGCGCGCCAGCAGGCTGAAGGATTGCAGGATGTGCCTGTGACCATCGCAGCAATGACTGAAGAGGACCTTGATCGATACAACATCACGAACTTGGCCGACGCCGCGAAGATGGTGCCTAATATGGTCATTGCGCAAGGCGGATCGGGCAACGGTTCAAGCCTGCGTCTGAGGGGAATCGGATCTAGCTCAATTTCTGCTGCGTTTGACCACTCCGTCGCTATCAACCTCGATGGTGTTGTCGTCAATCGGGGTAGATTTATACACAATTCCTATATGGACATGGCGCAACTGGAGGTGCTTAAGGGACCTCAGTCGCTCTATTTTGGTAAGTCTGCCACGGCCGGCGTTGTGTCTATCATGACCAATGATCCGGGTGACGAATTTGAGTTTCAAGTCAGTGGTGGCGTTGAAACCGAACATGAGGGCACCTTCTATGAAATGGTCATCTCCGGACCATTGACCGATACTCTAGGTGCACGTCTCGCCATAGGGGGCTCAGAAAATGACGAGCTGTTCGAGAATTTCTCTTTCGACAATGACCCTAACGCAGCAATCAACGGAGCAGAAAAGTACTACGGCGATAAATCCATGAGCATGCGCCTGACACTCCTCTGGGAGCCGACGGACAACTTTAGAGCTAAGCTAAAGTACAACTACTCTGAGTTTGACAACAACGGCGGCGGTACAGCTTACGCTGAAGAGGTGTGTCCTGAGGGCGCGCACCAGCCGACTGTAGCGGTTGGCTTGACCTTTCAGGGCGTCGATGATTGTGAAATTAACGGCAACACCTCAAAGATCGGTCTTAATCCTGCATTGAGAGCGGGCCTTCCAGAGGGTTACGACGATGGTCAATCCGGTTTAGAGCAGGAAACTGATTTTATGTCGTTGCAAATGGACTGGGACGTCAATGAAAACTATACCCTGACGGCAGTGACCGGCTACGTGGATTTGGATCATTGGGAACTAGACGACTACAGCTTCGGCGCTGGCGTCTTTGGCGGTCTGCACAACAATCTGTATGAAAGCTTCTCCCAGGAAATCCGTCTTGCCAGTCAGTATGACGGCGCGTTGAACTTCCAGGCGGGGTTATTTTGGCAGGATATTGAACAGGAGTTTGATGCGTATCAATATGCTGCAAATATCGGTTTGGTGGCGCCGGACCCCGTCACTGGCTGGGGTTACGATTACAACAAACATCATTTCCTCAATACTGAAGTGTTCTCAGCGTTCCTCGCTTTCTACTGGGACATCAATGAAAAGACCGAAATCACATTCGGAGCTCGATACACGGATGAAGAGAAAGAGGGTCGCATTGAGATTCCGTACGTTCACCTGTTCTTGCAGGCCGCATTCAGTGCACCGCCTCTCATCGACGGTCTGGAATTTGCTGATGACAACATTTCTCCAGAACTTGCCATTAACTATTACGTTACCGACGATATCAGTGTGTTTGCCGCCTACAAACAAGGTTTCAAGTCGGGAGGTGTTGACAATAGCGCCCTGCCCACAGCAAGTTTGAGTCCACCTGACGGTGATTTCGGCTTCCTCATTTACGAGTCTGAGGAATCAGATGGCTTCGAAATTGGTACGAAGGCAAACTTGCTGAATGGCGCCATGCGCCTGAACGCCACAGCTTTCAGCTATGAGTATTCTGACCTTCAGGTTCAGTTGTTTAACTCAACAGCCATTCAGTTCAGCACCTTTAACGCATCAGCGCTCGAAACTCAGGGTGTTGAGTTTGACATGCTCTGGCAGGCTGATGTCGAAGGCCTCAGCGTCAGGTCAGCCTGGGCCTGGACCGATACGACTTACTCCGAGGACTTCATCAACGCCACGGGGGAAAACCTCAAGGGTGAAGATGGCGCTGGCAGTGCAGACATTACTGGCTATGTGGGTTTCACCTTTGACCGTGGTCTGGGTGACAGCTGGAGATATAGCCTTTCAGCAGACGCGCGCTTCACGGACGACTATGCTTGGACGGCGACATTAAACCCGTTTGAGCAGGACTCTTTCTGGGTGTGGGATGCGGCCATTAGTGTCTACAGCGACGATGACCGACATCAGTTCAGCCTTATTGGTAGAAACATTGGCGACGAATACTACATCATCGGCGGAGGTGCTATTCCGGGCAGGACGCCAATCGATAATACCGGGGCGAATACGCTAGATCAGGGCGCTACAACGCCTCTCGGGAGGACGATCTCTCTTCAATACAGACTCACCCTGTAGCTCTAGCGAGCCTCTGATCAAAAAAGGCGACCTTCGGGTCGCCTTTTTTTGTATGGAGGTAGGTGGTTCCGTAAGAAAGGGTGTCAGAGTAAACTGAGGTGGCGTTCTATCGCACTCTAAGAAAGGAGTTGGTTTTGGAAGTTGCAGAGTTTGAAGCGTTATTGCCGCTGGCGGGAGGCCTGTCGATAGGTCTCGCCGCAACCTTGCTATTGATGCTAAGCGGGCGTATCGCAGGTGTATGTGGCATTGCCTTTGGTGTCTTGACCGAGCTTACGAGCGGTGCTCCTCGTTTCTCGGAAATAAGCTGGCGTGTGCTTTTTATTGTGGGGCTGGTTGGCGGTGCCGCGCTCTATCATTTTATTAGCGGGGCACCTATGCCAAAGGTGGATAATGTTTCTATCGGTGTGCTCATTTCAGGCGGGTTCATTGTCGGGCTTGGTACCAAGATTGGGTCTGGGTGCACCAGCGGTCATGGTGTCTGCGGATTGGGCCGTTTGTCTTTGCGCTCGTTTGTCGCAACCTGCACTTTTATGTTGTTTGGCGTCATTTCGGTTTACATCTTTCGTCACCTATTGGGGGTGATCTAATGGCGGGTATCGTAGCAGTGGTTACAGGTCTTTTATTCGGCGCAGGTCTTGCAGCGTCAGGAATGACGAATCCAGAAAAGGTGCAAGGCTTTCTCGATCTCACAGGTGTCTGGGACCCTAGTCTGATGTTTGTGATGGGGGGGGCCGTCGTTGTGACGTTGATTAGCTTTCGTTTTATCCTCAAGCTATCTCGGCCTGTCTTTTCAGAACAGTTTCATATGCCAAGCAGCACTGCTATTGATACCCGGTTAATAATCGGTGCAGCACTATTTGGCACAGGTTGGGGGCTGGTGGGATATTGCCCTGGACCAGCCTTGGCAGCGATTGCCTATCTAAACTCAGACGTAATGATTTTTTTAGTGGCGATGTTTGTTGGCGCATTCCTTGGCCAGGAATTGCTAAAGCCTCGCTAATGCTGAACCAAAAATTAGCTGGGCTCGGCAACCCGACTGTCCTCTAACCCTGTCATACTATTGCGAACCTAGGGTTACTCAGGTTGTTTCTGTTTTAGACGACGTGCTTTTTTAGGCTGAGGAAGGCACTCTCATTTTTAGCAGTTCTTTGTTCAAAGTCCTCTCTGACTTGGAGTCAATTTAAATGTCGTATAGCATCTTCATGCATTGCATAGTTTTCTTTTTTCTCTTTTCTTCATCAATTTTTGCGGACCCGGTACCCGACTTTATAGAAGCCCTTAATTCAGCAGCCGTTGCTACATCTACTCCGGCAAACGATCCCGACGGCTGGCTATTGGCGCATGTAGATGCAGAAACCACAGGGCTCGTCCCGGGGTATCATGAAATGATCGACGTTGGCATCATAATGACAGACCTTGAGGGGAATGAACTCGATCGACTGTTTTTGCGCATCATGCCTAACCATCCAGACCGCGCTCAGCCAGGTGCAGTTACAGTCAATGGGTTCTCAGTAGGACGCTGGAATGAGCTCGGCTTCAACACTCAAATGCAAGCCGTCTCCAAGCTAGTTGATTTCCACGATCGCGTCGCCAGAAACAAGCACGTTCTTTTCGTCGGCTACAACGCCTGGTTTGATATCTCCTTTCTTGACCACCTGTTTCGAGACCAAGGCAGTAGCTGGCGGGCCCTCTATCATTATTTTGTCCTTGATCTGCCGTCCATGGCCTGGTCGCTGGGGATTAAGGATCTCGCGGGCCAGGAAATGGCCTCAAAACTTGGGATAGAGCAGGAAACGACCAACCCTCTCGAACATACAGGTATAACAGGAGCGGAATCCAACGTTGGCGTTTACCGCGCGTTGCTGCGCATAAAAGACGAAAATTCGAATTTGGGGAAAATGTGACACGTCTTTCTTATATTCAAAGCTGGCTTTTCCAAGTTCTTGTTTTTTGAGCATTCCCTGCATTTCATCCGACAAGGTTTACTGCTTTTCATGTTGCAACTATATGACAGGACTTTTTGGCGGTTAGTTCTTAGGGCCTTTCTACCTTTTGCATCATATTTAAAGTCCCTTTTGGGGCTGTTAACTGGTGGAGGCGGCGGGAATTGAGATTAGAATCTAAGTGATTGATTAATAAAGTTTAATTGGGTTTATAGCTCAGCTTTTGTTACGTCGTTTGTTACAAAAATTTACTGTTTAATTGAAGTCATTTATCCCGCTTAAAATTCCGTCAAATCGGCCCCCGAAAAAAGTGTTTCAGTCACAGTTAGAGTTATCCCAGCGGTTGGTCCTTTGGTTAATAGCAGTTCCATACACAAGGGTCCTTCTGGAGCTTTACAAGACGCGGGTGATTCGAGGTGCCGCTAGTTCCTAGCGAGCAGTTCATAAACTTGATAATTTTAAGTCTATTAAAGCCGCTATATCCTAGGGCAGTCTTAAAGATGCGTAGATGTTTCGACAGACATTTGAGATAAACAGTGTTTGAGTAAAGCCAAGCGCTTTCATGCCTGATTTTTAAATCTTTTCAGTGATTAACCCAACAGTCTGTAGACCATAAGATCAGCATCACGACAGCCAGTGACCATCCACTGCCCAGAAACCATCAACCCAGAGTTTTTAACCCAAAAAATCCTGAAAGCGATACTTTGACATCTTGGAAAAATGCTCTTTGTAGTTCTTGTTCTCGACCAATTCGGTGTGGCGGCGGTAGGGTTTGAATTTGTTAGAATCCTACGAGGTTGGAATCCGCTCAGATGAGCAGCTCTGATGCTCAAGCCGAACTCGCAGAATCCATGCTGTCTCGTGCCAAAAAAAATGTTCTGACTTTGTCACCCAAAAGTGGTTCTAATTCGTCTACCATAGTTGAATCATAAGAGCCGTAGCTCCGAGATGGAAAAAGGCAGGCCCATAGATCGAACTTACCTATCAATAATCGGACTTCTGAAGCGGGCTGCTGCCGGAATCGTTCCGCCGAAAGAGGTCGAGGACATTGTGCAGGAGGCTTATGTTCGCGCCTGCCAGGCAGAACGTGAGTCACCCATAACTGCGCCTCGTGCATTTCTGTTCAAAACGGTTAAAAACCTGGCACTGGATAACGTGAAACGAGCTGAAACTCGCCTGTCGGATAGTTTCGATGAAGATGAAGCTGGGCCTGAACTATTGGTCTACGGTGCTGATCCTTTGAATGAGGCTTCTAGCCACGAAGAGTTTTCGTTGTTTTGCGAAGCGGTACGCCTGCTGCCAACGCAATGTCGTCGCGCATTCGTGTTGAAAAAGGTCTATGGCTGCTCGAGACGGGAGATTGCTGAGCGTATGGGGATCAGCGAAAACACAGTTCAGACCCACATAGCCCGCGGTATGAAAGCCTGCATGCAGTTCATGGAGCAGACGGAACGGGAGGGAACGGTGGATAAAGTGGTTGAATTGCAGTCAAGGCGTCTGCCATCGATCCGGAAATCTCAGGATGATTTAGCATGACTAAAATGTACCGGATAGAGTCAACAGAACCACGCTACGACGCGGCGAGTCTTTGGATTGAGCGTCTCAGCGAGGGACTCACCCGGGAAGAAGAACTCGAGCTTCGGTCATGGCTGGCGGAAGATCCTGCCAACCAGGCGTTGCTGGAGAAAATGGCCAGGCTGTGGGACAAGATGGACTCCCTAAGTCGGCTTTCCACATTGCTCCCGCAACCGCCATCAACAATGGAATCTAACCGCCATCGCGCACCTTATTATGCACTGGCCGCGAGTGTTGTTCTTGGTTTGTCAGCACTGCTGTTCTGGAACTGGTCAGTCGATAGATATAATGCGCCGCAAACTGCACAGCAGCCAGCCGAAGTCTTTTATGAAACCGCAATTGGCGAGCAACAAGTCAATCTGCTCAAAGATGGCACCATAATTACGCTGAATACTGGTAGCCGAATCGGTGTTCGCTATACCAGTAGCGCCCGGCTTTTGCATCTGGAATACGGTGAAGCCCACGTTCAGGTAGCTAAGGACCCAACGCGGCCGCTAAGCGTGCTTGCGGGTGATCGCGTCGTTCAGGCGGTCGGTACGGCTTTCAATATTGAAATCAAACCTGGTCGGGAGATAGAACTGGTGGTCATCGAGGGTAGTGTCCGCGTCGGTGAGCAATCCACATTGGTTAATATGGAACAAAACAATGTGCAAATTGTACTGCCGCGATCTGCTGAGGTCGTCACTGCGGGTCAGGAATTGGTGATGGGCAAAGAGGCTAAGCAGGCCCGGCCGATCAACGACGCAGAAATCCAGGTCAAGCTATCGTGGCAGAAAGGGAATCTCATTTTTAGAGGAGAGCCTCTCGCTGACGTCGTCAAGGAAGTAGAGCGATATACCGGTGTCGAGTTTGTTTTCCTGAATGAAAACCTTAAGGAAGCGCACGTATCCGGGTTCTTCAAGGCCGGTGATGTGGAGGGCATGCTGGCTGTGCTGAAAGAAAACTTCTCCATTGAGTTTCAACGGGAAAGCGAAAACAGGGTTTTGCTTTACGGCATCTAAACCTGTAGTTGCGGGGAGGCAACGATAAGAAGAAGCGTCGAAAAAAGTTTTTTTCACTGGTTGTCACCCAAAACCAGAACCGGTTCGTCTCATAGCCACGCGCAAGATATAAAGCGTTGTTCCTGTGACAGAACGAAATCGGTTCTGGCTGTGTGGTTTGTGCTGTTTTTTGTGCTGCCACCAACCCATGTAGCAGCCGATGACGTCGATGAGGATTTGCTCATCGAATTCAATGTTCCCGAGCAACGTGTAGATCTGGCGCTGACGCAATTTGCGGAGCAAGCGGGCATCACGTTGCTGTTCCCCTCGGATGCCGTTGGGGATGTGATGGCGAGCAGACTAGTGGGGGAGTACTCAGCTTCGGAAGGCGCAGAGATTCTGTTAGCCGGAACCTACCTGATTCCAACATTTAAGAACATGCTTGTTCTCAACATTTTGCTTGATCCTGATAGTAACAATGGAGAGACAGTTGTGAAGAAACCAAAATCAATATTAGCGAAAATTGGTACCGTGTTGGCCGGTACGTTACTTGGTTCAAACGCGATCGCGCAAGAATCGGGTGGGACGGGTGCTCAGAACGAAGGTGTAATTGAAGAGATTGTCGTTACAGCGCAGAAACGTCAACAGACACTACTGGACGTCGGGATCAGTGTTTCTGTCGCCGATAGTGACTCGATCAGGGATCGAAGGATGGCGATGGTTACAGACATTACGCTCTTTACACCGAACGCCACTGTTAAAGAAACCATCCCGGGGTTGATGCCT
>Ga0233427_10004158_pt1 | contig 12201 bp, 9 predicted proteins | sample SI_118_April2016_5_FD_179885 | JGI IMG/M metagenome (GOLD analysis project Ga0233427, IMG submission 179885) | Seawater microbial communities from Saanich Inlet, British Columbia, Canada - SI_118_April2016_100_MG | ecosystem: Environmental > Aquatic > Marine > Inlet | place: Canada: British...
CCATGACCCAGACCGACCATCGCGGCCTTCATCTCGACGGGGCCAACGACAAGGCAATCGCCATCTACGAAGACGCCATCGCCCAGTTCCAGACCTATAGCGGCGATCCCGTCGCAGCGGTCGACGAAGCCATTCGCGAGGCACCTGATTTTGCCATGGCGCATATCCTGCGCGCCTATCTCTTCATCACCGGCACCGATGCGCGTGGCCTTGACGACATCGGCACCTCACGTGCCGCTCTCGACGCCTCGCCACGCGACACCCGGGCCAACATGCACCTAGCAGCGATAGACGCCTTCCTTGATTGCGAGTTCGAAACCGCTCTCGAGCGTCTCGAAGACATCCTGATCCTCTGGCCGCACGATACCGTCGCCCTGCAGACCGCTCATTTGTACGATTTCAACGTGGGCGACGCGCGCAGCCTGCGCGACCGTGTTGCCCGGCGTCTATCGGCATGGACACAGCAGGACCCCGGCTATCACGCGCTGGTCGGCATGCATGCCTTCGGCCTGGAGGAATGCGGTGATTACGAACGCGCCGAGGACCGTGGCCGGCAAGCCCTCGCCCTCAACGGACGCGATTGCTGGGCACAACATGCCGTCGCCCATGTCATGGAAATGCAAGGCCGTACCGAAGATGGCATCGCCTGGATGACCGGTAACCAAGCCGATTGGGCAACCGACAGTTTTTTTGCCGTCCACAACTGGTGGCATCTGGGCCTCTTCCATTTGGAGCAGGGTGAAGCCGCCAAGGTGTTGGAACTCTATGACGGACCGATCAGTGGCGGTCGCTCCGACGCCATGCTCGACATGGTCGATGCCTCGGCCATGCTCTGGCGTCTGAAGTTGCGCAATATCGACTGTGGTGACCGCTGGTCCGATCTAGCCGATGTCTGGTCGCCCGTGGCAGCCGATGGCTACTACGCCTTCAACGATGTCCATGGCATGATGGCGCTTCTGGGCTCCGGGCGCGACGAAGAAGTGACCGAGGTCGTGACCGCCATGGAAAACGCGGCTGCCGGCACCACCACCAACGCAGTCATGACGGCTGAAATCGGCCTTCCGATCGCAAGGGGCCTGATCGCCTACCAGGGCGGCGAGTATGACGAGTGCATCCGCCAGATCCGTCCGATCCGCGCCCGTGCGAACCGGTTTGGTGGCAGCCATGCCCAGCGTGATGTTCTCGACCAGACCCTGATCGAGGCGGCCCGCCGTTTCAACGATACCCATCTGCTGGATGCACTGGTTTGCGAGCGCACCCAGGCCAAACCAGGCGGCGTTTGGTTTTAGGCTCTGAATACCAACGCTGCCAACGAAAACAACGACAGGCACCATCGGGCGGCCTGACCGGACTGTCATCTTGAGGGCGGCGGCCGGTTTGTCCGGCTGCTGCCTTGCTTTCGCGCCGCGTTCCCCTTGCAATGGCCGGGCGAGTCGAGGCGAACGGGAACGGCACCAACGATGGCTGGATTGCGTATAAACATGCTTGGCGGTCTGACGCTGACGGGCGCTGACAACGTCCCGCTGGTGATCAGCTCACACAAGCTGTGCGGGCTGCTGGCCTACCTCGCAATGACCGGAAGACCGCAGAATCGCGATACTCTGGCAGGACTGCTGTGGGGCGACAGCGTTGATGCCCATGCCCGCACCAGCCAGCGCCAGGCCCTGACAGCCTTGCGCCGGGCAATGGGTGGCGATGCAGATACCCTCCAGACCAGCCAGACCACCGTCGGGCTTGATCCAACACGATTTGAGTCCGATGTCGCCGGTTTCGAGAGTCTGGTCAGGGACGACACGCTCGATAGCCTCGTGGCAGCAGCCAACCTCTACCGCGGGGCCCTCCTCGATGGCCTCCAGGGACGTGCTCCAGCCTTTGACAACTGGCTGGACGATGAACGCCTGCGGCTGAAAACATCAGCCCTGTGCGCCATTTTCAGCGCGGCCACCATGGCTGAGGAGAATGGTGACTGGGCCCTGGCCAGTCGCTTGTGTACCCAGCTCATGCGCCTCGACCCCTACCACGAGGACGGTTTGCGCTGTCACATGCGCAGCGCTGTCCATGGTGGACGCAGGACCGACGCGCTCGCCATGTACGATGCTTTTGCCGCACTCCTGCGCCGCGCAGTTCGGGCTTCTGCCGCAGGATCTCACAACCTCCCTTTCTGCCGAGATCCGCGCCGGGGCGATGATTGCGCCGCAAACACCCGACAAACCAAACCGACGCCAATCCGATCAGCAGGGCGAACCCGAAGACAGACCGCCCAAGCTCCGCCAGGCCACGGCATTGATCATCGAGATCGACGATTTCACCGACATTGCGGCCCATTTCGCGACGGAGGCAGCAGCCGAACTGCTGAACCGCTATTTCACCGTGGTCGATGAATCCGTGGTCGCCTTCGGCTGCATGGTCACCGATCATGTCGCAGACAGCGCCATGGCTCTGTTCGGCATGATCGAAGCCCATGAAGACGATGCCGATCGCGCCTTGCACGCCGCGGTGGCGATCCGCGAAGGATGCCGTGAAATCAGCGATGGCCTCGCCCCGATTGTCCTGCGCATGGCGATTGCGACGGGCCAGGTTCTTTCGGCGAAAGTCGGCAGTGTTCATTTCCAGAAGCACACCGCGACTGGAGAAGTGGTCAATCTCGCCTGGTGGATGGCCCAGAACGCACCGCCCGGTGACCTTCTCGTGGCCGAAGAAACCCGCCAGACGCTGCGCAACCCCGCCGAGATGATGCCCACCGATCTGCCGAGGCCTGCACCGGGACAGTCTGGTGTCATCTGGGCCCTGTCAGATTCTGCCAGTATACCCGAGGACACAGCGGCCAGACCGTTTGTCGGGCGCCGCCTTGAGCAACGCCAGATCGAGAGCCTGCTCGAGGCCTGTCAGGAATGTGCCATGGGGCACGTCCTGGTCATTCGCGGTGAGGCAGGCATCGGCAAGTCGCGCCTGACCGACTGGACCTCCGATCAGGCCCGACGCCACGGATTCGGCTTTAACGTCGGCAAGGTATTTGATTTCGGCACTGCCAGCAGCCGTCACGTCGTGACCAGCCTAGTCCTCGATCTGCTCGATGTGCCGCGCGACGCCCCGCAAGATGTTCGAAGGAAGGCCTTGCGCGACGCGGTCTCGGCAAAGGTCATCAGGCCGGAAGACGAGATCCTCGTCACCAACCTCTTTAACCTGCCGATGAGCGAGCAGGAAATAGAAACCTACGCTGCCCTGGGGGGCGAGACCCGCCTTGCCGCGCGCAAGATCGTCCTGGCCTCTCTGGTGCGCTGGCGGGTGAAGGAGAATCCCGTCATGGTCGTGATCGACGATGTCCATTGGGCCGACGATGTCACGATCGATGTTCTGGCCGACCTTGCCGCCAGCTTGCGCGACTGCCCGATCCTGCTGGTTATGACGACACGCGTCGAAGGCGATCCGATCGATGTGCACTGGCGCGTTACTGCCGGCGGTGTGCCCGTCACGACGATTGATCTTGGCCCTCTGTCGGCAAGTGAATCCGAAATTCTGGCGCAGTCCTAAGCAACCGGCGGCGAGAGTTTTCTGGCCGCCTGCGTCAAACGTTCGGGCGGTCACCCGCTGTTTCTCGACCCGCTTCTGGCAAACCCGGATATGGGGCAGGGTGAGTTACCGCCCTCGGTTCGATCGATCGTTCTGGCCAAGCTTGATCGACTGGACCAGGACAAGCGCCGCGCCGCGCGAGCGGCTGCAGTGCTGGGCCAGCAATTCTGGACGGCAGCTCTGCGTCACCTGATCGACGATGAAGAGTTCGACCCGGCCTGTCTGATCGCCAGCGGCCTGATCATTGCCGACAGCAAGGATTTCCAGTTTGCCCACGCCATGGTCCAGGAAACGATAGAACAGTCCCTGCTGCCGGGAATGCGTAGCAGCCTCCATCTCAAGGCCGCTCAATGGTTTGCCGGGCGCGATTGCATCATGCATGCCGAACATCTTGCCTAGGCCGACGATCCACGGGCTGCCGAAGCGTTCCTGCTGGCTGCCCGGGAACAGGTCGGTCGCCTGCTTTATCAGCGCGCCATTCAACTGGTCGAGCGCGGACTCGGTCTGATCCCCGACGGTTCGGGTGCCGTAGAACCCCATAATGCCCTGTTGGCTCTTCGGGCCGAACTGATCGGCAACATGCGTGCCGGGCTGGCGTCAACCGACTGATCCGCGATACACCGGCGCATCCCAGCCCACAGATCAATTCCAGGAAGCGTTACGATGACGATTGCCGCCCCGTTTTCCGAAGTTCGCCTCTCTGTTCTCGACGAACATGTCGATCACAACGATCACATGGGCATGCGCTCCTACACGCGTGTCTTCGATCAGGCGACCTCGCCATTCTACGATTTCCTCGGGATCTCGCGCCAGACCGTACGGCGCCACAGCGGCACCATCTTCGCGTTGCAGGACACGTCCTGGTATCGTCGCGAAGTGTTGCTGGGTGATCCGCTCCTGATTACGTCCCAGCTGATCGATCACGATCACAACAAGATCGTCAGCTTCTTCACCATGATCCAGACCCGCGACAACTATGTCGCCGCGTGCTTCGAACTGATCGAGGCCTTCATCGACAACGAAACCCGCAAACCCGGGCAATTCCCCGATGAGATCGCAGCACGGTTGAACGACGTGCAGACCGCCCACGATGTGCTGGAACGCCCCGCGATGTCGGGCCGGGGCATCGGCATCAAGCGCAAGTAGACCGGGCAAAGGAACGTGGTAAACACTCAGGCGTTCGACCTTGTCGTGATCGGCGCCGGTGCCGCCGGACTGATGTGCGCCATGACTGCAGGAGCCCGTGGCCGGCGTGTGTTGCTGCTCGAACACACCGAAAAAATCGGAAAGAAGATCCTGATTTCCGGTGGCGGGCGATGCAATTTCACCAATCTTGAGATCGCGCCGGATCGGTTTCTCTCGGCCAATCCGCATTTCTGCAAATCGGCGCTGTCGCGCTACACCCAGCATGATTTCATCGAACTGGTTGAACGCCACCAGATTGCCTATCACGAGAAAACACTGGGCCAACTTTTCTGCGATGGCTCGTCACGCCAGGTCGTCGCCATGCTCGAGGCCGAATGCGAAGCCGTCGGGGTCGAGATACGGATCGATTGCCGCGTAACAGATGTCAGCCGGTCCGATCGGTTCCACATCACAACCACCACCGAGGAAATCGAAGCGCAAGCGGTCGTGCTGGCAACGGGCTCTCTCTCGATCCCGAAGATGGGCGCAACCGGCTTCAGCCATCGCATCGCACGCCAGTTCGGCCTTGGCATCACCGAAACACGCCCTGCTCTGGTGCCGTTCACGTTCGAAGGCGATGACCTCACGCTCATGCAGGATCTTCGCGGCGTATCGCTACCCTGTATCGCACGTTGTGACCGAGCGGCCTTCCAGGAGGCGATGCTTTTCACCCACCGTGGCTTGTCCGGCCCCGCCATCCTGCAGGCCTCAACCTACTGGCGCGAAGGCATGGCGATCGAACTCGATCTGCTTCCCGGAACAAACGCCGCCGCACTGCTTGGGGAGGCCAAGATCGAACGAGCACGATCGAACCCTGCTTCAGTGCTGGCAGAGCACCTGCCCCAGCGACTTGCCCAGGCCCTGGCCGAAGGTTCGCTGCGCCCCGGCAACATGGCCGATCAGCGCGGCCGCGATCTCGAAGAGCTCGGCGCCCTTCTCAATGGCTGGCGCCTGAAGCCTTCGGGCACGGAGGGTTATGCAAAGGCCGAGGTGACCCTTGGCGGCGTCGACACCGCTGCGCTCTCGTCAAAAACCATGGAAGCCAAAGCCGTGCCGGGCCTCTACGTCATCGGCGAAGCGATCGATGTCACCGGCTGGCTCGGCGGCTACAACTTCCAATGGGCCTGGTCGAGCGGCTGGGCCGCGGGCATGGCGGCGTGAGCTTCAGGGTGCGTTGTCGGCCGGGGCGCCATCGCGGAAGGCCTTGATCGCGTTGGCAGTGGCCCACTGGATCATGCGCAGTTCGCTCAGCAGTGTGATGAACTGGTAGCCCAGTTCCTGCATCCGCAGGGCATATTCGACCGAACCGGTATGAATACCGGCCACCACGCCATGGACCTTGCAGCGCTCGGCCACCAGTTCGATCGCCGCCATGACTTCCGGGAACTCTGGGTCGAACCCGGCTGCCGTACCCATGCTGACCGAAAGGTCGGACGGACCGACGAAGATCGCGTCGAGGCCCGGTGTCGTAAGGATTTCATCGAGATTTGCCATCGCCTGCTTGGTTTCGATCATGGCGAAAGCGACGACCGTGCGGTTGGCGTTGGGGATGTAGTCGGCCCCGGCATACATCGCCGCGCGGATCGGCCCGACGCTGCGATAACCATCTGGCGCATAACGGCAGGCGCCGACAAAACGCTCGGCTTCCTCGCGGCTGTTGATCATCGGGCAGATGATGCCATAGGCCCCGGCATCGAGCAGCTTCTGCACCATGATCGGCTCGTTCCAGGGCGCGCGCGCCAGCGGCACCGTGTCGGTCTGGGAAATCGCCTGAAACATGGGAACCGCATCGGAATAATCGATCAGACCATGCTGGAGATCGATCGTGACACTGTCCCAGTCCTGGCGCGCCATGACTTCGGCCGCGACACTGCTGGGAGAAGCCAACCATCCGTTGAACACCGTGCCTCCGTTGGCCCAGATTTCACGAAGTTTGTTCTCACGCATGGCTTTCCCCTCATCGTTGCTCTTGCAGCGGTTCCGGGCACTTCCTAGCATGATTTCCCCACGGGTGAGAAAACCACATCGCCATGCAGACATTCCAGGTCATCGACACGCACACAGCCGGACATCCCACGCGTGCGATCATGGGCGGCCTGCCGCCTTTGAACGGCGGCAGCGTTCTGGCGCGACGTGATGATTTCAAGAATCGCCTCGATCACCTGCGTGGTCGCCTGCTCCACGAACCACGCGGTCATGCCGCCATGGTCGGTGCAGTGATGACCGAAAGCACGGTGGCTGACTTCGGCGCGTTTTTTGTTTCGTCCTATGTCTATCTCGACATGTGCGGCCACGCGACCATCGGCCTGGCGCGCACCCTTGTCGCAACCGGGCAGGTCGAACTGGGTGATGAACCTTCATCTTTCACGTTGGAAACGCCTGCCGGTATTGTGACCGTCACAGTCACACGAGCGCAGGACGGTGCGGTGACAGCCTCGATCCTGAACGTCCCCTCCTATGTCGAACGCGAGAACTTCAAAATCGATGTTCCGGAAGTCGGGACCGTCGACGCGACCATCGTATGCTGCGGCGGTCGCTTCATTCTGGTCGATGCCACAGCACACGGCATCGCGATCGAGCCTGAGAACGGCAGCGCGTTCTGCCGCCTGGGCCTAGCGATCAAACAGGCCGCAAATACCGTTCTGGCGGAAGCGGCAGGTTCGGTCCTCTTCTACTGCGATCTTGATCGCACCCATGCCCGCCACCTCGTCGCGCTGGAAGCTAACAAGTTCGATCGTTCGCCCTGCGGCACGGGCTCCAGCGCCCGACTTGCAGCACTGCATGCCAAAGGCCGCCTCGACGTTGGCGAGACTTTCCAGGCCGAGAGCGTCCTGGGCCTGCGCTACCGTTGCCGGATCGAAGAAACCATCGAACACAAAGGGCATGCCGCCATTCGCCCCCGGGTTGACGGCGAAGCCTGGCTCAGCGCCTTTTCCACCCTGGTGGTCGAAGACAATGACCCCCTAGCCAACGGATTTCTTTGCAAGTGAATGAATCGATCATCTGGGACCACATCGTGGTCGGCGGCGGCTCGGCCGGCGCTGTCCTCGCCAACCGTCTTTCTGGCGATCCCCGGCGCAAGGTGCTGCTGGTCGAAGCCGGCCCCGATACGCCGCCCGATGCCATCCCGCCCGCCGTGCTCGACCCCTATCCCAGCATCGCCTATTTCAACAGCGTCTGGCACTGGAAGAAGCTGCGCGTTCACTACGAGCGCCTGCGCGATAATCGCACGCCCATTCCGCGCCGCTACGAGCAGGCCAAACTGATGGGCGGCGGCTCCAGCATCAACGGCATGATGGCGATCCGCGGTGTTCCCTGGGATTACGATGAATGGGCGGAGCGCGGGGCCAAGGGCTGGGGCTTTGAAGACGTCCTGCCGTTCTTCCGCCGGTGCGAGACCGATCTCGACTACGACAACGCCATGCACGGCCAGGACGGCCCGCTTCCGATCCGGCGTATCCGCGACGACAACTGGCCGGCCTTTGCCAAATTGGCGCGCGAGGTCATGCTCGAGGACGGCTATGGAGAGTTGGAAGACCACAACGGCGAGTTCGCTGACGGAGTCTTTCCGATGGCGCTCAACAACCACCCCAGCGGCGGGGTTGATGGCCACCGTGTCTCGACCGCAGAGGCCTATCTGGACCACAAGACACGTGCCCGGCCCAACCTGACGATCCGTCCGGGCTGCCAGATCGACCGGGTCGTGTTCGACGGCAACCGTGTTTCCGGCGTCGCCCTGCGACAGGGCGGCAAAGCCATGATCGAACGGGCACGCCATGTCGTGCTCTCCTGTGGCGCGTTCCACACACCGGCCATGCTCCAACGCTCAGGAATTGGTCCCGGCGAAACTCTGCGCAGTCACAGCATCGAGGTTATCGCCGAGCGACCCGGTGTCGGCCAGGGTCTGCAGGACCACCCGACCGTGACTCTGATTGCCCATCTCAAGCGTTCGGTGCGCATGCCCGCGGCGATGCGCCGCCATATCCACCTTGGCCTGCGATATTCTTCAGGTATGGAAGGCTGCCCGGAAGGCGACATGTTTGTGCTGGGGAACAACCGTGGCGGCTGGCACCCGATGGGGCACCTGCTGGGTGGCTTCGTCGTTTGTGTAAACAAGCCGTTTTCGGAAGGCTCCGTAGGCTTGAACTCGGCTGATCCTGATGACGAACCGCTGATCCACTTCAACCAGTTCTCCGATGAGCGCGATCTCGAACGGCTGACCGATTCGATGCTGCTTTCCTACCGATTCATGATGCATCCCGGCATCGCAGAGAACATCCACACCTGTTTCCCGACCACATTCAGCGAAAAGGCCCGCGACCTCGCCGTGGTCAGCGCCAACAACTGGCTTAAAACTAAGGCTGCTGCTGTGTTGCTCGACTTTCCCCCGACCCGCAAGTTCATGATGGACCGCTTTGTCACACCCGGTCTCGACACCCCTGCCCTGATGGCCGACAAGCCGGCCCTGAAAGACTGGGTGCGTGATCATGCCGGTGGAAGCTGGCATGCCAGCGCGACCTGCCGCATGGGCGCTGCCGATGATCCGGCTGCCGTGGTCGATCCGTCCTGTCGTGTGATCGGGGTCGAGGGGCTCTCAATCGCCGATGCCTCGATCATGCCCTGTGTGATCAGCGCCAACACCAACCTTACGACCATTATGGTCGGCGAAAAGGCCGCCCATCACATTTTGGAAGGCCGACCACCGGCGGCTGAACCAGTTCAGTCGTTATCGTTATCGCCCGCGCCGGCACCGGCGAGACGGGACTCTTCGGTCGCGGGCGCGTAACTTCTTTGCGCCAGAACGGCCAGGCGTTGCCAGTCCGCATCCTCGACATCACACCCCGCCAGCAAGGCCCTGGGCGCCAGAGCCTGCGACGTCACGCGACACGTTACGGCCTCGGTTCGCCCGACGTTAAGGTCATTGCCTTCAACAAAAAGTGCCGCTCCAGTCGCAACAACCCTTGCGCCCCTCCAACTCAGTTCGACACTTTTGCCCGTGATTTTTGCAGCAGCCGCGGCAAAGGCAGCGAGCAACAGGGGCTGGTTCACGGGTCCAAAGGTCAATTCGGCGCCCCCGGCCAGCTCCGCCGCCCGGTCGGCCAGCATCGCTCCGGCACGCAGCGAACAGAAATCGCGGCCCTCCATGACCCATTGGGCGTGCTTGAGGACCACCGGACACGCACAACAGCATGACGCGTCTGACGCCTTGAGAACCTCGCCAAGCACGGCGACGCCGGGTTCGCCCCGGGCGCTCAGCCAGCGCGCCGCCTTTCCTGCTTCTTCGGCCATGCCCCAGGGGCAGCCGGCGCCACGCGCCGCACGTTTCACCATGGTATCGAGTTCATTCAGCGAGACGCGCATCAGGCTTCCTTCCCCAACGGTGGATAGGACCAGTCGTCATCCCCGGCATTGGAAAGCTCGTCGGGGAATGGCGCACCGCGATACATGTTGATGCGGACCCAGCGATCGGAACGCGGATCAAAATGGGTCGCGCCGAAGAACGAGAGCTTGCAGCGCAGCATATCGATCGGCAGCAGTTCAGAACTGATCGTGTTGTCGCGGATCTCGGCATAGGGGAGCTTGGCCGCAATCTGGGCCCGCCTCACGGCAGCCCGGTGTTCGGGATGGGCAAGCAGAAAAGCCGCCGTAACCGGCTCGCCTGCCCATTGTACCAGCGCCCCATGCAACGCCGCCACGTCACGTCCCGGCGCAAGCGGCTGTTCATAGGCCTCGATCGGCTCCTCGAAACGTTCACCAAGGCGCGGCTCGAGTTTTTCTTCAGAGATGTACCAGACCCGCGCGATGCTCTCCCGGTCCTGCCAGGCGATGTCGAGCGCCCAGCCATAAGTATCGGCGAGAATGGCCCGCAAGCGTTCGACCGGCATCGCACCGTCAATACGAAACACCGCATCCTCGTCGGCACCCATGGTGTCGACCAGATCATCGACGAGCGCGCCATGTGGTTCCAGCAGCAGGGAAACGATCTGTTCCTGACCCTCGAGCGAACAATGTTCGACCGTCCAGTCAAGGAAACGCTGCCACGGCCGGTCGTTCTGCAGGTCCGCTTCGGCCGTATGGGCCGTGAGTTTCTCGAGATCAGCGCGTAACAGAGCCAGCTTTTCGATCTGCAACGGATGGACCGAGTGCCAATCGGCGGCATTGATCGACGCTCGCGCCAGCATGACCCGGAAAACCTCAGCCTCAGCAGCAGAAGCAGAGGGCAACGCCAACACCCGCGCCAGCGCGGTTTCGCGCGTGGCGATCCAGTTGTTGAGCAGGACCGGGTGGCTGATCAGATAGGGCGCCATGCCCAGACCCGTCGAGTTGCCGACACCGATCGCGCGGCGAAGTTCCGGCGCGATTTTCACCGCTGTCTGGGGCGAACGAATGCGGGCCAGATGTTCGACGATGTCGACCGTGAACGCGCGCACCAGATAGACCGCGAGCAGTTCGGCCTGGAACGGGCCGGCGAACTCGGGCCGGTCGCAGATCAACTCACGGTCGGCCGCGCCGAACTTGCCGGAGCCATAGACCGCAGTCGTGCGCATGAGATAACCGACCGACCGAATCTGCTCCGCGTCGGGCTGTTGGCCCGCCGCCAGCCGCTCGATGACATGGCCGAACAGACGCACGGAGCGGTTTGCCCGGCACAGGACCAGTTCTTTCTCGGTAATGCGCCCGGCTTCCTGTTTGGGCACATGGTGCGACAGGCGCTCGATGTCAGCGCGATCGGGCACGCCGTCAAACAGGGTGAAGGTCGCGTCCCAGGCCTCGGCAATCACCCGGTCGGACCGTTGGTCGTCGGGCAAGTCATGGGCATAACAGATCAGGCTGTAGGCCCGCTCGGGGCCACGCGCTGTATAGACTGCGACACCGACACCATCCGCGTCGATCTCGAAGACAGGGCGCTCGAAGGTCCAGGCCTGGCGCTGCAAACGGCGCAAAACCGTGCGCATGAACGAAAGGCGGCACTGATGGAACGAACCCATCCGCGCCAGCCGCATCACACTTGCGGGCGAACGCAACGTAAGTTCTTCGTTGCTGGTTTGCTGGGTTTCCATACGCGTGATCTTTCGCACTGGGACAAGCTCAAGTCCTACGACCATAGGCAAGCGTACACAATGACAGAGATCAAGCCGCAGCCGGGCATCGTCAAACTTTCACGTTGAACGCGCCGGGCTCTACTTTATGAGTGACGGCACAAGCAAACCAATGAGCCCCTGGCGCATCATGAGCAACGACAAGCCTGCGATCGAGAAACCCGCCAGGGGCGAACCTTATCTCCTGACCCCGGGTCCGCTGACGACCTCGCGCGCGGTCAAGGAGGCCATGCTCGAGGACTGGGGTTCATGGGATGGCGGCTTTCGTGCCGTCACCGCACAGGTCCGCGAGATGCTCCTGGCACTCACCGGCGACAGCACCGGCGCACTCGATTGTGTGCCCATG
>Ga0233427_10004161_pt1 | contig 12193 bp, 9 predicted proteins | sample SI_118_April2016_5_FD_179885 | JGI IMG/M metagenome (GOLD analysis project Ga0233427, IMG submission 179885) | Seawater microbial communities from Saanich Inlet, British Columbia, Canada - SI_118_April2016_100_MG | ecosystem: Environmental > Aquatic > Marine > Inlet | place: Canada: British...
TCAGCATCGGGAAAACCGGCGTCTGCGCCATGTTGTTCCAGCTAGTTTCCGCCGAGGTGGTAAACATGAACACGTGGCCACGGCCGAGCGAATGCTCCAAAAGGATCGGTGCGCCACTTCCAGCCAGGCTCAGGATCGGGAAGCTGGAGGGAAACGGTTCGACTTCTAGCCGCGTCAGGAAATGCGTTTCACTGAAAAGATCCTCCGGGAGGGACCGCAGGGGAAGACAGACGCCGTGGCGCGACATGGCGGGATCCAGCGGTCTCCCCGCGCCGAACGTGGTGCCAGTGTCCACCGGTTGGCCTAGCTTGGCAGGGAGCAGCGGGTTGACCCCGCTTGCCGAGCGCTCGTTCCAGGCGGCGACTTTCACATTTTTCCCGGCAAACCAGACGAGGCCGTTCCCCTGCCTAACATGACGCGATAATTGGTTGACCTGCTCTGGGGTGATCTCCGGGACGCCGGCGAGGATGATCACATCGACATCGTCCAGTTGTTGGGAAGGCAGCGAAATCCACGGTACCGAGCGGACTACGAAGTCCTCGTCCTGCGCCCCGTCCCCCCGTGCTAGGAGAGCGGCGACCAGGAGGCGGCCCGCATCGCCGTCAGAGCCGTCAACACAGAGCACGGAGACGCGATCCCGGACGACCGCTACCACCCGCCGCACGTTGTCGGTCGGGAGGAGATCTCCGGAGATCTCTGCGGTGATACGCGTGGGGCCTGCGTTGTGAAAAGGGACAAAGAGAGACACCGTTTCCGATCTTCCCGCGATGATAAGGGGGATCGTCTTGCTGTCGATCTGCACGCCCTCGACCCGGCACTGGACCTCAACGTTGGAAACCGGCTCGGTGCCGCAGTTACGCACGGTGGCCTGATAGCGGGCGGTGGTGCCCTTGCGCAGCACTCCGGAGACGAGATCAAGGTCGGTGACAGCGAGGTTTTCGGGTGGACCCGGCACCGGAACGAGGAAGACCTCCGCGCCATTTTGCAGGTCGGCAAGCGCCGCTTGGAAGCGTGCCGAGGCCCGCTTCCAGTCCCGCGCCTGCACATCGGTGATGAAGTAGGCCTCCTTCTGCGGTGCCTCCATATCCCCCAGTAACTCCTTGATCCGTTTGGGAACACTATCGAGATCCAGTCCAACCGGGGCCGGCTTCGCGTTCTGCAAGAGGGCGCTGAACCGCTCCCGGTCGAAAGCCATATTGTAGGCAATGACTTCGTCTTCGCCACCCAGTAGGATGAGGGAAACCGGGTCGCCAGGTCGAATATGCTCGCCGATGATCTCCACTTGATCCAGGGCGCGGCGAAAGCGGGTAGACCCCTCTCCGCCGTGCTCCATACTGAACGAGGCATCAACGGCGATAACGACCCCGGCCCTAGCTTCGCCGGGAAACCAACTGGCCGTCCCTCCTTGCCAGGCCGGTCGGGCGAGGGCCAGCACCAGAAGGAGAAGAGCTAGGCAGCGCAGAAGCAAAAGAAGAATGTCACGCAAACGCAACTGCCGCGAGCGGACTCGTACGTTACGGTTGAGAAACTGCATCGCCGCCCAATCGGTGCGCCTGACCTTCTGGCGGTTGAGCAGATGCGCGAGGATCGGCAGGCTCACTCCGATCGTAGCGTACAGCAGCAGTGGATTTAAGAAGCTCATGTGCGGGCTGCGGCGGATCCGCCGTTCAGCATCGACTCGCGCTGGTGGAAGAATTCGCTCAGCACCGTATCGAGCGGCCGAGAGGTATCGACGGTGGTGTAATCGATTTGGGCGGCCACGCATCCGGCGCGCAGCGACTCCATGTATTCACCGAAGCTGGCAACGTAGTCGTCACGGATCCGCTGCGGCTGCGTCGTAAGCGGCTCTTCTCCCTCGAGTCCCTCGAAACGCCAGGTGCCATCGAATGGAAACTCAAGTTCGTAGGGATCGAGCGTGTGAAGTACCACCACGTTGTGCCCGTCAAACCGGAGGTGGTCGAGACCGGCGAGGATGTCATCCACGTCGGAGAATAGATCCGAGATCAGCAGCACCATGGAGCGGCGCTTCATCATCAGCGCGATGTCATGCAACTGCTTGGCGATGTTGGTCCTCGGCGTCGGCTTTATGTCGCGCAGTAGTTTGTCGATCTCTAGGATGATCCCCATCGCCGAACGCGGCGGCAGGTAGGCGCGCACCTCGGAGTCGAACACCGAAAGCCCCACAGAATCGCGCTGCTTAAGCACGACATAGGCGAGCGAGGCGGCGAGAAACTTGGCGTACTCCAGCTTGCTGACTTTCCTCGAGCCGTAGTTCATCGACGCGCTGGCATCGATCAACAGGTGGCAGTCGAAATTGGTCTCCGCCTCGTAGAGCTTGGTGTAGTAGCGGTCGGTGCGGCCGAACACCCGCCAGTCGATAGTACGCAAGGCGTCGCCCGGCGAATACTGTCGGTGGTACGCAAACTCCGTGCTGAAACCACGCAGCGGACTGCGATGGCTGCCCACCCGCAAGCCTTCCACCACCTCGCGCGCGATGAGTTCGAGATCGCCCAATTGCTGAAGAACCTCCGGATCGAGGTATTTGGTTTTCGGCAAGTTTTCGGACATCGTCACGCCTCAGGCGGCCTTTAGGGCGTCGCCTGCAGGAGTTTGTTCTGTGAACTCATCTTTGTGCCTGGCGAGATAGATGATGACGATAATCCCGAGAATCGTCCCTAATGGAAAGCTCATCAGCCAGAGGATGGATAGCACCCAGAGCATTGTGCGAAACCAGGGCGCTCGGTACCGAATTCTGAAAAGAGCGACAAAAATCAGGATGATGCCGATCAACCCGAAGACGGATCCGGCTGCTGCAGGGCCGAGGACCTTGCTGATTTCCTGTGCCAGTCCGGAGGCCTGAGCTGTGCCGGAGTCCGCGAGGCCGCTGAAGTATCTGACCATGGCGATGATCGTGCAGACAAATCCGAGCACGGAACCGAGTTGCAGCACAAGGCCCCAGATTGCAAGTTGTTTCCCCTTTTGATTCATCTCATTTCTCTTTTACAGAACTATTTGGTCAAACGGCCTTTTCCTGATAGAGGCTCTGCGTTTGCAGGGATCTCTTCATGTAGCTTCTCGATCAAGGAATCCGAAGTTATTCCCTCCGAGCGGGCGGCAAAGCTCGGAATTATCCGATGCCTGAGAATAGGCAGGCACACCTCTTTTACGTCGTTAGTGGAAACGTGACAGCGCCCACGCAAAGCAGCCCTCGCCTTGCCCGCAAGAATGAGATTGAGCGAGGCACGCGGACCAGCCCCCCAAGACATTAAATTTTTAACGAATTCGGGGGTATCGGGCTCGTCGGGACGCGTTGCCCGAACCAAAGCGGCGGCATATTCGAAAACGTGATCTGCCACCGGAATCCGCCTGACCAGACGCTGAAATTCGATAATGGTTTTGGCATCCACGACTTCTTTCAACTCAGGTTCCTCGTCATTGGTTACGCTGCGCATGATGTCCAGTTCCTCACTCTTGCTGGGATACTTGACCATGATATTGAAAAGGAATCGATCGAGTTGGGCTTCCGGTAACGGATAGGTTCCTTCCTGCTCGATTGGGTTCTGGGTAGCCAGAACGAAGAACGGTTCATCCAGTTTAAAATCCTCGCCACCCGATGAAATTGTCTTTTCCTGCATCGCCTCCAAAAGAGCCGCCTGCGTCTTGGGGGGCGTACGATTGATTTCATCGGCGAGCAAAAGGTTCGTGAAAACCGGGCCCTTCTGAAACTTGAACCTGCGTTCGTGGGTTTCCGGATCCTCCTGAAGCAACTCGGTTCCCGTAATGTCAGAGGGCATCAGGTCGGGGGTAAACTGAATACGATTGAACCCCAAGGACATCGTCTCAGCCAAAGAACTGACCAGCAGCGTTTTCGCCAGACCGGGCACACCCACCAGCAGGCAGTGGCCACGCGCGAAGATGGAAATCATCAGCTCGTCGATCACGTCGTCCATGCCCACGATCGTCTTGCGTAGCTCAGATACGATCGCATCCCTTGCTTTGCCGAGCTTCTCCACGGCCTCCACGTCATCAGTCTTTTTAGTCATCAATTCTTCTCCTTAATTAAGTTAAATGAGCACGACACCGTGTTAGCGGAGAAATAGAAGTACCCTTCAGGATTGCAACAATTCCCTGTTGCGTATTTCTTATGTCTTTTTGCGGCAATATCGATTCGTTGGGTTATCTGTTTCATTGAGGGCAACTTTTGTTCCTCATCCACCCGAACGCTTCTTTCTCACTCCGCCTGATGCAAAGGAGTCCATCCACGCCTATCGATTGCATTCACACCAGCAACCAAGCGAGGTTACTCTTCCTTGAAATCGTTGTGGAACTCGCGGCCTTCTCGGGTCTCGGCGACGTAGCCGGTGCGGATGACGAAGTCGCCGAAGCGCTCGCCGTCGGTGCGCTCGTTGGCGTATCGCTCGAGGATCGGCCGCAGGATGCCGACGATCTCCTCCTGCTTGGCTGACACTTTGTACAACTTGTTCAGGCGATCGCCGACGAAGCCGCCGCCGAGGTAGATGTTGTACTTGCCGGGCGAACGGCCGACGAACGCGATCTCGGCGATGTACGGCCGGGCGCAGCCGTTCGGGCAGCCGGTCATGCGGATCGTGATCGCGTCGTCCTTCAGGCCAAGCTCGCCGAGCACGGCGTCCAACTCGGACAACAAGTCCGGCAGATAGCGCTGGGCCTCGGCCAAGGCCAAGCCGCAAGTCGGCAGCGCGACACAAGCCATCGAGTTGAGCCGCAGGCCGGTTTGGTCGTAGCAGTGGGTCAGTTTGTACTGATCGAGCAGCGACTCAATCCCGGCGCGCTTGGCCGGCGACACGTTGGCGATGATCAGGTTTTGGTTCGCGGTCAGGCGGAAATCGCCGTCGTGGACCTTCGCGATCTCGCGCAGGCCGGTCCGCATCGGGGATTCGTCGGTGTCGGCGAGGCGGCCGTTTTCGATGAACAACGTCAGGTGGCTGTTGCCGTTCTCGTCGTCGATCCAGCCGTAGCGGTCGCCGTTGTGGTCGAACGTAAACGGCCGCGCCTGGCCAAGCGCGTAGCCGAGCCGGTTTTCGACTTCGCCGCGAAACCAGTCCAAGCCGCGATCCTCGATCGTGTACTTGAGTCGCGCGTGTCTGCGGTCAACGCGGTCGCCGAAGTCGCGCTGCGTGGTGACGATTTTCTCGGCGACATCGGTCACTTGCCCCGGCGTGCAAAAGCCGAGCACATCCGCCAGGCGCGGAAAGGTTGTCTCTTTGCCGTGACTCATCCCCATGCCGCCGCCGGCGGTGACTGTGTAGCCGACGATTTGGTCGTCCTTGATGATTGCGATGAAGCCGAGGTCGTGCGCGAACACATCGACGTCGTTGCTCGGCGGGACGGCGATGACAATCTTGAATTTGCGCGGCAAGTAAGTCTTGCCGTAGATCGGCTCGGCTTCCGGCTCGGGGCTTGGCGTCACGTTTTCCTTCTCGCCGTTTTCGTCGGTCAGCCAAATCTCGTGGTACGCCCGAGTCGCCGGCGTGAGGTGGGCGCTGATCGCCTTGGCCATCTCCAGCGCCTCGGCGTGCAACTTGGATTGGTACGGGTTCGGGTTGCACATCACGTTGCGGTTCACATCGCCGCACGCCGCGATCGTGTCCATCAACGAGTCGTTGATTTTCCGGATGGTCGTCTTGAGATTTTTTTTGATGATGCCGTGCAATTGGAACGCCTGGCGAGTGGTGAGTTTGAGCGTGCCGTTGGCGTAGTCGGTGCAGAAGCGATCCATGTCCAGCCACTGTTGCGGCGTACAAACCCCGCCAGGCACGCGCACGCGCGTCATGAACGCAAAGGCCCGTTCCTGCTTGGCCTTGCGCCGCTCCCCCCGCAGATCGCGATCGTCCTGCTGATAGATGCCGTGGAACTTAGTCAGCTGTGTGTCGTCCGCGGCCAACGCGCCGGTGGAGTCGTCCCGCAACCCGTCGGCGATGGTGCCCCGGAGGAGATTGCTGGCGGCCTTGATGGTTTCGTTCTTGGCCAGCTTTGGCTCGTCGGCGGGTTTGTTTGGGTCGGTCATTTAAGTGTCACATCGCGGATTGGCGAACGGCCAAGCTAGCACGAAAGTAGCTTCGAACTCAATCTGCGCTTGGCCAAGCGGGGTGTTAATTTGGCAAAAAACGGCTTGAACCATCGGAAAATCGGACATATCATCATATCTTGATTTGTTGATATCAAACCGGTCGCTTGCGGCTTAAATCACATTTTATGGGCAAAAACTACATTTTCTCGTCCGAGTCGGTTGGCGAAGGCCATCCCGACAAAGTCTCCGACACGATCTCCGACGCCGTGCTCGACGCCTGCCTCGCGCAGGATCGCCACAGCCGCGTCGCCTGCGAGACATTCGTCAAGAGCAACGTCGTCTGCGTCGGCGGCGAGATCACGACCAAGGCCAAGTTCGATGTAGAGCAGGTCGTGCGCGATGCCATCCGTGGGATCGGCTACGTGAATGATGATGATGTGTTTCACGCCGACAGCGTGTTCATCAACAACTATCTGACCGCGCAAAGCCCGGACATTTCGCAGGGCGTCGATGCCAAGGCCGCGTCCGGCAAAGCCACCGCCGAGCAGGGCGCCGGTGACCAAGGGTTGATGTTCGGCTTCGCCTGCGACGAGACGCCGGAACTGATGCCGGCGCCGATCATGTACGCGCACAAACTGGGCCGGCAACTGACCAAGCTGCGCAAGGCGGGCAAGGCCAAGTGGCTCCGCCCCGACGCCAAGAGTCAGGTCTCCGTGCAGTACATCAACGATAAGCCGGTGAAGATCACCAACGTCGTGATCTCCACCCAGCACGCCGCCGCCGCCTCGAACAAGACGATCCGCGACTTCATCACAAAGCAGGTCATCCAAAAAGTGTTGCCGAAAAAAATGCTGTCCCGCGATACGCAGATTCTAATAAACCCAACCGGCCGCTTTGTCGTTGGCGGACCGGCGGGCGACAGTGGCCTGACCGGGCGCAAGATCATCGTCGACACCTACGGCGGCATGGGCCGACACGGCGGCGGCGCATTCAGTGGCAAGGACCCGAGCAAGGTGGACCGCAGCGCCGCGTACATGGGACGTTACGTCGCTAAAAACATCGTCGCCGCCGGCTTGGCCGAGCGCTGCGAAATCCAGTTCGCCTACGCCATCGGCTATCCAGACCCGGTCTCCGTCTGCGTCGACACCTTCGGCACCGGCATCGTGGACGACGGAAAAATCGCGGCAGCCGTCGAAAAAGTTTTTAGCTTCAAGCCAGCCAACATCGTCCGGCAACTCAAGCTGCTGCGCCCGATTTATTCGATGACAACCAACTACGGTCACTTCGGTAAAGTTGACGACTTGGACACAATCACTTGGGAGAAAACAGACAAGGTGGCGGCGCTAAAACGGGCTATCAAATAAGATTTTTTAATATGACTACCACACTTACGGAACCAACCACGGACTACACTGTCCGGAACATTGAATTAGCCGATTTCGGCCGCAAGGAAATTGGCATCGCCGAAAAGGAAATGCCCGGCTTGATGGCCACGCGCAAAAAGTACGGCCCAGAAAAACCGCTCGACGGCGTAAAGATCATGGGCTCACTGCACATGACCATCCAGACTGCCGTTCTCATCGAGACACTCGTTGACTTGGGTGCCGATGTGCGTTGGTGCTCGTGCAACATTTTCTCTACGCAGGATCACGCGGCGGCTGCGATAGCCGCCTCGGGTGTGCCGGTATTTGCGTGGAAAGGCGAAACACTAGAGGAGTACTGGGACTGCACGTTCAAGGCGCTTACCTGGCCCGACGGCTCCGGCCCGGATCAAATCGTAGACGACGGCGGCGATGCGACGCTGCTCATTCACAAGGGCGTTGAACTGGAGAATGGCAGCGACTGGGTGAACAGCGAATCAAGTAGTGAGGAAGAGGAGGTGATCAAGAACCTTCTCAAGCGTATCCATTCCGAAAAGCCGATTCATTGGGCCAATGTGGCCGAGTCCATGGTTGGCGTTTCCGAGGAGACCACCACCGGCGTGCACCGGCTTGTGCAGATGGAAGAGCGCGGCGAGTTGCTTTTTCAGGCAATTAACGTGAACGACTCGGTGACCAAGGCGAAGTTCGACAACGTCTACGGCTGCCGCCACTCGCTCGTCGATGGGATCAAGCGAGCGCTTGACGTGCTTGTCTCCGGCAAGGTCGCGATGATCTGCGGCTACGGCGACGTCGGCAAAGGCTCCGCAGAGTCGCTCGCCAACGAGCGCGCCCGCGTCATGGTTTCAGAGGTCGATCCGATCTGTGCGCTGCAAGCCTGCATGTCCGGCTACAAGGTCACGACGGTTGAGAACGCGCTGCCCGAGGCGGATATTTTTGTCACCACCACCGGTAACAAGGATATCATCACCGCCGACCAGATGAGCCGGATGAAGGACCAGGCGATCGTCTGCAATATCGGCCACTTCGACAACGAAATCCAGGTCGCCCAACTCGAGGCGATGGACGGCGTCACCCGTGAAGTCATCAAGGACGACTCCATCCCCGGCGGGCCTGTGACCCGCTTCACCTTCCCGGACGGCCGCGCGATTTATCTGCTCGCCGAAGGGCGACTGATCAACTTGGGCTGTGCCACCGGCCATCCGAGTTTTGTGATGTCCAACAGTTTCACGAACCAAACGATCGCGCAGATCGACATCCGGAAAAATCAGGATAGGAAAGTAGGAGTGTATCGTTTGGATAAAAAACTAGACGAGGAAGTGGCGCGACTCCACCTGGACAAACTCGGCGCCAAGCTCACCACCCTGTCGCAGGAACAGGCCGACTACATCGGCGTGCCGGTGGACGGTCCGTACAAGCCGGAACATTACCGCTACTAAACCAGGCTCAACGCCGGTTAAACTCAGAGGGTGCGGGGTTTTTTAGTGGAGGAGAATCCGTAAACTTCCAGCTTGGCCAAGCGCTTGGCTTGTTGCTTTTCCCGAAACATATTGACGTTCATGCGCGGTTCGTTTCGAGAATGTGTTGGGCGGCTTCGCGGACGGATTGGGCCAGCTCGGCCGGCTTGATGACTCGGGCGTTGCCGCACCAGGTCATCACCCAGCGCTGCACCTCGCTCAGACTGTCTAGGCGCATCGTCAACTCCACGCCGCCGTCCTTCAGGTTTCGCTGCCTCTGCGTCGGGTGCCAGCGTTTCTCGCGGATGTAATCGGCGACGAGTTCGTTGAAGCGAATCACGATCTCCTGTTCCTTGTCACCGGTGACGATGGCGAAGCTGCCGCGCAGCCGTTTCTCGAGCGAAAACTTTTTCGGCGGCTTGAACGTCTTGCCGGTCGGCTTCATGTCGCTGATGCGCGCCGGGGTGAAGGTGCGGATGTCGTTGCGCAAATGGCAGTGCGCGAACAGGAACCACTCGCTGTTGACGTTGGCCAAGTGGTACGGGTCGACGACGCGCGATACGGCCTTGCGCGCGCCCGGCTTGCGGTAGTTGAATTGGAGTTGCCGGTGGCCGGCGGCGGCCTTGGCCAAAGCGTCGATGACCTCCAGATTCAACACCGGCTCGGCGCTGGTTCGGAACGAGATGCTTTGATCGAATTCGTCGAGGTTGAACGAGAGGGTGTCGGTCAGCGAGTCGGTGACCTTGCGAAAGGCGCTCATTAGCGGCTTCTCGAAGTTGGTGCCACGGTACTGCTGCATCGCCTTCTCGGCGACGAGCATGGCGAACAACTCGCCCTCGCTGATTTGAACGGTCGGGAACTGCCCAACCTCCCCATCATAGCAGTAGCCGTTGTACGCCGACTCGAACACGACTGGCAACTCCATCCGGTCACGCATGAAGGCGATGTCGCGGTAAATCGTCTTAGTGGTCACCTCAAGCTCGGCGGCCAACTGGCTGGCATTGGGATGATTCTCGCGCTTGAGGAGGTTGTGAACCTTGAGCATCCGCTCGATCGGCGGGCGGGTGTTTCGCTGAGGGATTCGTTTGCGATTGGTTGCCATGAACGACTGCCAAGCTAGGCCAAGCGCCCCACCCCAGCCAGCAAAAGCCGGAGACAAAAAAAACGAACCCAAGCGGGTTCGTTCGTAAAAAATTAGTGCTTAGTCAGGCGTTACTTGAGCGTGTTCAGGAACTCCTCGTTGGTTTTGAACTTGTCCAAGGCCTGCTTGAGCGTCTCCATGGCGTCGATCGGATTCATGTCGGTCATGGTGCGGCGCAGCTTGTGGATCGCGTCAAGGTGCTGAGGAGGAAAAAGTTGCTCCTCCTTGCGAGTGCCACTCTTCGGGATGTCGATCGCTGGATACACCCGGCGCTCGGCCAGTTTGCGGTCGAGCACCAGCTCCATGTTGCCGGTGCCCTTGAATTCCTGGAAGATCAGCTCATCCATTCGCGAGCCGGTGTCGATCAGCGCCGTGGCAACGATCGTGAGGGAACCGGCCTCCTCTGTCTTGCGGGCGGAGGCAAAAATCTTGCGCGGAATCTCCAGCGCGCGCGCGTCCACACCACCGGTCATCGTCCGGCCGGAACCACCGTGCACGGAGTTGAAGGCGCGGGCAACGCGGGTGATCGAGTCGAGCAACACGAAGACGTCCTTGCCGGACTCGACAAGGCGGCGGCAGCGATCGACCACCAGTCGCGAAAGGCGCACGTGCGTCTCGAGATCCTGGTCGTTGGACGAGGCGATCACCTCGGCGTCCACCGAGCGGGTGAAATCGGTGACTTCTTCCGGGCGCTCGTCGATCAGTAACACGATCACCTGCACATCCTTGTGGTTGGTGGTCACTGCGTTGGCGATCTGCTTGAGAATGGTCGTCTTGCCGGTGCGTGGCGGCGCGACGATGAGTCCGCGCGTGCCCTTGCCGATAGGTGTCACCAAATCGATGATTCGTGTCTCGACGATGTCCGGCGTAGTCTCGAGATTAAATTTCTCGATGGGATTGATGGTGGTGAGATTTTCAAACCGGACGATGTCACCGTATTCCTCGAACGATGTGCCGTTGACGCTGAGCACCTCCTTGAGTTGCGGGCTGGTGCCGCGATGAGGCGCTTGCAACTTGCCCTCAATCAGCGCGCCCTCGCGAATGGCGGCACGCTTGATAGTGTCGGGCGTCACGAAAATATCGGACGGCTTGGGCTGGTAATTGTTTTCCGACGAACGAAGGAACCCGAAACCCTTGTCGGAAATTTCCAAATAACCGGAACCGGTATCCGGAACCTCCATCAGGGGCCGTTTGCGCTTCGGCCTACGGTTGGACTGGTTCCTGTTGGGATTATTCCGGTTCGGATTATTCCGGTTCGACGAATTTTTATTCGACCTGCTGTTGTCTTTGAAACTACTCACACCTTGAAAATCACGGAAAATCGTGAATTGAACTGTTCAGAATTGAGAACTAAACCAACTGCCTAAAGCGGCGATTTATTGATTGGTTCCGGCGGAAGAAGCCCGCCGGGACTGTCCATACGCCGAACGGCGACAGGGGGCAAGCCCTATTTCTCACCTTTTTTTCCGCTTGGCCAAGCGCGGCGGCATCACGGCGACAATTCGGTGGCCAAAGTTTTAACGTGCTTCAAGTCCAGCTTGCCGGTGCCAAGGTACGGCAGCGCCTCGACTTTGAAAAACTGATCGCCGCGCGGTTTCCAAATATTTGGCAAATCGCAGCCGTTCAGTTTCTCGACAATTGACTGCACCGCCGACTCGTCGAGATTCTGATACAACACGACCAAGCGCTCGCCTTTCCGCTCGTCCGGCACGCCGGTCAAAGCAAACGTCTGGTCGGTCAACGAGCCGAGCTCGTGCAGTTGCTCCTCCACCTTGATATGCGGCACCATCTCGCCGCCGATCTTGCTGAAGCGGCTCAGTCGATCCGTGATGGCGAGGAAGCCGTCCTGGTCCATCGCCGCGATGTCGCCGGTCGTGTACCAGCCGTCGCGCAGCACCTCGGCGGTTTTCTCCGCTTGGCCAAGGTAGCCCTGCATCACGTTCGGCCCCTTGACGAGCAGCAGTCCCGCTTGGCCAAGCGCGACCGGCACCCCGGTGTCGGGATCGACGATGCGCGCCACCATGCCCGGCAGCGGATGCCCGATGCTGCCGCGCTTGGCACCGACCTGCCGGAAGCCGGCTGAGCGGAAGTCCCGCGTGTTGATCGTCACCACCGGCGAAGTCTCGGTCGTGCCGTAGCCCTCCATCGGTCGCAACCCGAAACGATC
>Ga0233427_10004163_pt1 | contig 12191 bp, 8 predicted proteins | sample SI_118_April2016_5_FD_179885 | JGI IMG/M metagenome (GOLD analysis project Ga0233427, IMG submission 179885) | Seawater microbial communities from Saanich Inlet, British Columbia, Canada - SI_118_April2016_100_MG | ecosystem: Environmental > Aquatic > Marine > Inlet | place: Canada: British...
CTGATGCGCGCACGTCGCTTGATGTGTTTTCATCAACGACCATAAATGCAACGAAAATGAAACAGCCAAAGGCAAAACCGTGCATTGCTACTCCGAGCATTACACCGCCGATTCCGACAGCTTCGTGGTTGGCAAATAGCGCCATGCGAACGGCGTATGCAATTAGACCAAGAGCCAATAGCTGTTTTCGTGATAGCTTTGATGCGAACACTGGCATCATCGCCAGAACTGCTATTTCTGACATTTGACCTATAGTCATTAGGCCACCGCCTCCGACACCAACAACTTTATTAACCATGTCGATGAAACCACTTGCTTGTTGTTGCAGGCTACCTAAAAAACCAGCTGTATGAACAAAGTAAAATTGATGAATACAACTAACAGGCACGGCCAACAAGAACAATGTAATTAATGGCTGGCGTTTGATCTCGCTAAGTGCACGACCGGTAGCGTTTTGTGTTTCAGATTTTGCTGGCGGGGTTTTGGGCAAAGTCAAACAATACGCGCCCATGGCGATACCAAGCATGCCCGACAAGCGGAATGCGTCAGCCATCCCGGCAGTTGTGTTGCCGGCGTGCATATGCAACAGCCATTGGCCGATTGCAATTCCGACTGCAATCCAACCCACAGTGCCCCACACGCGGACGCGGCCGAAATCTTTGTCGATATCATCTAGGTGGTGAAACGCGAGTGAGTTGGTAAGCGGCAGTGTAGGAGAGTAAACCACTGAATATATCAGCGAGAACACTAAGAAGCTGCTGTAGGATTCGATACTCGCCAGCTGCCAGACTAAAACACCGCCGACAATGTGCGACAATGCTAAAAACTTTTCAGTGGCAAACCAACGGTCTGCAATTTGTCCAGCGATAAATGGCGCGATGATAGCACCGATAGCACCAATGGCAAACATGTTACCTACTTGCTCAGGAGTCATGTTGCGATATTCGGTAAGGAACGGCCACAATAAAGGAAGCCAAGCACCCCAAATTGCGTACTGCAAAAACATCATTACCGATAAGCGGCCGATTGGTGGATTTTGATTCATCTTAGATTTCAGTTACGCGGATGTTTCGATAACGAACCGGCGAGCCATCGTCGTGATTTTGCATGCCGATGTAACCACGCTCACTACGCTCTCCGGTATAGCTGTTAACCAATTCGCCATTGATGAAAATGGTGTATTGCTGCCCAACAACTTGAATCCGATAGTGGTTCCATTCACCCGCTGACTTAGTTGGAATATGAGTTGCTGCCTGAAACGAGTAAATTGACCCGGTGTTATGCTTTGGGGCTGGCGTATCGCAAATTTGAATTTCATATCCCTCGTTAACCGCGACCCACGGATCGTTTCCTGGGTTCGGGAAGCGCACGAAAACTCCGGAGTTGTTTGAGACGTCTTGAACCTGCCATTCAAGCTCTAATTCAAAATCTTTGAAGTCGCGCTCGTTGTACCAATACAAACCCATGCCGCCTTGGGCGTAAACAGTATTGCCATCATGAACGAATTCTCCGGGCCCTGCCATTTGCCAATTATCTAATTGGGCGTCATCGCCAGTCCATAAATCAACCACATTTGGCTCAACAGCTTTCTTAGGTGGAACAAAGCAAGACACCGCAGAAAGAGCCACGGTCAAGGTCAGGAGGAATTTCATTGCCACTAAGTTAGTTGCGGTAAACAGTTTAATCAAGGGGTTTTAGGCGCACATCAGCAATCGCCACAGTGCCAGCAGTTGCCTGAAAGAACATTGGCGCAAATGCAACTTCTTGCTCTGAAGCAGCACCTCCGGTAACTGTTTCGCATTCAGCGGCACCAATGATGCTCACATAGTCAATGCTGATGTCTTCGAAACGCGCATTGCGCGTTTTTTTACCGTCAGCATCGAAACGGGGTGCAAGAAAGCGTCCGCGCATGATGTGCCATTCTCCTGCACCGTTGTAAGCTTGTGCGCGAGGATTTTTGGAACCAATAACTGCACCGCAACTACTATCATCTCTGAGTTGCAGCTCGTAGCGCGACATCATGTACAAACCAGAATCTCCACCTTTAGGCAGCATAAAACTGAATCTGAATTCGACATCACCGTACGAATCTTTAGACGTAAAGTGTGTTGCATTGGGACCAGTATTTACCAGCGCGCTATTGCCAACATTTATCTCGAATTGCGAAGGGTCTGAGCTGCTTAAGCTCGCTGAACACAACTTCCAACCATCAGCTGTCCAGTTATCAAATGGATCGCCCCAAGTTGTAGTCAACCAGCCATCGCCCTCTTCGGCTACGGTGCGCGCTGCAGGAGGAGCTACTGTTTTAGCCACGCGCTCTAAGCTTAATTCACCTTGAGGGAGCTGATTGATAGTATAAGAAAACTCATCGTGCAACAAACCAATGCCCGATAAGCGCATACGCACGCAACGTCCGGCATTGAGCTCGGTGTTCGAGATAACTAACTGCATACCATCAGCACTAAGCTGGACGTCACCAATTTCCAACTGCTTTTCACGCATCTCTGGAGAACCGTAATCCCACCAATAGTTATAGTCATAGCTACGCGCCTCAATTGCTGGAATGCTCGCAATTGGCTTAGTTAAATCAATAACGAAACCGTCTTGACGCAAACTGATATTGGACATTTCAAGAGGTAACACATCGCGGTAACGAATGCGCGTTATTCCTGAACCAGGAGCTCGTCCACCCCAACCTCTATTCGTTAGGCCGGCGAAGAGTGAGCCGTCTGGCGCAAATCGCACGCGGATAGCACTGCCTACTCCTTCGCGAAATTTAACCACTGCGCCTTGAGTAACGCCTTGCACATTCTCAAGCATTACGCGCAACACATTGCCAAGGGTTAGTTCTGCGACAAACAACTGGTCTCTAAATGGCCCGAACTTACCGGAAGTTGTATCGTGAACAAAGTTGCCAGTCGAACGCGACCAGTCGTACGGAATCCAGATTGCTGCAGATTTTGGTTGGCGCTTGGGGGCGACAGTAGTGCTTGGCTCGACAGCGCCGAATTCATATTCGGCAGTCCATCGCAAAGAAGCAGGATGGCCGAAAAAATCGTCTTGCTCAACGTCAAACAAGCCGCACACCGGCATCCAGTCACCTTGATTATCGGTGTAAAGCAAACGCTGTTGGCTGTCGATGCCTAAACCACAAGGGCTGCGCACACCGCTCGCGAACCAACTAGTTTCTCCATTTGGTGACACTTTAAGAATGCTTCCACGGCGTGGCGCCTTTGCTTTTCCATGCCACCACTCAGGGCTCCAGAACCCAACATTGGTGCTAATGTAAAAGTTACCCTGCTGGTCAACCGGCATACCAAAAGCAAATTCGTGGTAATTACCGGTCATTCCCCAGTCTTGTGAAACCACCTCAATTCTGTCGCAGACCTGATCGCCGTCAATATCAATCAACTGCGAGAGTTCGCCGCGCTGCATGACATAAATTTCGTCATCTATTACTTCAAGGCCAAGCCCTTCATGTAAACCTTCAGCAAAAATATGAAAATCGATTTGCTCCATGTCATCTGCCAGCGCATTATCGACCCACCATACTCGTCCGCGACGAGTGCTGAGCAGCATTGTGCCGTCTGATAAAAAATCTATTCCGCCGACTTCAAGAGTCTCGCCAAGCGGCGTTGGCAAAAACTCAACAGAATAATGGTCAGCTTCAACAGTCTGACACATTGCCAACAATAAAATACCTACACTACTCATGATCGTGTTCAGCGCTACGAGTACCGTCTTCTTTTACCTGCACATATTGGTATAAAAAATCATAAGCGCGATTGAGCTCTAGTTGGTCAAGACGCAAACCGCGCCCCACTCGCCACCCGGATGGTGCTTGATAACTGGCACCATAAAACAAAGAAGAATCGCACTCGGATATCCAGGTTATTTCAATTTGCTGGTTAATTACAAAGTCAGCATCCGCGTAACGCTCTTTAGCTATCTCAAAGTACTCAACCACTTCAGCTACTTCAACAGAATTGGCAGAATCAATGATGCGATAAGCCACTTTAGCTTGTTGCTCGCTAATTTCTGTTGCAATAAATCTAAACTCGGCATCGCGAAAACCCTCGGCGGAGAAAAACCCCCAGCTGTTTTCGTTTTCTTCGTTGGCCATCAACAATTCTCCTAATGGTTCAAGCATTGCCCCGCCGCGGTCTCCCCAGTCGTTACGCTGCACAAAATCACCGCGCCTAAACGCAAGCACACCCATTGTTTTAGTATCGAGCTCAACACTAAGACCATCAAGGCTACCAAGGACTAGCGCCCTCGGTATAACAGCATCTTTTTCATGATAAGCATTCAGCCCACCACGAATAACTTGTGGACGCTCACCAACTTGCAACACAGCTGCCAACGGGTCGGACTTTTTCACTGGCGGAGCAAATTCTAATACTCGCGCAGCGACAGCCTTTATTTCGGCATCTGTCAGCTGTCCCTTGAAAGCCGGCATCGGAGTCGCGCCAATTCCGTTCGAAATAGTATTAAACAACGCGGTTGGCGTATTACCAAAGGAAAAACCACCGTCAACAAAGCTACGCGCAGGAGTCTCAAAAACAGCAGTGCCGTTACCGTCCCCTTTTTCGCCATGGCACAACGCACAACTTTGAGTGTAAATTACTTTGCCATCAAGTTCTGCAACTGGCTCTTGACTAGCCGCTAGAGGCAGCACCAATGTGATTACTGTCAGTAAAATCATGCGCTAGTCTAGCAACTTGCAAGCACTTTGTCAGTCTCTTCTTGGATAGCCTCGCGGTACTGACGCGCCTGTTCTGCACTGCCGGGAAAGAACATTGCGTCGAACCCTTGCGAAGCGATTGTTATTAACTGAGACTTGCCCAGCTGTGCAGACTGCGCAGCACGTTGGTATTCAGTGCAAACCGTAGTATGCGACAGCAGACGATTGTCAGTTGCCAACGTAAACGGTATCTCAAGCTCAACAAAGCGTCGATAAGGATGCTGACTAAGGTTACTCAAATGCGGCATAGTTTGCAAATTTGATGTTACGCAAACTTCAAGCAACACATCATTAGCCCTTACCAAATTTGCAAGCTTCTCGTCTTGCAGCAAATTTGTGCCATGACCAATACGCTGCGCATCACAACTAGAAATGGCATCGGCAATGGAACTTGCGCCCGCTGCCTCTCCAGCATGAACAGTTCGCGACAAGCCGGCATCTTTGGCTATTTTGTATGCCTCGCTATGTGCCTTGGCCGGATTGCCTTGTTCGTCACCAGCGAGGTCTAAGCCAACAATTGGCAGGCCAAAGTCGTCGCGAGCGTCTATAGCTGAACGAACAGCGGCTATGGATTTAGACGCAAACTGCTCAGGAAACCGCATTGCACAAACGATTATTCCTGCCCGGTATAAGGCTATCTCGCCAGAAGTATTAAACTCAGACTCGGCTCTAGCAATTCCGATAGCTGCAGCTGCCAAAATCTGTTGGCTAGACAATTCATCATGCTCTAGTAACTGCGGCGCGAATCGTATCTCTTGGTAGTAAACGCCTTCGTTAAAAGCGTCAACGCATAACTCGTAACTAACACGCGCGATAGATTGCTCGTCACGCATAACAGCACAAGTAAATTCGAATCCGCGCAAATAATCCTCTAATGAGTCATACCTCTCCTTAAAAATGTCTTCGGGGATGGCGCAGTCAAATTGATTCGCCAACTCATAAAAAGTGTCTTCGCGGATCGAACCATCAAGGTGAACGTGCAGATCTGTTTTCGGTAATCTACTGATGAAGTTAACCTCAAGCATGGTCATAAAACCAGCTCAAGCATATACGAGCAAACAAGTGCAGCGAATGTTCCTAGAACGTAGCCCCCCACTGCCAACAACACCCCCACCGGCGCCAAAGCAGGATGGAAGGCACTGGCGACAATTGGCGCAGATGCAGCGCCACCAATGTTGGCTTTTGAACCAACTGCAACAAAGAATATCGGTGCCTTCAGCCAACGACGCATGCTCAACAACACTATCGCGTGTAGCAGCATCCAGACTAGACCGACTATCACGAAGCCTATGTTCTCAGGCTTTGCGATTTCAGAGAATTCGGCTTTTGCACCAATAGTCGTAACCAACAAATACAAAAACACTGAGCCCACATGGGAGGCGCCGGCGCCTTCGAGCTTCTTGATTGGCGTAAACGACAACGCAAGGCCGAACACCGAAACTAGAATGACCACCCAAGTGAAGCCTTTGATAAACTCGCCAACTGGTGGCAACACATCAGCGAGCGTTGTGGCCACTACCGCACCGCCTATGCCCAAGGCACAAATCAACAACAACGAACCGAGGTCGGTTGGACGTTTTACTTGCTCGGCATAAGCTGCAACTTTTTCGCGCAAAGTGTCGAGGCTGGTGCGATCGGCATTAATTGAATCATCCATCTCTTCTTCGCGCCCGGCAAACCACAGCAGAATTGCCATCCATAAGTTGGCCACCGCCACGTCGACTACAACAATCACTGACATCATCGAGTCTGATGCGCCTGCATGTTCTTTAAGTGCGATCATGTTGGCGCCACCACCAATCCAGGAGCCGGCTAATGCAGATAGTCCGCGCCAAGCTTGATCGTACATCTCGACTGGAATCAATGATGAACATGCCCATAAGGCTATTGGCCCCGACACGACGATAGCAAACGTTGCACCAAGAAATAGCAGCACTGCGTTACGCCCTAGACCAATAATGCCTTTAATGTCAACCGATAAGGTCAAGAGCAACAGTGAGGCTGGTAGTAACCATTTCTTTACGAAACCATAAAGTTCGCTATCTAATGGAATCACTCCGGTGTTCGACAGGACCGTCGGCACAAAGTAAGCGAATACTAGCAGCGGAGCAAATTTAAAAATTCTTTGGCCGAAGCTTTGTTGATTTGCCCAAAACAATAATCCTAGGAATGACAACAATACGGCCAACACCGCAACTGGGTCGTGTATTAGTACCGGGTCACCCATTAATTAGAGAAACTACCTGGAGGAGGAGGCATTGAACCTGGCTCGGGAGCATTAGTAGGTGCCTGAATTTGCGAATGCTCTAACTGGTGACATGGCCACTCAATTGGTGCTCCGTCTAAAACCAACCTAAACATATAGGTGCCAAATTCTTCGAAGGGCATGCCGTTTAGCCGAATAACTGCTCGCGCCTTTGCACGAGTGTCAGCCAACTGCACTGGCGGTAGTTTCATGTTAACCGCTTTGCCACTTGGCGCAGTAACTTGCAGGCCGATTTCGTACTCGCCATTGCCGTCACTTAAACCGATAGCAACCGACAGCATCGGCAGACGTCCAGGTAATTCTTGTGAGGCTAGGGTGTCGAATAAGCCTATCAGACATAGCTTGCCCTGCTCGTCGCGAAAGGCGTGGTCGCAAACGTGCAACCAATCTACTGTAGGTAATGGATTTGTCATGTTAATTAATTATTATCGCGCTTGACCACAGTGGCAGCGGCTTGATCGGTTGGCAATAGCAACACTTCGGCGATATTGACGTGCGCCGGCGCTTGTGCCATCCAAAGTATAGTTGTTGCGACATCGTCCGCACAGAGCGGAGTCATGCCGTTGTAAGTAGAATCGGCGCGCTGTTGGTCGCCATGAAAACGCACACTACTGAATTCGGTATTTACCAAACCAGGATCTACTGTCGAAACTTTAATTCCGTGCTGACACAAATCGATGCGCATACCTTTAGTAATCGCATCAACCGCATGCTTGCTCGCACAATAAACGGCGCCGTTCGGATAAACCTCGTGTCCGGCAATCGAACCGACGTTAATCACGTGCCCACCACCGTTATTAATCATCAATGGAGTCACTGCCCGCGAAACATAAAGCAGCCCTTTAACATTAGTGTCAATCATTTCATCCCAGTCGCTAATCAACCCCTTGTCGATAGTCACCAAACCACGCGACAATCCGGCGTTGTTAACTAACACATCAACACCTTGCCATTTTTTTGGCAAAGCAGCAATCGCGGATGCCACCGCTGGCTCTTCACGCACATCTAATTCAAGCGTTAACACTTTTACATCATGCTGCTCTTCAAGTAAGCGCGCTAATTCATCAATGCGTGACTTGCGTCGCGCACTGATGATTAAGTTCAAACCGGCCGCCGCAAATTGATGTGCTACAGCCTGTCCGATACCGGAAGACGCGCCTGTGATAAATGCCGTTTTACTCGGCATCAATAGTGTAAGTCAGTGACTTTGAAGAGCGCTTGTCTTCGAGTAGTTCAATAAATTCGTCGATGCTGATTGTGACCTGTTGCTTAACACCATGAATACGCAAGTTAACCTGCCCACCATCTGCCTCACGCTCGCCAATAACCGCCATATACGGAATTTTGTTGACTTCACTGTCACGAATACGCTTCCGCAACGGACCGTCATGCGCCAATTCAACGTTAAAGCCACGCTCCATCAATTTAGAGCGCAACTCTTTTGCTGAATCGAGCTGGTCGTCGGTAATTGGCAACACCGCAACAGGAGTTGGGCACAACCACACCGGGAACCAAGCTGCAAAGTGCTCAATCAGCCCGCCAACAAATCGCTCGAGTGAACCGAAAATCGCACGGTGAACCATCACCGGGCGCTTCAACTCATTATCAGCGGCGTTGTATTGAATGTCAAAGCGCTCAGGCAAGTTAAAGTCAACCTGCACAGTCGGCCCCTGCCACTCACGTCCTAAGGCATCTTTAATTTTAAAGTCGATCTTAGGACCATAAAACACACCGCCACCTGGGTCGTCTTCAAGCTCAAGCTCTTGACGTTCAGCAGCCGCAACCAATGCATCAATCGCATGCGACCATACTTCGTCAGTGCCCAAATACTTTTCCGGACGCGTTGCTAAGTATGCTGTATACGAGTAACCGAAAGTACTAAGAATCATATGCACCAATTTAAGCACATCAACAATTTCATTTGCCAATTGCTCAGGCGTGCAAAAGATGTGCGCATCGTCTTGAGTGAAACCGCGCACGCGCAACATGCCATGCAAAGTGCCCGAAGGCTCGTAGCGATAAACCGAACCCAACTCGGCCATGCGCACCGGCAAGTCACGGTAAGAGTGACGCTTCGAATTGAAAATCGTAACATGCCCCGGGCAATTCATCGGCTTTACACGATGTGGGCGACCATCGACATCCATAGGTGCCCAAATCATGTCGGCATAATTTTCTAGGTGACCTGATTGCATGAAAACATTCTCACTTGCAACATGCGGAGTGTACACCGGCCAGTACTCGCGTTGATGATGCAAGTCCCACCACCATTGCTCAAGCTGACGGCGCACGTAACCTAACTTCTGGTGCCAAAACACCAAGCCCGCGCCGTAGTCAGCATGCAAGCTAAACAAATTCAATTCGCGACCGAGCTTGCGATGATCACGCTGCTGCACCTCTTCGAGATACGCCATGTATTTCTTAAGATCTTTTTTATGCCACCATGCAGTGCCATAAACTCGCGTGAGCATTTTCTTATCAGAATCGCCGCGCCAATAGGCCCCCGCCACTGACAATAACTTAAATGCGTCGTAACGAATTTGCTTAGTCGACTCGACGTGCGGGCCTTCGCACAAATCTGACCAAGTGCCGTGATCGTAAAAGGAAATCTCTTCGCCCTCGGGGATATCATCAAGCAGCTCTGACTTGTAAGTCTGGCCGCTTTCAGCGATACGCGCGGCCGCTTCTTCACGCGTCATGGTTGAGCGTGTGAAATCATTCCCTGCGCCTAAAATCTTACGCATCTCGGCCTCGATTAACGGCAGATCTTCGTCGGTGAGCGCGCGCGGCAACTCGAAGTCGTAATAGAAACCGTGATCAATCGGTGGACCGATGGCGACTTTAGCTTCTGGAAATAACCTCAGCACTGCATCAGCCATAATGTGACTGACACTATGACGCAACGCGTGTAGCGAGGTTGGGCCTGATTGTGGGTCGAAGGACAAACTCATGTTGTATTTTTCGGCACGCTCATACCTGGAACGTGCGAAAGAGAGATTTTACCGTCTAGACTCGTGTTTATTGGCGATTAATCACTAAAAAACACTATTATGCAGGGTGAAGCCCCATTATTGTGGTAAATTTAAGCGATTCAGATTTGCAAGATGCCTGTCATTCCCCTTTTAACCCTGCTGCTTGCCGCTAATACCGGCAATGACATTCATGCCCCCCACGATTCAACCTACAGCATAGCTTGTGCCCAGCTTAATAACGGCTCGGTGGTTACTGCTATTGTGGGAGCCGAACAGCAAATCCTTGTCACTCGTGATGGTGGTTATAGCTGGCAAGCCGTCGGCGGTGATGGCATTCAGCTTACTAATGCCACTACTATTAGCTTCCACTCCGGGCTCAGCACTTCTCTGGGCGAAGGAGCTTTTATTATTGGCACAGATAAAGGTAGTTGGCTTTTAGAGCCTGGGCTAAACATCGCATTTAAAAACAATGCTGGCCTAATCCGCCGCGACAAATCATTTTTAAATCTAGACAGCCCTAGCCATGGCACCGACGGCCCCACTGTGGGAGTCACCAAGAACGGCAGCGTTTATCTACTCGATAGCAACACTTTAGTGTGGAGCAAAGTTTACCAAAGCGCAAATCCGTTGCGCTACGCCACAAAGATCGCAATTGCTCCGCATGCGTCCACGTCCTCGGCTGCTGCTGGTGCCCAGGACATTATCCTTGCTGCAAATGGCCAACTGCACATTAGCCACGACCTTGGATTAAGTTGGTCGATCTCTTCGCAGTTTTCTGCTCCGGCATTGAGCATTTATGATTGGCACATTACTTCTGTAGATTTCTCAGACGATTATGTTGTTGACCAAACTTTTATGCTTGGCCGCGGAAGACTTAACCCTGTAGGAACTTCTGATGAAGGTGAGATTTGGGCTAGCGTCGACTCCGGCTTAACCTTTGCGCTTAAACATACATTAGACACCGCGATATCTACATTACTATCGACGCCAGCCGATCCTTTCGGCAAACGCTTTTGGCTTGCAGCTGGCCGCCAATACCCTAACTACGGCACATACTTCGGGACCGGAATTTTGCGCTCCGAAGACGCCGGCCAAAGCTGGAGCGACAATGGTTCTCTTCAAGACTTCCTGCTTGAAGATAGCCCGGGCAAAAAAAGTGGTGCAGTCGAAATGTTCTACTTTTCGCAACTACAAGTTGCAGCAGACTTTTCACAAAGCGGCGCCATTCTATATGGCCGCCAAGAGGGCTTGTTTAAAAGTACCGACAGTGGCGTACATTGGTCACAACAAGCAACTCGTTTTGCTAACCGCTTCAGAGACGTAGAAACTGCTATCAATGCCAATGGAGATGACATTGTATTCGGTGCGGGCTACGGAACCGGAACCGTAATGTATAACGCCGCAACTTCCCAAAGCGAAATTGTGCCTGTGCGGTCACCAATGGTTTACCAACGCCGTATATCTGTATCACCCAACTACGACTTAGACGGACGACTTTTGATAGCCGGAAATGTGTACCTCTACGAATGGCAGTCTCCGGATGTTAGCCCTAGCAACCCGCAACTCGCAGAGTATTGGTTCACTCCCTCAGTGAGAAACAGTGCTGTAACTGGCCCTGATACCGGATACCCTCGCGGTGTTCAGTACTCTCCTCATTTCGATCCAACAGGAACTGTCGCCAACGCTGACCAAACTTTCTTTTGGTTCACAGCAGAGGGTCTTGTGCGCCGCTCTAGCGACAATGGAGCGACATCTGAGCGTTTGTTTGAGACTACTTTGGGTACTACTACTGGCGAAGTTCACTGTGTAGCAATCGCACCAACCTATGACGCTCTTACCACACGCACCGATGCCTACGCCGGAACAACCAATGGCGTACTCTATCGCCTACTTGACACGCAATGGCTAGAACTTTTTGATTTCAATGATCAACTCACTAAACTTGTTGTCGCACCTAACTATGAAAGGCCGAGCAACCCGGTGCTGTTCGCGATAACAAAGTCTGCACCATTTGTATTTAAAATCACAGACGATCCCGGCGGCTTATCTGTTCAAGTTTTACGCCACAACCTAAATTCTGTCTCTCCGACTGGTATTGCCTTGCACCCCGATTTCGAGAATAACGCTATTGTCTATATAAGCACCAAAGCAAGTGGTGTCTTTAGTTTGAATTTAGGCGAGACTGTTCCCACCTGGACTCAAATGGGAA
>Ga0233427_10004165_pt1 | contig 12190 bp, 10 predicted proteins | sample SI_118_April2016_5_FD_179885 | JGI IMG/M metagenome (GOLD analysis project Ga0233427, IMG submission 179885) | Seawater microbial communities from Saanich Inlet, British Columbia, Canada - SI_118_April2016_100_MG | ecosystem: Environmental > Aquatic > Marine > Inlet | place: Canada: British...
TACCCCCATGATTTCCACCATTCCCTCGCTGATTTCGGGGACTTCCATCTCAAATAAACGCTTGATCAATCCGACATGGGTGCGGGAAAGGATTACCAAAGCATGCTTGGGTGTTTTCCGTACATCCAGAATATAGGCACGAATCCGTTCTCCACGATTGAAGCTCTCCCGGAAAACCTGTTCCCGTCGTGGCAGAACGCCTTCTGCTTTTCCAAGGTCAACGACAAGGTCTCCATGTTCCATTCTGTGAACCATCCCGTTGATCAACTCGCCTTTTCTATCGATGTACTCGTTATAAATCAGGTCTATTTCCGCTTCGCGGAGTTTTTGTATGATTACCTGCTTGGCAAGCTGGGCCGCAGTGCGCCCATAATTTTCCAAAATCTGCTGGACCAGAACCTGGTCTCCGAGTTGGACATCTTCAGAAAATGTCAAAGCGTCTTTCAGGCTGATCTGCTCATCCGGCAGATCGACGGTTTCAACCACTGCTTTTTCCAGATAAATTTCAACTTCACCGGTGGACTCATTGAACTCACTTTGCAACTCCTTGGCCGCAGGGTATCTTTTGCGCGCCGCAACCTCGACAGCAGACTTTAAGGCATCGATCAGGATATCCTTGTCGATCCCCTTGTCCCGGCTGAGTTGCTCCAGAATACTGAGTGTTTCCATGCTCATGATACTTTACCTAAATTTCAATAACTAAGTTTGCTTTGGCTACTTGGCTCAACGGAATTTTAATGGGCTCGCCATCCAAATCCATAAATACGGTTTGATCCTTAAAATCAGCGAGAATACCGGTGAACTTTCTTCTGTTATCAATCGGGGAAAGACTGTGAAGGCGGATTCGCTTTCCCTTGAATTGCAAAAAATCTTTCTCCCGCTTAAGAGACCGATCCAGGCCTGGGGATGAGACTTCCAGATTAAAGGGGGTTTTGATGGTTTCCTCAACCTCAATGAGATCACCGGTCAGGTGGCTGACTTTCTGGCAGTCACCAACCGTGATGCCCTCTTCCTTGTCGATAAATATTCTTAGAACCCAGTTAGGCCCTTCCTTTTTATACTCAACATCAACCAGTTCCAATCCTTCTGCTACAAGGACGGGTTCTATCAAATCCGTAACCGATTGGGCAATAGGAACCTTCGCCATCTAAACCTCCCACTCTCGTGGGGGAGGGCGTGATATTCTTCCTTACCTTTTACCCGTAACGGGTAAAATAAAGGTATTACCCCTCCGGGGCACGAAGGCTAAGGTGAAATATCACGTGCACATTGCCCACGGAGGCTCTCCGCCACGTTCACCTGAAAAAAATAAAAAAAAAGCGGGCTAAAAGCCCGCGATGCAGGACCCACAATTGTCATCGGGATTGTACAAGAACTTGAGGTCTGATTTCAAGGGAAAACTGGGGTGCCCCAAAGACGACTTGTTTTCCTATAAGTCTTTCAAAATATTTGGGATATCTTCAATGATCTGGGGGTAGGGGTGCAGGTTGGACTCATTGGTTTTGCGGACTTTGATCTCGACTTGCCCAGCGGAAAGATTTTTGGGGCCAATAATGATTTGCAGGGGAATGCCCATGAGATCGGCATCTTTCAGTTTGACGCCTAGCCGGTCTGACCGGTCATCGAGAAGGGTTTCGATGCCTGCCTCCTGGAGCCGGTTGTACAGGGTGTCGCAGACATCTTTCAAATCGTCTTTGGAGTAGTTAACCGGAATGATAATGACTTGAAAGGGAGCCAGGTTCCGAGGCCAGACAATTCCTCTCTCGTCATTATTTTGTTCTATGGCGGCGGCAACGGTGCGCCCGACCCCGACTCCATAACAACCCATAATCATCGTATTTTCTTTGCCGTTCTGGTCCAGAAAATTAGCCTTCATAGCCGAAGAATATTTGGTGCCAAGAATGAAAATATGTCCGACCTCAATTCCGCGTTTGATTTGATACTTTCCATTCTCGCAACGTGGGCAAGGGTCGTTAGCCCGGACGGTTCTGAGATCGCCAAATTTTTCGATTTTCAAATCCCGTTGAACTTGAACGCCGGTGAAATGGGCGGAAGGTTTGTTGGCGCCGGTTACAAAGTCATGCAGTGCGGAAATTTCGTGGTCCGCATAAACCGGAAGATCGAGTCCAACGGGTCCGATATATCCACGATGCAGTTCGGGGTGTTTGGCAAAGGTTTCTTCTTCCGCCGGTTGCAACCACTCGCAACCGATCAGGTTTTTCATTTTGACGAGATTGATTTCATGGTCACCGCGAACGAGTCCTGTCACCAGTCCATTCTCATTTTCAAGAAGAATGGTTTTGACGATTTGTTGAGCAGGAAGGTTCAGGAATTCCGCTACCTCCTTCACAGATTTTTTCCCGGGTGTCTCCACTTCTTTTAGATCATGAAGTGTGGAAGGGGGTGCCAGGGGGGAAGGCGGTTTCGATTCCGCCATCTCCAAGTTTGAGGCATAGTCGCACGATTCGCAGAAACCGATTTCATCTTCCCCGGAATCTGCCAGTACCGCGAACTCATGCGAAAAGCTCCCTCCAATGGTGCCTGAGTCGGCTTGTACCTGTTTGAACTTCAGGCCGCATCGCTCGAAAATGTTGCTATAGGCTTTTGCCACCTGATGGTAGGTGTGCTGGGTGTCTTTTTCATCAGCGTGAAAGCTGTAAGCGTCCTTCATCATGAATTCCCGTCCGCGCATGATGCCGAACCGGGGCCGGACTTCGTCGCGGAACTTGGTCTGAATCTGGTACAGCAAAATGGGGAGTTGGCGATAGGATTTGATTTCCTTTCTCACGATATCGGTGATTACCTCCTCGTGAGTGGGGCCATAGCAGAACTCCCGGCCATGCCGGTCTTTAATTCGCAATAATTCCTTGCCATAAAGATTCCAGCGTTTGCTTTCCACCCACAATTCGGCGGGTTGAATGCTTGGTAGAAAAACTTCCTGCCCGTCGATCTGGTTCATTTCCTCGCGGATGATTTGTTCCACTTTCCTTAAAACCCTGAGTCCCAGTGGAAGGATGGAGTAAATTCCTGATGCAAGTTGACGGATCATCCCCGCACGCACCATCAGTTTGTGGCTGATGACTTCTGCGTCAGCAGGAGATTCTTTTAACGTAGGGATGAAAAGTTTTGAAGAATGCATACGCTGATATTTTCCCGATGGTTAATGCCGGTAAAGAGGAAGGAAGATTTTATGCGTTAAAGGATTTTTGAGCAAGGGCAATGTGGTCCGCATTATGAATTTCCAGCCAGCCTTTATGGATTTCCATATAGTGGACGGCGAAGCCCCGGTCGATCATTTCCTGAATGAGGTCTGTAAAATTTAGTTTGGAGATATCCTCAGATTCTTGGAACTGGCCAGTAAAATTGTTGACTACATCGCTATAGGTTTCGAGAAATTGTTCCGCACCGGTTTTGCTGAACCGGGCAAGACCTATGAACTCGTGGGTTGCGGTTTCCGGATTTATTTTGTTGCCAATATTTGCCACCACATTTTCACTGACGAAGCGAATCTCCCTGCGTGCAGGCTTGTAGTGGTTCTTGCTGATAATGTGGTCGAGAATATTTCCTTCCTCTGGCTGGTGATATTGGGTTGAATTATCGGCGACCAGCACAATATCTTCCTTGCATTCCATAAGCTTGCTGAGGATATGGTCTTCCATGAGGATGTCTGAGTACAGCATGATGAATCCGTTAACCATTTTTTTCTTCGCGATCAGCAGGGAATTGAGCAGGGACCCTTTCTGGTAGTCGGGATTTTCCAGAATATTAATGCCCTCCGCATGCAGGTTGTCCTTGCCATATCCTGCGATGAGTGTGATGTCCGCGAGGTTGGCGTTGCTGAGGCTTTGAACCTGGTGGTCGATAAGGGTCTTGCCGCCAATTTCCAGCATAGCCTTGGGTTTGCCGTTCAAAATTTTCTTGAAGACGGGATCTTCCCCGGCGGCAGGAATGATCACCGGAATATTGCTGGTTTGTTCATCCTGCTGGTCTTTTTCCTTGACGTCCAAAAACCCTACGGTTTTAAAAATTTCCCGGACAGGGCTACATAAAGGATCGGCTTCCAGAGACCTCTGGTTGCGAAGAAGGGTCTTTGCGGTTTCCATCATCGCCTGATAGGCACTGCGTAAAAGGTGATTGGCGTAAATGACGATGTTGAATCCGGCGGCGCTCAGTTCATCCTCGGTGATCTTGTTGTAAGTGGTGGGCACACACACCAGTGGTTTTTTTAAATTGAGGTCATTCAAAATAACCTGATATTTTTTTGCAAACTCCATGATTTCGTCCGGGTTTTTTGACTTGGAGTGGATCATGATTCCATCGACTCCGGCTTGGAGGTATTGCGTGGCCCTGCTCAGTGCGTCTTCCATGGGTTTCCCGGCGATCAGGCTTTCAATGCGCGCGATGATCATAAACTCACTGCTTTTCTGAATGCTTTTTCCCCGCCGGATTTTCTGGGCAAAGATTTCTGGTTCCTGAAGGTTTTGTTGTACGCCGGCTTCCAGGCTGTTGCGTTTGGGAAAAACTTTGTCTTCTATGATAACCGCAGATACACCGGCCCGCTCAAGTTTGGAGACGGTATATTCGAAAGCGTTTGCGTCCCCTCCCGTATCGCCGTCAACGATCATGGGCTTGTCGGTCACAGCGAGGATTTCATTGATGGAATGAAGCCTGGAGTCAAAGGTGACGACCTCGATATCGGGATGGCCTTTCGAAGCCGAGTCGGTGAGACTGCTTTCCCAGATGGCATCAAACTGCCGGACAATGGCTTGTCCATCCGATTCCCCGGTTACTTCAGCCGTATTGGCGATGATGCCGCTCAATCCATTATGGGCTTCAAGTACCCGAACGGTTTTGCCGGCTTCCAGCAGGGCTTTGAGTTTTCCCCGGCGTTGCTCTGGGAGAATATTGTTAAGAAGGGTCATGATTGGGCTCCAGCGGTTTTGTCGGCTTCAATTTTTTCTCGTATCCAGTCAGCAACATAAATATTGTTCAAATCAAATTTTTTCAGGGTATTCAAAATAACGGTCATATGTTCTTCTTCCGGCAGATTTTTATCCAGGATAATGAGGTCCTCGCCATTGAGTTTGCAGTAACCGCTTTGTATGGAGAATTCCTGATCATTGAGATTAGCGACTTCAACCTTTATGGATAATTTCTCTGCGACTTCCTTGAGATCCCGGATTCGGCTCTCAATGTTTTGCATAATAGAAGTGGGGTTCAGGTAATGATTCGCATAATGTCATTGTAAAACGCGAACACCATGAGGCTGAGCAACATAAATAGGCCGACCTGCTGAGCCCGTTCCCGGTTCCTTTCACTAATGGGTCTTCCCTTAAGAAGCTCTATCAGAAAAAAGAAAATATGGCCTCCATCCAGAACTGGAATCGGCAGAAGGTTGAGCAGGCCCAGGTTAATGCTCAAAAGTGCGGTCAAGCGGATGAGCTCGCTAAAGCCTTGTTCAGCCTGTTCCCCGTAAATTTGAAAAATCAGGATGGGGCCTCCGATGGAGTCGGCGGAGATGGACCCTGTGATCATTTTTTTTATGCTAACGGCGATCAGATAAATCAGCCGGTTTGTTTCTTCACATGCTCTTTTGAGGGCTCCGAAAATGCCGTATTTTTCCTTTGCCATTTCTCCGGCCATGCCGATACCGAGCAGGCCGACTTCTGTGCTTTTGCCTTCGATGTCCTTGACGATTTTAGCTTCAGGTGTTAGCGCAGTTACGATTTCCGTTCCGTCTCTGAGAATTCTAAATGCCAGTGCCTGGCCGGGTTTGTCGATGGCCGCTTTCTTCAGGTCACCCCAACCAAAAATAGTTGTACTGTCCACTGCGAGCAGGACATCACCTTTCTGGATTCCTGCCCGGTCAGCGGGAGTGCCTTCTTTGACGTATACGATATTTCGTACCAGCGGAGTGACTCCGATCAAGCCAACGTTTTCCTTGTCACCAAAAAGATCGGTGATTTGCTCGGAGATTGGGGTGATGGAGACATGAGCGATGTTTCCGGAGCTTCTTTCTACCTGAAAATCCAAAGAATGGCCCGGAGATACGTGGACGATTTTCTGCAACTGTTCCCAATAAAATATTTTCTCGTTGTCGATCGCTAAAATACGGTCGCCTGTCTGAAGCCCTGCTGCCAAGGCAGGAGATTCATCCTTAACGGTACCGACAATGGGCGATAGTGCCGGAACCCCCACCAGGTAAACGCAATAGTATATGGCGATGGCAAACAGGATATTGAATAGCGGGCCTGCAAATGCAATGGCCAGCCGATCCAGAACTGGAGCGGCAGAAAATGACCCCTTTTCATCTGCGGACTCGTCTCCGACTTCTTCCCCTTTCATTTTTACGTAGCCGCCAAGGGGAATCCAGGAAAGTAGGTATTCGGTATCTCCTCGCGTAAAACTCAAGATTTTAGGGCCAAAACCGAGAGAAAACTTTTCCACCACAACGCCCACTTTTCGAGCGACCAGAAAATGCCCCAGTTCATGGACAAAGATGAGAGCGGCCAGGCCCCCGAGAAAAGCCAGCATTTTGATGCCAAAACTGAGGATTGTATCCAGAGAAAATATTGAAAGTTCAAACATAAGGTTCAAGGGGTTTGTGTGTAATCCAAAATCTCTACCCCGGGTGGAGTCTTGAGTTGGAATTGTTCTTCCGGGATTTCCCGGTTTATCCGAATTCGGCTGAATCGAATTTCTGTTTTGTTTCCTAATTTATCATACACGGTCGATCCGGTAATTTGGTAGTTTTTCTTGTCGGCATAAAGGGCCAGTCTTGCCAGACTCTGGTCTTCATCTTTCGGGACGAGCGTGACAAGAATATTTTTGTTTTCTTCACTCACACTTTCAACGTTGAAAGACCGGGTCAGCTTTCCTTTTCCTGCCAGAAAGAGGGCTGGTGTGTTGGAAGAGTAAATGCTTTCCACCGGGACCTTGGTGGCTTGCTCTTCTTCAGGGACATAAAGCCAAAGAGTCTTGCCATCGCTGATTAGAGTTTGAGTATCTGGAGCTCCATAGACCCATTTCATTTTCCCAGGTTTCTTGATTTTCACTGCGCCCTCGACGCTCTGGGTCTGGTTCATCATTTTGACGTAAGACCTCTGGGTGAAATCTGCTTCAAAAGTTGAAACCGTTTCATACTGCAGTTGAATGGCATCCAGTGCCTTCTGTTCGGAAGTCTCCGCAAAGAGGGTTCCCGGTAGGATCAGCAGGGTAAACAATGCTAAAAATTGGAGATTCAAGTGGATTTCCTCTCTTTTATTTGCCATGCAGGACTCTTCGACCCGAGAGGGTCAGTTGGCCCTCAATGATCAGCCGAATGGCTTCGGGGTATGCGATGTGTTCCTGTTCAAGAATTCTCTCCGAAAGGGAAGCCTCATCGTCATCATCATAAATGGGAACCACTGTTTGCAGGATGATGGGGCCGCCATCGACTTCCTCGTTGACGTAATGTACCGTGCACCCTGAAAACCGGGCCCCATGTTCCAAAGCCCGTTTTTGAACATTCAATCCGGGAAATGCAGGAAGCAAGGAAGGATGAATATTAATAATTCGACCTGAAAAAGTTTCGATAAAATGTTTGCCCAGAACCCGCATGAATCCGGCGAGGCAAATCAAATTGACGGATTTGGACTGAATCCGTTCCACCAGGGCTTGTTCGTAGCTGTTTCGGTCCGGGTAAGATTTAGGGTCCATGAAAACGTTTTCGATATCCTGCTTGTGCGCCCGTTCCAGGGCATAGGCATCCTTCACATTGCTGATCACCAGGCCAATTTCAGCTGGTAGATCATTTTTTTCAATACTGTCGATAATGGCCTGCAGATTAGAACCTCGTCCTGAAACCAAAACGGCGAGTGTAAATTGGGCCATTTAAAAGGGATGTTTGTTGGGGGTGGGCGATAACATTTCCTTGAGCTTATCACTAAACGATATTGCAAAGCAATGAATTCGGCGGTGCTTGTGCAGAGGGCCCTACCTCATTGAAAAATTGACAAAACTGTAACTTGATCGTCATTAAGTTGGTAAGAAACCTGACCTATAATGTAAAATGTTGATGTATGAGCGGGGAAGTTAAGGCTCACAATTAAAGCCTGTGCGATATTTGTAAGTTTTGCTGGGGATGGGAAATATCAAGTTAATTTTAAGCGAATGGAAGATATGAAGAACTGCCTGGACATTCTGGTTATTGATGATGATGAAACGGACCGGATGAACGTTCAACACCTTCTCACGAAAGAGGGTGTGGAAGCAGTAATCCATGAGGCCCCCGATTGTTCCTCCGGAGTAGAGAAAATGAAATCCAGTAAAATGGATTGTGTCCTGATAGATTACAGATTGCCTGATGCCAACGGTGTGGAGGTTTTGGAGAAATTAAGGGAAGTGAACCGGAATAACATTCCCTTGATTTTGTTGACAGGGATGGGCGACGAACGGTTGGTTGCGGAAGTGATGAGGAAAGGGGCTGCAGATTATTTGTCCAAAAACGGATTGAATGGAAAAGTCCTGGCCCAGAGCATACGCAGTGCCATTCAAGTCGGGTCTTTTGAAAAAAAGGTCCGTGCGGCGGAAAGGGCCCTGGCGGAAAGCGAAAAATCTTACCGCACTATTGTCGAGACGGTATCGGACATTATATTTCGACTGGGGCCAGACCAGAAGATAGAATTTATCAATCCGGCCATTCGGTTCTTTGGTTATGAAGCCATTGACCTGGTCGGATATTCCATCGATAAATTTATTGATCTGGGTTCAGCCAATAAGGATGTCATTGCTAAGATCGCCACTCAGGAAGTCGGCCCATTGGCGACCTGTAACCTTGAGGTGAATTTTAAGTTTGCCAGAGAATCCGTTCTGGGGGAGGAGACTAAGCCGGTGCCTGTCTTGCTGGATGCTTTCGGGCTTTGGGATGTTGCCGATGAACAGGTTTTCAAAAATAAAGGTGATAAAAATTTTCTGGGAACACTTTGTATCGCTCGGAATATTATGGAAATCAAGGCGGTGGAGAAAGAATTATTGCAAACCCAGCATCGCTTGATGGAAGCGGTGGAAGATCTCAAGTTATTATCCACACATGATGGATTGACGGAAATTGCCAATCGCCGATTCTTTGACGAGTATTCAGCAAAGGAATGGAAACGCGCACAGAGGGATAAACAATCCTTTACCGTCACCATGATAGACCTGGACTGTTTCAAATCCTATAACGATACCTTTGGGCATCAACGAGGGGATGCATGCCTGAAAAAAGTGGCAGGAGTCATAAAAGGAGCTATGAAAAGACCTGCTGATCTGGCGGCAAGGTATGGAGGAGAGGAGTTTGTCCTCGTTCTCCCCGAGACGGATAAGAATGGAGCTTGTAAAGTCGCAGAGCAATTGCATCAGGAGGTTGCAAATTTAAAGCTGGAGCACCCGGGAAATACTTGTGGGGCTGGGGTTACCATCAGTATGGGAGTCGCAACTGAGATAGCAGAACCGGGAAAGTTGTTTTCCGACCTCCTTGCCAAAGCCGACAGGGCATTGTACAAGGCTAAAAGATCCGGACGTAATCGAACATCATTTTTCGATGAGGAATAATTCCTGGTCCGACTAGAGAGAGAATGATTCTTAGCCAAAAATAGAAAAAAAGTTTATTTGCGGGAATAATCTTGTCGCAAAAGTGATCATACACATGGAATTATACATTCCACCCCTTTTTGCGATCCGTCCGCCTGTTCTACCTCCTGAGGCGGGCGGATTTCTTTTTTTTCCGACTTTCCCTCCCGCTTCCCTCGTAACTCATTAAATACTTCCATTATTTCAATAAGTTGGTTATATTTTATCGTACAGCATATATTTATTAGCAACTGGGGTACTCCGTTTGTCTCTTTAGCTTCCGGCATTTTTCAGGCTATGAACAATTCTCCTTTAGTCAGACGTTTTTCCTTCATTCTTTGGATTTTCTTGATGGCGGTGCCGTGCTCCGCATTCGCGGACACAGACGAGGCGTTTTTGAAATCCGTTTTCGCGGGAGACCGTAAAGAGGCAGAATCATTGCTGCAACTGGGTGCGGATATTGAAGCTCGTACAAAAAAAGGAAGTACGGCTTTGATCGTTGCTGCGGCTCGGGGGCATACTTCTCTGGTGGAGCTTTTGTTGAGCCAGGGTGCCAAGGTCAATGCTCGCAACCGCTATGATGACACCGCTTTATTATTATGTGCCACGCTTGCTGATGTGAAGTGCATGAAGGGGCTCATCAGGAATGGAGCCGATGTCAATTCGAAAAACATGCATGGTTGGAGTCCTCTTTCCCGATGTGCCAGATATGGTCACCTGTCAGCGCTCAGAGTCCTGGTTGAGCAGGGGGCAAAGGTCGATATTCGCCTTAACGATGGGGCCACTCCTCTGATTATTTCTGCGGGAGAGCAGCATTCCGGGGTGGTTCGTGCCTTATTGGAAAGTGGGGCGGACCCCAACGCGCGAAGTCTGGAGGGAACCACTGCAATATTATTGGCAGCTCTGACTGGCCGGGCGGATATTATTCGAGTTCTGGTTGCAGGGGGAGCGGACCCTGAAACTCGCAACTCTTTTAAGGAGTCTCTCCTGTTTTTGGTAGTTGAAAGGGATTTTGCGGATGGTGTAAGGGTCTTGCTGGAGGCGGGAGTCAAGGTGGATTCCCGGAGTCCAAAGGGTTGGACCGCTTTAATGAGGGCCGCGAAATATGGGAGGATTTCATCGGCCAGGGCCTTGATCGCCAATGGGGCCAGCGTGAATGCGGTCAGCAAAGGTGGGGCAACGCCTATTATGATCGCGGCTGAGCGGGGTAAAATGGAAGTGGTCCAGCTTTTGATCGAACATCAGGCGGATATAAACGCGAAAAGCCGAAATGGTGCAACTCCATTGATCAGTGCCTCTGCCGGAGGACATGAGGAAATCGTGGAATTTCTTTTGCAGAAAGGGTCAAAAAAGAATGCCACGATAGCCAATGGTTCAACGTCTTTAATGGTTGCGGCCGAACGGGGACATTTGCCTACGGTTGAAGTCCTGCTACATCATGGAGCCGATATCCAGGCCAGCAGTAAAAGGGGATGGACGGCTCTGATGGTAGCCGCGGCAGGGGGACATACGGAAATTACCCAACTCTTTCTGGAGAAGGGTGCCAGCATAAAGCCGGTTACTAAAAGCGGGTGGACCGCGCTTAAAGTTGCGCTCCAACTAGACAGGCAGAAAGTGGTTCAACAACTTAAGTCGGCTGGAGCCAAGGAATAAACCGGCGCCAGCGTGATACCCCTTCTACCCCTTCGGGGCATGAAATTTATGGAAAGAATATAACAGGCTCACGAAGGCTAGTGAAAAATATAACACACGCTGGCCCCACGCCTAGTGGCCTCCGCGCAGGAGTCAGTTTTTTTGTAGTAGATTATCCTTGATGTGCTGAAGAAGGCCTATATTCTGAGTATGTCCTGATTTGTGGGCTTTAATGCGACCGCGTATGGGTTTTCCCAGTAAATAGAAATCCCCGAGTATATCCAGAATTTTGTGGCGGGGGAACTCGTCTTTAAAGCGAAGTTCGGTGTTCAAGACTTTTTTGTCGCCAAGCAGAATAAAATTATCGAGTTTACCTCCAGACGCATAACCCATTTTGGTCAATTGCGCCACCTCCTCCATAAAGCCAAAGGTTCTTGCCGGGGCAATTTCCTTTTTAAAACTTTCATTTCCCTTGAACTCATAAGTGTAGTCCTGGGTGCCAATTGGTTCAGGGTATTCCATGTGGTAACTGACGCAAAAATTATCGCTGGGTTCAATGGAAATATAGGGTTCCCCCTGATCTTTGTTGCCAAAGGTGTATTTTTTGTTAATAACGATTTCTTCATAAAAACCTTCCTGGTCTTCAAACTCGCCATCTTCTATCAGGTCACAAAAATCCTTTGCGGAACCATCCATCACCGGTGCTTCATCGCCGATTTTAATGAGTAGATTGGTGATCCGGTACATATGAAGAACCGCCATGATATGTTCTATGGTGCCCACGGAGACTCTGTCTTTCTTTAAGCGGGTGGAATAATCTGTGGACTGAACATTTTCCAGGCGGGCGGGAATGGTTTTGCCGGTGGAAATATCTCCAAATATGATTCCGCTTCCCGGAGGCATGGGTTGTAGAATCAATCCAGTTTTAATACCTGAATGCAAACCGCTTCCGCACAACACCACGCTA
>Ga0233427_10004174_pt1 | contig 12167 bp, 9 predicted proteins | sample SI_118_April2016_5_FD_179885 | JGI IMG/M metagenome (GOLD analysis project Ga0233427, IMG submission 179885) | Seawater microbial communities from Saanich Inlet, British Columbia, Canada - SI_118_April2016_100_MG | ecosystem: Environmental > Aquatic > Marine > Inlet | place: Canada: British...
AATAAAATTGAAAATTTTTTTATAAAACAATTAATTATTTGTATCATTTTTTGGAGTTTGAGTATCTTATTTGAAAGTTTATATTTTTCATATTTATCTTCAGTTTATGGAGTATATATTGGCTCATATTTTTTTTATAAAATTTTAAATAATAATTCAGAAATAATACGTTTTTTATCTATTGGTTGTGCAACGCTTATTTTTGTTACAAACATTGCTTGGATTTATAGTGGTTACTATTCTTATGAAATCTATAATTTGAATATTTTTAAAAATCTAAATTTTACCTTAAATATCGATCCAATCAATTATATGATTTCAATAATTTATATATTATTTTTTACAATATCAATTCTATTATTTTCCAAAAGCAGTAAACTTAAGAATTATGAAGTAACTATTTATAATGAAATAATTAAATTAAAACAAATAACAATTTCAAAGCTTAATATAATTTTTATTTGCTCAATTTTAATTGAACTATTTTTAATCAATCTTGATTTTTTTAAATATAGAAGTGTGGGAATTGATGGATATACTTGGTATGTCGAGCTTACATTGATTTTGATTTATTTTCACGCAGGTTTGATTGGACTGGGTCTAAATAAAATTTTTAATGGAGAGCGAAGTAAGAGTTTATTGTTATCAACAGTTATATCTGTTCTGATTCTATCCTTTATTTTCTTTACTAAAGGGAGAACTAATTTTGGAATTTTATTTTTTTATATTTTTTTTTGGTATTGTTTATTTAATTTTAAAACACCAAAAATTAAGTATATTATAATGATTCTAATAATCTCAACTCCTTTTTTTTCATCAGCTTTTCAATATTTTAATTTTTTAAGAAGTGATATAGTGTATTCAAAGTCTGGAGACTTGAAAGGTAAAGAAAATTTTTTAAGCACATCAATTAATTACTTGAGTGTATGGAAACTTGATGAGGTAAAAGATATTGAAAAATATAGAACTGGAGAGAATTTAAGTTCAAGACCCCTTCTGGCAGAACCTTTGGCTAGATCCATACAATTAGACTCAAGTGAAAAAATATACGGGTTTGGAAGAATTTCTATGAATAATTTGATTTGGGCTGTACCAAGATTAATTTTGCCTAATAAAGAAATAATTGCTCCAGAGAACGAGGGTTATATTTATAATTATATGCCAATTCATGATAAATCTATAGATACTCACGATAGCTTATATTGGTATTCATATGCTGAATTTTCATACTTTGGATTAATTATATTTCCATTTCTATTATTTTTATATTGGAAATTAATTGCCCTAATAAGTAGTAGATATTTTAAATCTATAGCACTAATGATAGTGCTCACTTTTTTTTTAAAATATTTTGTAATGTATTTTTTTACAAGTTCAATGATTACATGGTTTATGGGTTTAAGAAATTTTTTTATTTTCATTCCTGTAATATTATTAATTCAAAAATTAATTGGTAAAATTGAAAAAGCTTAATAGAATATTATTTCTGGGAAGAAATACTTTATCAAGTAGACATAAATATCTTTGTTTAAAAAATATTTGTAAATCAATAGATATAATAGACGCTTCTAATATTCTTTATTTTGAAAAAATAACTGGTCGAATATTTTTTCATTTTTCTAGTAAAATTTTCGCAAGTTTAATTAATTGGTATGTAGTTTCAAAGATTAAAAAACAATATGATTTAATATTTGTAGATGATGGTGAATTTATTAATGAAAGATTAATAAATTTTTTAAAAACAAAAACAAAAAAAATAATTTATTATTGTAATGATAACCCTTTTGTAAAAAGGGATAAAAAGAAATGGCAACTTAGCTTACCGAGTTTAAAGCATTATGATCTCATTATTTTTCATAATAAATCTAGAATAAAACCTTCAAAGAAATATGGGGTTAAAAATTATTTATTAGTTCTGCCTTCATATCAAAAAAAAATTCATACACCTCAAAGTAATTTTGGTAAAAAGAGTAGAAAATATAAATATGATGTTATTTTTATTGGAACTTGGGAAACTTATAGAGGCATATTTTTTAAAAAACTGATTGAAAATGGTATTAATATAAAAATTTTTGGAAATTTATGGCATAAAGATAAATATTATGATTTTCTGAAACCATATATTATATTAGGACACGTACATGATCCTAATTACTCGAAATTAATCTATCATTCAAAAATTGCTATTTGCTTACCAAGCGTTGGTAATAATGACGATATAACAAAAAGATCAATCGAAATACCTGCAATAGGAACATTATTAATGGCAAAAAAAACTGAAACTCACACAAAAACTTTCATCGATAATCAAGAGGCTATTTTTTTCAAAGATGCAAAAGATTGTTATAACAAATGTAAAGAATTGCTACTGAATCAAAGAAAAATTGAAAAAATTTCCTATAAAGGTCATTTAAAAGTTACAAAAATCCTAAAAACTGATTTTGAGAGCGTGATTAAAAATATTGTTAAGAAAACATTTGGTAAATAAAATCAAATTGATAATAATAATTTATAATGAAAATTAATTATATACTAACACATCCTATTCAATATCAGGCTCCACTAATAAGGTTTTTACATAAAAGTGGGATAAACTTAAAAGTTTTATATAGAAGTAATTTATCCTCAAAAAAATATTTTGATAAGGAATTTAATAGAAATATTAGTTGGGGAACTAATCTTTTGAGTGGGTACAATTATAAGTTTCTTAATTATATTGGTTCAAATAAAGTTAACTTTTTATTTCCCCTAACAACTGATTTTATCAACAAAGTTTTGGATGATAATGTGGAAATAATATGGGTTCATGGTATTAAAAATTGGTATAATATTTGTATAATTATTCTTGCTAAAATTTTTAATAAAAAAGTTTTTGTAAGGGATGAGGTTACTCACTTTAGTAAAAAAAGAAATTTTCTTAATAAATTTGTTAATTTTTTATTTTATAATTTGATTGATTATTTTGTAGATATTTACCTTGCTATAGGTTCTCAAAACAAAAAATATTATTTAGATCATAATATTAATCCAAAAAAAATTGTTATGGTGCCATATGTTGTGGATAATAATTTCTTTTATAAAAAAAATAAAAATAACAGTAAAAGTATAAAATTTACTTACCTCTTTGCAGCTAAACTAATTAAAAAGAAAGGTGCAATTTTATTGCTTGAAGCAGTTAAGATACTTCAAAAAAATATAACTTTTACAAAAAATAGTAATTTTTTGATAACTGGGGATGGATATCTTAAAAATTCCTTAAAAGAATATTCAAAAAAAAATAATTTGAATAATGTAAAATTTATCCCATTCCAAAACCAAAAACAAATATCAAAAATTTATCAAAAAGCTGATGTATTTGTAATACCATCTTTAATTGAACCATGGGGATTAGCTGTTAATGAGGCTATGGCTGCAGAAAATGCAATTATTTCATCCACTATGGTTGGATCTTCTTTTGACTTAGTATTCAATGGTTTAAATGGCTTTAAGTTTAAAAGTGGCTGCAGCAAAGATCTTGCAAAAAAAATTCTACTCATATACCAAAATAAAAGAAAAATAAAAAAATACAAAACTAATAGCGTTAAAATTATAAGTAAATGGAATTTTGATTTATGTTTAAATGGTTTTCAAAAAGGAATTAAAAAAGTAAAGAATTAACTTTTTTTAGGAATATTGTATATATTTTTTATAGCTCAATATTGACCAATCTTTTATAGGGTTTGAATATGTTTTTTCTTTTCCTGATATCTTTTTATAATACTCGTCAATTGGTATTGCAAAACCAGTTTTTTTTCTTGAATATAATTCGTTTGGAACTAATTCCTTAAAACTATCAAGCATATTAAGTTTTGATATTTTAATATTTGACTTCAAAATAGGCAATAATTCTTTAAAGAAGAACCAATCGACAAAAGGTGTTCTTAATTCAGTTGAATTTGACATTGTTGTCCAATCAGCATCACGCAGTAACTTTGAACATAAGTAATATTTAATTTCATAATACATTATTTTGAGCTGTTCATTATCAAAGTCATTATTATTTGTTTCATTATCCTTATAAAATTCTAAATCATATAAAGTTTCTTCAATAGTATTTTTATTAATAAGATCCATGACTTCTTCAGGGTTAAAAACACATCTTTGTAACTTGAAAGCATCAAAGGTATTATTGCCATATTTTAGTACATCTGCATACTTTGTGTTTGTATTTAACATTTTAAGTAACTTATATAAAATTTTATGTAACGAATTTTTTAGATCTTTATTTTTAGGAAAATATTTACTAAATTGTGTCATAATTGGGATTCTTTTAAAGCTTGGATATCCACCAAAAAATTCATCTCCACCAATACCAGAAATTAAAACTTTTGAACCTTTTTTTTTTGCAAAATACGATACAAGATAATTATTTAAACCATCATTTGTTGGGACATCCATTAATTTATAGTAGTTTAAGATTAAATCCATTATTTCGTCATCATCTATATTTTGAATAGTATGATCAATTTTATTAATCTTTGAAGATATTTCAGCTAAAGAACTTTCTTTTAATTTTTCTGAAAAATCTAAAGTTAAAGTATTAAGTTTTGTATTTGGTCCATTTTCACTTGCAGCTAACAAAACATTTGAGTCTATTCCAGATGATAATAAAAAAGTTACAGGTACATCAGAAACCTGATGATACTTTACAGTATCTCTTATAATATGATTTAACTTTTCATCTAATTCTAATTTATTCTTAAAAAAATATTTTTTTGATCCCAATATAGTTTCCTTTAGGTTTGCATATTCATATAAATTTTCATTAAAGTTTCTATCAATAATTTTTAAAGTTCCACGTTCCAGTGAATAAATATCTTTATATAAGGTGTGTGGCTCGCGTACATTTCCCCATAAATAGTAGTCCATTATTGATTTGTCTGATTTTGGAAAAGTAAAATTATTTATTGAAAGTAAACTCTTCACTTGTGAGGCAAAAAACAGAATATTGTTGATCTTAAAATAGTACAAAGGTTTTATACCAAATGGATCTCTGGCTAACAATAGTTCTTGTTTTGTATTATCCCATATTGCAAAAGCGAACATTCCTCTAAGTTTTTTAACAAATTCAACCCCCCAATATTTATAAGATTCAAGAATAACCTCTGTATCAGAATTACTTTTAAAGGAAATTTTATTTTGAGATAGTTCATCTCTAATTTCTTTGTAATTATAAATTTCACCATTGTAGGTAATTATTAAATTATTATCTCTTGAAACAAATGGTTGTCTAGCTTTATCACTTAAATCAATAATCGATAGTCTGTTATGGCCTAATGTAACTTTGTTATTATTGGAATGCCATATACCTTTGGCATCTGGTCCTCTAGAATTTTGTAACTTAACAATTCTTTCAATTATCTGTTTTTGATTGATGTTTTGTTGAGAAAAATTATATATTCCTGAGATTCCGCACATAATCTATGTTAGCATTATATCTTATTAATATGCTTTAAATTAATGAATTAAATATTAATTATATTAACTATGGAATATTAAAATAATTATTTTTATCAGTATAAAACAATGATAATAATATATTAAATAAATTTGATGAATTACTCAAATAATTTTTTTTATTGGATAAGAAAGATATCTAGAATTGTAGGTATAACAAAGTTTTTACATCCACTTATATATGGAAAAGGATATGAAACTAAAGTTGGACCAGCATTAAATTCTGCTATTAAAACTGGGGATACATGTTGGGATATTGGGGCTAACTTAGGTTTATATACTAAAGCTTTATCTGAACTTGTTGGAAAAAATGGTTTTGTAAGAGCTTTTGAGCCCCACCCAAAAACATTTAATAACTTAAAAAAAATTATAAAAAATGTAAATACTGAAATACACAATATTGGTTTTGGTGATTCTAAAGAAAAAGTAAGATTTTCAGACTTAGAAGATCATACAATTAATTCTATTGTGGACACTAGTTATACGGGGACATATTTAGAAGTAGAAATAACGACTATAGATAAAGTAATAGTAGAAAAAAATTGGGAAGCTCCTAATATAATCAAAATAGATGTGGAAGGTTTCGAATTAGACATAATGAAAGGAATGAGTTCTACACTTTATAATAAAAATTTGAGATTTATACTCATAGAAATACATCATAAAATTATGGAAAATAGAAAAATAAAAAATGGAGCTCATCAGATACAAAAGTTACTAGAAAATGCTGGTTTTGATATAAGCTGGATAGATCCTTCACATTTAATTGCCAAACGTAAAACATAAAAATATTTTTTAATTTAATAATTCTATTAATGTTTTATCATTTAACGCGAGATTAAAATTTTCATTAAAACATTTTTCTGCGTTAAAAGAGATTTTGTTTAATTTTTTATCACTTAAATTTTCTAATAGAGATAATTGATTACTAAAACTATTAACTGTATTTGATGAAATAAAACCTGCTTTATATTTGGATATATAATTGTGAATATTAACCTTATTTGTAGTTAAAACAGGACGACCAACGCTTAAAGACTCTACAAGAGATATTCCAAAATTTTCTCCATGTGAAGCAAGCAACATTGCTTTTGAAGAATAAATTGCTCCCCATTTTAAATCACCATAAATTTCTTTAGAGAAAAAAATTTTATTTTGTAGATTGTTGCTAATAACTAAATCTTTTAATTTTTTTTCATAGTTAGTATCTTCAAATGGTCCAGCTAATAATATGGGTGTGTTAAATTTACTTCCAAGTTTTTTTACAGATTTAATTATGATTTCACATCCTTTCTTTTCATGGAATCTTCCTAAAAATAAATAAAAATTTCTTTTTTTAATAAAAGGAAATTTTAAATAAAATTTTTTTGTAACAGTATTTATATTTAATTTTTTTTTAAAGATTCCATATTTTATAACTAATTTCTCAATTTTATCTGTTTTGACGAAAGTATTATCTAAATTATTCTTTTCAAGAATTGATGTTAATATAATCTTATTTGCTTTTTTTAAATTTTGATACTCCAATAAATACCAATAAATAATTTTTTTTAACTTTTTTAAAAAATCTAAACCAAAGAATGGGTCGAGTTGACCATGAATAAATACAAAATATTTTTTTTTCAAAAGTAGTCTAGCTAGCAATGTTGGAAACTGCCACAATCCGTGTATAATAAAATTATCGTAATTCTTTCTTGATTTTAATAACCATAAAAATAACTTAAAACTAAACCTGAAATGTTCACCTAAATAATCACTAAAATTTATAATTTTAATATTTTTAATTTTTATATTAGAAATTTTTTTTTTATTTAGTGTAACTATATCGACTTTAAAACCATGTTTTACTAAATGCTTTGAGGATTCAATTATGCCTACAGATGGTCCTCCATATTTGGGGTTTAATGAGGTAACTATTCTTAAAATTTTTTTTTTTCGTTTCATAACTAAATAATTTGGCTTATTTTTTCAACAGATTTTTTAGAATTAATACCAATTATAATTTTATAATTATCCGGTATCTCAATATCATGAAGATAATTTTTTAATGAAGTTTTAGTTGACTTGTTTTTTTTAAGATCAATTGAATTTTTGAAAATACTATTAATGTAAACAAATTTAAAGTTTTCAACTATTTTTTTTTGATTCTTTAAGAAACAATTTAAAGATATTTGAAGTATTAAATTGGGAAATTCACTTAATAAAAATTCATAATCAGAATGATTGGGCCATGAAACACCAAATTTCATATTTCTTTTTATTAAATGGCTATTTACTAATTCTAAATAAGTTTTATTTAATATATCTTTTGGTGGACTATGTAAAAACAGAGTTTTTACTCTACATTTATTAAGATCATTTAAATATAAATCTAAATTTTCTTCTATATTTTTTAAATCCCAAAAAGATTTTTTAAATCTTTTTATTTTACTGAACTCTAGATATTTGAATGAATTCTTAAAAGATTTTAAATCATTATATCTATAAATTCTTTTTAAAATTTCTTTTATATTTGGACTTAATGTGTCACCATATTTAGTATTTACTTCTATTTTATTTACCTTAGCTAAAATGTTTAAAATATGGTGTGAATATCCCGATCCATAATGTGGAGCTGTGTCAAATTCCTTAATTCCCATATCAATTAAACATGTTCCAATATTTAGAGAATCTTTAAAACTTATTTTAGATCCCCATGCAGAAGTACCTATAATTATTTGTTTTTTTTTCATTAATTAATAGTACCTTAATTGTAATGCTAATCTTGACTTGTTAATTGGTGCTCTGGCTCTGTGAAAACAAGATGTATCTTCTATGAAACCATGTCCTGCAGCACCTTCAATAATTATAAAATCTTTTTGATCATAATATAATTCTAAACTTTTTTGGCTTTTTACAGCAGATCCGATTAAATGTTTAAAAAAACTTTTTTTTTTATGAGACCCCTTTATAAGTTCATGAGCACCAGAGTCTTTATCACAATCTGTTATATAAAAAAAAATATATAAAAAATTTAGATGGTGTACGTCATAATGAAAAGAAACAGTTTGTTCATTTATTTTTCTCCATGTGTCTGTAGCATTACAAATCGGACTCCATTGAATTTTAACATCGATATTATTTACATTACCCAGGTAATTTTTAGCTATTCCAATTAAATCAGTATTTCTTGATATATTTTCTGCTAAATGTTTTAATTCAGGATTTATTACGTTTACTAGACAATATGGATTTTTGTTATTGAAATTATATTTATTAATTTCATCAAAATTTGTAAATTTTTTTTTATCAATTGTAGTTATTAGTTCTGAGTGGTTTGATAAATTTATAATATTTTTAATAGTAGATGCATTTAATTGTAAGCCATCATAAAAACCAACATTGTTCAAATCTTTAATAATAAAATCTTTTTTTAGATCAGTATCTAAATATATATTAGAAGTTTCTTTAATTTTAATTATAGAATTTTTTTTTAAATTAATTAATTTATAAAAATACCTAACAGTTTTGAACCTACCCAGTATGTATAATAAAAAATTAAATGAAAAATATCTGATAATTTTTTTTTTAATAAATAGATAAATTATTTTTTTTTTTGTTTTGATATTTTCTGATCTATATTTTTGGGAACCCATACATATTATTTATAACTTTTTTAAATTGTAATTTTTCTGATTTTAATTTTTTTTTAATTTTATAAATATTTATATCAACCAAAAATCTATACCATAAAACCTGAAATAGATTAAAAACTAAACCTTGCCAGCTGTTTAAAAAACCAAGCTTTAGTACATAACTATACATAAATAAAAAGATAGGTCTAATAAATATTGGAAATTTATAATAAATCATTGTCTTGTTATACTTATTTTTATAATGACTGTTTATTTTTTTTAGATCTTTTTTATTTTCATTTTTAATATTAAAAACATTACTCATTAAAAAAAAAATTAATAGCTTCTCTTTTAGCATAATTTATATGTTTTTTTTTCCACCAATTAAAACTATTAAGATTATGATCTATTAAAGTTTCATTTATATGGATCACGTCTCCATTTACTATTATTTGTTCATCCATCCAATGATCCAAACATCTTCCTTTATTTTTTTTCCATATTCTTAATGTTTTGTGTGGAGAAGTGATTCCAAAATTAATTTCTTTATTTTTAAATTTTATTTTTCTATTAAATGATATTCCCGAATAATCACTGTCATTACTTCTTAGTTTAATAATAACTTTATCTTTTAAAGGTTTTGTTAAATACTCATCAGCATCAACTCTTAAAATCCACTTAGTAGAGAATTTAATATTTTTTAACGCCCAATTTATCTGTTTAGCTTGATTTATAAACTTATTTTTAAATATTTTTACTTTTTTAAATTTTTTTAATTTTTGAATTGTCTTATCTGTTGAATAACTATCAATTATTATAATTTCATCAACAATATTGATTAAAGATTTAATACATCTATCTATATGTATTTCTTCATTATAGGTGAGTATTATGGCTGTAAGATCTAATATGGTATTTTCTTTTTTATTTTTTAACACATTTAAGAAATAATTAGTTTATAATTTAGAAAATTATTTTTTTTGAAATATTTTTTCAATTTCACTATTTAAATTTAAACTATTCTTTTTTATATTTTTTTGTGGATCTTTAATATAGATCTTATCTTGAGAATTTTTATTTTCAAAAACGTTGGTGACAATATTGCTATCTTTTATGGCCTCATTAACAGAATTTATTTTTTCAATCAAACTGCTTCTTTGATTTTGAAATTTTTCAATTTCTGTTTTCATTATTTCAAATTTCTTTTTAGTTTCTAATAATTCACTACCCAATCTTACATTTTCCTCTTGATAAAAATCTACTCTCGAAATTGAATTATGTCCTAAGTTTTCAGAAAATTTATTTTCAGAATTTTCTAGAATATTGTTAGGATTTTCTAGGATCTTATTAAGAGCTGAACTTATTTTATTGATATCATTTTTTAATTCTTTATTTTCTTTTACACTCAACTCTATAAAACTTTGATGCTCATCCATTCTTTTTTCTAATAATTTAGATTTTAAGACTAATTCATTAGAATTTAATAATTTGTCTATTATTTTACTAATTGAAATTTTGATCATTTTTAAAATAAAAATTAAATTTTTTTGCACTTTTAGTTTATCATCAACAAATAACAATAAATTATGAGCTAAATTAAAACAGTTATCTAATATTATATCAAGTTTGTTCTTTTCAATTATTAAAAAATCAATTTTTTGTGATTGTTTAAGCTTAAAGGAATCAATTTTTCTTTGTAATACATTGCTTGATTTTAAGATTTCTTCTATAGAATTACTATTATACATAAATACAACCCTAGGTTTATTTATCTTTCAAGAAAAGTCTAGATATAAAATTGTGGTGATTTGACTCACTTTTTTTTATATTTTGCTCAATTTTGAAAAATTATAAGAATTATTTTACAAATCAGTGTTTAATTTTACTTTTAGTCTCCCTTATATTTAAAAATCACATAAAATGTTTTTAGAATAATGTACAAATCTAACCATATTGTCCAGTTATTTAAATACCATAAATCAAATTCCATTCTTCTTTCCATCAAATTATTATTTGGTGTGGCTCCTCTAAATCCATTGACTTGAGCCCAGCCTGTTAAACCAGGAACTGTTTTATGTCTTTTTAAAAAATTCTTAAATAATTGAGCATATTTTATATCAAGATCTACCGGATGAGGTCTTGGTCCAACAATAGACATATCACCAATCAAAACATTATAAAATTGTGGTAATTCGTCAATACTAAAGCTTCGAATAAATTTTCCAATTCTAAGAATTCTAGTATCGTTTTGGGCAACTTGATCTCTTGTATCATATTTACCTTTAAGTAAAGACCTTAGCTTATAAATTTTAAACCTTCTACCATCCCACCCTGTTCTATTTTGAGTAAATAATATGGGTGTTCCATCCTCTATAAAAATTAAGATAGATGAAACTATTAAAATTGGTGAAGCAATGATTAAAAAAAATATTGATAAAATTTTATCTATCAACATCTTGTAAAATAAATTTATTCCATAAAACCTTGATCTTTCATAAAACTCATAATCAAATTTATTACCCAAAAGTTTTTTCCCTTTCAAATTTAAAGCGCTATTTAGATCTACATTAAGTGTGTCAACAGAAAACTGTATAATTTTATTAAATGCTTGTTTCTTTTCTTTTTCTTTTCCATTAAGCAACCAAATTTGTCCTAAAGCATGATATTCTAAAATTGATCTTATATCATCCTCTTCATTGAAAATTGGTATCTTGAGCTCACTTTTAATAAACCTAATGTCATTTTCTTTGAAATCTACCATTAAACAACATTTAAAAACGTTTATTTTATTAAAATTTTCACTTAAAATTTTTTTAATTTCCTCATACTTTCCAACCAACATGATATTTTTTTGGATTATATTTTTTTCAATTAGTGAATTGTAAATGTAGTTAAAAAATAATTTTGTGATTGATAAAATACATAACAATAAAAAAATTAAAAATAAAAAATTTTTATCTATATTTAAATTAACATTAAAAATAAAAAAAAAACTTAATATTAAAAAATTAGAAAAGATAAAACTTAAAATATCTTTTTTTAAAAATATAAAAAAAT
>Ga0233427_10004176_pt1 | contig 12162 bp, 10 predicted proteins | sample SI_118_April2016_5_FD_179885 | JGI IMG/M metagenome (GOLD analysis project Ga0233427, IMG submission 179885) | Seawater microbial communities from Saanich Inlet, British Columbia, Canada - SI_118_April2016_100_MG | ecosystem: Environmental > Aquatic > Marine > Inlet | place: Canada: British...
AGAAATGAAAAAACACAACAAAATCTACCCAAACATATCCATATTCTTTAATCCAAAATATATACGGAGCCTTTGGCATTCGCAAAGAAAACTAAATTATACTAAACAAACAAACATACTAGTCCAAGAGTTTATAAACCAAAAGTTTTAATCCCTGAATCGAGAAACATGCCTATGCAATGTCGGCTTTGTTCAAGCTCAAACACCCAACTGCTGTTCGTTTTAGAAAATATTCATGGTCGGCACCTTTTGGGTCGTGAAAAATTCAATGTCTATGTGGTAAAACAATCGTCATAAGAACGTGGAATGGAACTCAAATTTCAATCTCGTAAAGGGTATTTAAGATGAAAGTCATGTTGGTTTTCCCCCCTACGACAGTCTACGGTGACGACCCATCTGTGCCTCCAGTGGTTCAACCTCTTGGACTGGCTTATCTTGGGGCATATTTGGAACAGGAAGGGCACGAAGTTAACATCCTTGATGGTAGAGGTGCTCGAGAAGACATTACCCGTACTCCAACCCACACTAGATTTGGCATCCCTGATGAAGAAGTTTTAAGGCGAGTGGATGATTTTGGTCCAGATGTCTTAGGTATCAGCAATATGTTTACAGCATATTCTGGGGATCCTCACCGGATCACAAAGCTGATTAAGGAGAGACATCCTAAACTTCCTGTTGTTTTTGGAGGTTCACACCCTTCAGAGTTTCCAGAGCTAGTTATGAAGGATAAAAATGTGGACATGGTGGTCAAGGGTGAAGGGGAAGTTACATTCGCTGAGCTTCTAAGAAAAATAGAAAATAAGGAATCTCTGAATGACATCCTTGGTTTGACGTATAGAGACGGAGGTCGAGTTATCCAAAACCCGCCCCGAGAGCGTATGGATGACATCGACTCGCTTCCTTTGCCTGCTCGCCACCTCCTTCCTATGGAACACTATATTGACGAGAGTATGAGGCATGAATTCATCATGCGTAAACCTGCTGGCGCTATGGTAACCAGCCGTGGATGTCCCCAGAAATGTGTGTTTTGCACTGTTCGTGCTGTCTGGGGTAGGGACTGGACTGGACGTCACCCTTCTAAAGTTGTAGACGAAATTGAATTTTTGCAAGAAAAATATAATATGCGAGAAGTTAGCTTTCTGGATGATGATTTGGGGCGAGACATCCCAAGACTTGCTGCCTTGTGTGACGAAATCATACGTAGAAAGGTTGATATTAGATGGACTACTCCAAATGGAGTTGCCCATTGGTTACTAAATGAAAATTTACTTGATAAAATGAAAGCCTCGGGATGCTACCGACTCACCTTTGGCATAGAATCCGGGAATAAGGAGACCCGAAAATTTATTAAGAAAAAAGTTCCACTGGAACAGGCGACTAAGATGATTGCACATGCAAACAAAATCGGATTATGGACTATTTGTACTTTTATTCTTGGGTTCCCCTATGAAAAAAAAGAAGATATGAGGGATTCGATTCGCTATGCAATTGATAGTGGGACCGATATGGCCGTTTTTTATTTATTGCTACCTCATCCTACATCAGATGTTTATTCGGTTTTTAAAAAAGAAGGTCTTCTAGATTTGGATCCAATTATGGATCCGACCGTATTCAAAGAAGCTGAAGACTTTGCGGCGATCGGTGAGACTCTTTCGCAAAGAGGAGCACAGACAAAGTATTGCTCGCCTGAAGAATTACAGGAAATGCTAACTGAAGCATACAAAACTTTTTTTAAAGCTCGATTGAAAAAATGGGTCATGAATCCTTTCCATTTCCTAAGAAAAGTTAACTCCTACGAGGATCTAAAATATACTATAAAAGTTGGCGGGGCTTTCGCGGATCCAATTAGAAAGTTTTTAACGGTCAAACGGGCGCACATAAATATGTTATGGGATAAGTATAATGAAAAAGATGCCTTCTCTAAGGCTCGGCTTTACAAATCACCTGAAGAAATATCGGAGAGTAAATCTGCAGCGCCTCTTATATAAAACCATATTTAAAAATTCTGTGGGAAGGTCATTGAGAACAACTTTTAATATTTAATGAGTCCTGAAATATTTATAGTATCTACCATGAAACAAATAAAACGCCGAAGAAGGGTTCCATAATATACCGGTATTTATCGCCAGCGACCCCGTATGGGCAAAGCGTTTTGAGCAAAGAATATTCCTGTCATTTTGAACAGCAAGCCTATGCACATTCTGGGTAGCCGACACTATCCCTTGTTAGATTTTTATCGCTACTCAGCTGCAATGCTGGTAAGTATTGCACACCTCCTATCTCAACAATACAACTTACCACAAGCAGAATTATTAGCGAGTATTAGTGTTGAGTTATTTTTTGTTCTTTCTGGCTTTGTCTTAGCTCCTCAGCTTTTTTATGTAACCAAAACAAATTCTAAAAGCACACTTTTAACATTTCTAGCACGAAGATGGATAAGAACAGTTCCACCTTATTGCTTGGCTATTCTCGGGACTTGTATCATTTTAGATTATGGAAACGAGCTTAATATTCTAAGGTTTTTAACATACACACAGAATTTTATTTCCGACAATAGTGAGCCAAATTTTTTTCATGTTGGTTGGTCTCTCTCAATTGAAGAGTGGTTTTATGTCATAGCCCCCTTAAGTTTATTGTTGATCCGCAAGTGTCTAAATGAAAAAAAAGCCATTATGATTACGGCAGTTATATATATCGTCGCTTTAAATTTGATACGTTTTTTTTTAAATGATGGACAAGATTGGGGAGAGGAGATCAGAAGATCTGTAATCTATAGATTAGATGCTATATTTTTTGGCATAGTGGCTTATCAAATAAAAGATAAAATATTTTCCATCCACATCTTAATTGCTTTGTTCTTTGGGTTACTTTATCTGGCGTTCATTTTTCTAAATCCAATTGTCCTTATGACGAACGTTTTTCACCAAAATTTTTTTATTTTTATTTGTGGCCTTACATTTTCTGCTCTTATTCTAATAGCAACTAAGGTAAAAATATCAAATAATTTAGTTGTGTTATTTTTTCGATTTGTTGCAAACATTAGTTATTCAATTTACCTATTCCATATAATGATTTTAATGTTTCTGGCTGAATCTAAATTAGACATACTTTCATTGTTTCTATTTTATTTCATAATCCTCAATTTATTTTCTTCAATTTTTTATTATGGATTTGAGCTTCTGATTCTAAAAAGCCGTCCATCTTATCAAAAATAATAATAATTAAAATTTAATCAAACTCACAAGAAATCTTATTTTTTTTCTGGATACCACCAGAAACTAGATAACACTTTATCGGTTATGACATTAAGTCCCAGGTTAGGGCGACCATTACCCACCGCATCCTGACCGACCTGTTCAAGAATCGTGGTGTCAAGCTGGAACGAACCTGCCAACTCAATACGAGAGGCAAGAAATTGCATGAGAATTTAGATAGAGGAGAAAAATTAGTATGTTTTCAGACCGATCTTTCGGAATAGTATTAGCTCTCATGCTACTAGGAATTGGAACATGGGGAGAGTTGAATAGTTTTTCTGCTGCGCGATATTCTTTATTAGGATTTATTTTTGTTTTTACTATTGCTATAATTCGACCTACCATACTAGCCTAACCTAGTTGGGTTTCGATGAAACTTGGTCTTCTTCTTGGTCCAGTTATCAATCCTATTTTATTTGAGCTTGTTTTTTTCTTATTCTGGCCCCCGTGGGAGTTGTTCGAAGTTTACTAAATAAGGATACACTTTACCTTGAGTTTCAATCTGATCTTGAAAGTTATTGGATTGATCGTAATCTCCCCGGCCCGAAACCCGGTTACATGATTAAGCAATATTAATTTAAAGGAGTTTGTCGCATGCCATTTTTAAAAGAGTTTTTTGGGTTTCTTTGGGAGCGTGCTCGATTTTGGATGTGGCCCACTGTTATTTCTCTTTTGCTAATAGGCGGGTTAATTGTATTGGCTCAGGGTTCAGCGGTTATTCCTTTAGTCTATAATTTCTTTTAAATTAGAGAAACATATCTGCGTATACTGAATCTCTCGGCCTATTATCATGACAGCGCTGCAGCGCTTATTCAGGATGGAGATATTCTCGCGGCGGCCCAAGGATAACGGTTTGGTCGAAAAAAACATGATGCTCGTTTTCCAGTCAATGCGATTCGATATTGTCTAGAGCATGCCAAAATATCCCTCGATGATATTGGTCATGTGGTTTTTTATGACAAGCCTTTTCTAAAGTTTGAGCCTTTGATCGAAACAAACCTACACGGCATTTTCTCCGACCCACCTGAATAATATTACTGGTCGGCAATACTGTTACGTCAAGGCCACTTTTAAGCATGGAGAAATACCTGGCGGAAAGTTAAGTTTATCATTAACAAATAGTCGCGCTTGATTTATAACAACATGGCCCAAAAGTTTTAGTAGCTCCACGTTGAAAAGTGTAGACCGATCTACCCTAAGACTCACCATAAATGAGCAATGGACTTCTAATTCGTAGGCCTATAAGCATGGTATAAGTATGTCTGAAAATTTAGAGTTGGGAAAATTGGCTTGGGCCATTGGCCCTAATATAGTCGGAAGCCTTTCTGCTGACCCGAGATGTGAAATTAGATATGTTTGTGATCTTTTAGATTCAAATATTCAGCGTGTAGAAAATCTTATTCCTATTGATTGCAGGCGAACTGTTAACGCTAATGAATTAATCTAAAGTATAGACCTAGATGCTATAGAAATCATTGCATGTCTTTATAAAGAAAAACTTAGAAAAAATAAATTTTAAAAATATCAAAGGAATAGAAATATTAATGGAAGCTTGGTACGTATTTCAAAAAATTTCCTATCTCTATATACTTTTAACTGTCTTTACAGTAGTTTTTTTGATTTTCAGTTTTTTCTTAAAAAAAGATAAAGGAAGAACAAGAAGTTCAAATTGTTTTCTGGGGTTAGGGGGATTTTTTTTTAGTTTGTTTGTGCTTACATTGGCAGCAGAATCGTATTTTTATATTAACAAAGGTTCTTTTTTTTATAATAAATCAACATTCATAGCTCGAACCGAACATAAAGTCACAAAAGACTTAGATTTGATTGAAGTAGATAGTAGTAACGATGTGGTAGATCTTGGGAACTTTTTTCATCAAGAAATCAATTGGAGATCCTCGGCAAACGCTAAATATAAAATCAATCAAGATGGTCAGAATATTTTATTATCTTCTACTGACGGTAAATTGGCTTATTTGGAGATGATGCTTACTAAAAGATTAGATTACCCAGGCCGAATGTATCAGGTTCAACTTTCCTTTTTTGTTAAAAATGTATTGGATAGTCTCAGTTATATATCTACATTTGAAATAATGGGTGGTAAAACCTATCAAAACCCAGCTTTTTGCGATACTAGTTTCCAAAAGTGTGAAAACTATTTGTTGAGCAGTTATTTTTATAGGGACATAGGAAAGGTATTGAATGGGTCCCCTAATGAGTTTAAAGCAAGACTATATACTACAGGGCAGGAAGTTCTTTTTTTAAAGCCAAAATTTACGGCGGTAAGAGTTTATGACCCTCTCTTGTGGATGAAGAGAGCAGAGACTTATTACCTTCCTGTTTCAAAGTTTAATACCCCTGACACAAAAGAAAGTTTAAGTAAGAATTTGGTGTCAGTAGAGGAGTTAGGTTTTTCTGAAATGTCTGGTTCGAAAAATAAAGGAAGTTTTTATGATTGGGATCCAAATAATAATAAGTCTAGTCAAAAGATTATTGTGGCTAAGAATATATCTCTTAGTAAGGATAACTTGGAAAACTTGAAAGGTATTCACTTCAATTATAAAAACTCGAACCCAAATAATCCAATGCAGATTTCATTTGGTGTTCATACGTCTGGGATGAAACTTCATATCCCCATTAGAGATATTAATGCAGGCAAAGACCTTAGGGTTCTTACCGAACTACCTTCAGAAACTCTTGATTTTTCTTCTTCTTTTTTACAAAAAGGCCCTCTATATTTAGCAAAACGCGTTCTTGGCTTGCCCTTTGATGATAGTTGGCGATTTTCGCAATCCGGGAAACGAACTGTGATTCAAAGGCGATTCCACAAAAACCTAAATGATGTGCAAAGTATAAATTTTGTCTTCAACCCGGAGTTTGATTACTTGCCAAATTCGGAGGATTTGGCGAAACATCCACGTGATAAATTTTCTGATGATGAAGAGATAGGGTTTGCAGTAAGTTGTAATTTGCTCTTATCCAGAGGAAGGTTTTTTAATAATTTTTTGATAGCGCACGGAGCACTCCCGGCTAAAATTTTTAAGTCATCGGGGCATTGGGTTTTCCAGATTGATCTTGAAGAATATCTTCATGCAAACAGCACATTATATTTAGAAGAAATCTTATTGTTTATTCCGGAGAGTATAAGTGAAATTACTTCTGGACGAGTTATTAATTCGCTCATTTTTGGGAAACAGGCGAAGAGGTCCAATTCCACCAATATTTTGAAGGGTGTGAATATTGATGAATACACCCACGATGAAAGAATATTTGCCAGGATAGAACAACCGAAGGATATGATTAATGAATCGGGAGAGGAACGAAGACGTGTTTTCCTGGACCTCAGTAAATTAAAAGATGTGATAAAGAGTCGAAGCTATAGAGATTTTTTATTCAACAAAAGGCATGTTATTGAACAAGTTTCTCTATTTGCTGTGCCAAATAAACCAGAGTTGAAAAGCAGTTTTTTTGTGAGTGAATCAAATATTGCATTTGCAAAACCTCATTCTTTTAAAAGAGGTTCTTACTATCGAAAGTTACTTAAAAAATCAAGAAATAGATTTCATCAAGAAGTAATTAACCGGAAGAAAGATGATTCGACCACGCGAGTACTCTTTCTAGGAGGATCCCTCATGGCTGGTGTGGGAACAGGACCATCCACAACCTTCCCGCTCCTTTTTAAGGGTATGCTAAAATCAATTGGTTTTTCGGCAGATGGTAAGGAGTTTGATATTGTTAATGCAGGACAACCCGGCAATGCGGCACATGGATATTTATATCAATATGACAAAACCGATACATTCGCCGGGAGCCCCTGGGATGGGACCTATTTTTTAAAAGCGGCAACAGATAATTCAAGGTTTGTGTTAAAAGACTTAAAAGCAGATATTGTTATCATGGCTCCTGGTTATAATGACCAAGTCCTGTTCCATGGGTGTCCGCAATGTTATGGGTCACAGTTCGATAACAAGGTTTCAATTAATCAAGTTTTAAAACCTTTCCGGCAAAATTTTATTTTTCAATACAATGCGATTGGGCATTACATTTATAGTGGTATCTATGGTTATTTGCACGATAAGGCTCGTATGAAAAATTTACCATACGCTGAAAAAGAAAACTTAAGACTTTACAAAAATAGGCTGAGACTTTTGGTAAAAAAAATTCTTAAACGTTCTAAACTGGTATTTCTACTATTCCCACACCCAACCAAGGAGAAAGCCCCTTATCACAAGTACTATTTAAAAGACAAAAAAATATTTAATGAAATTGCGGAAGAATTTAATTTTCCGGTCTACGATTTAAATGAAAATAATAGCAATAAAAACAGAGAATGCCATGTGTGCTTTGGTAAGGGATACTGGTACGACGCTATTCATCCTACTGGGATGGGATATAATGATTATGCGGTTAAATTTCTTAATAAGATTTACTCAGAAAAATCTCCTTATTTAAAAATTCTGTGGGAAGGTCATTAAGAACAACTCTTAATATTTAATGTGTCCTGAAATATTTATAGTATCTACCATGAAATAAATAAAACGCCGAAGAAGGGTTCCATAATATGCCGGCGGAATAAATGCCTCTTGTGATGAAGAGATAGGGTTAGCAGTAAGTTGTGGTTTACTCTTATCTAGAGGAAGGTCTTTTAATGATTTTTTGATAGCACACGGAGAACTCCAGGTTGAAATTTTAAGTCATCGGGGCATTGGGTTTGACAGATTGATCTTAAAGAATACCTTCGTGCAAACAGCACATTATATTTAGAAGAAATCTTATTGTTTATTCCGGAGAATATAAGTGAAATAACTTCTGGACGAGTTATTAATTCACTCTTTTTGTCTTGGGTAACTGAATGGTTTGTTTTAAGGTTGGCTCAGTTTATTTTTTAGACTCGGGACTCTCGACCATTATTTTTGTAAAGATTTCCTTGGCACGATCATTCCACTCCCATTCCTCATGTACTAGTTGTAATGCTTCTAAGCTCATCGCCTTATATTGAGAAGGGTTTGAGAGGAGGCTAAGAATGTTCTCAGCAAACTCGTCTGTATCGAAGCAACTGGTTTTAAGCATTCCCTTTGGGTAATAAGTTTTGAGTGCCTTAAGATCAAAAGAAACTCCAGGTAGGCCCCAAGCCATAGCCTCTGCAGCGGCCATGCCTCCGCTGTCAAAAGTTGCTGGGTGCACCACCAAACGACTTTGTTTAAATACTTCAAATTTTTTTGGCCCGTCCAGAAATCCTATCAAGTATATATTTTTTGACAGTCCAAGCTTTTCAATTAGATTTTTTACCTCTTTACCCAATGGCCCACTCCCAATCATTACCAAATGTGCTTGGGGGCTTTTTAGGCAAACAGATTTCCAGATTTTAACAAGTTCTAAAACTCCCTTTTGATAGTGAAACCGTCCAGCAAAACAAGCATCATAAGTTCTGTTTTCTGGGGGGATGACCTTTTTTGAATTTAGGTAATGTTTGGCTGAGACTGTATCTACACCCCCGCGAATTACAATAACCCTTTCTTTAGGTCTGATATTTGTTATGAATGGGTCTACATCTGGTTGACTAGTTACAAACACAATATCGGCGAATTTTTTGATAAAGTAATAGGTAGGTAGTTGACCTATCCAATAGAGAAACCCGGTTAGAAAATTTTTGCCGCGATAGGGTGAATATTTTTCCCAAGGTTTTGGTGCGAAAAGGTAAAACCCTGCAATCCAAATAATTTCAGGGTTCCTCATTTTGAGAATAAGCGCCGGAAATGAGTCTGGCCAAAAATCGGAAGATGAAAATATGATGTCTCCTGAAACGGTTTTAACTGAGAATACATTAATTATACTATTAATAGTCCGATAAAGAATATCTACAAAATAGCCCCATCGACTCATGAAATCAGAGGCCCAAATTTGTTGATTAATTTTTCCTAACTCATGGCGTCGACAGATAGCGGAGCCTTCTTTGGACAAAAACAGGGTGATATTTAGTTTTAGTTGCCACCTTTTCACAAGCTCAATAAAAATGCGGTCACCTCCACTCAAACCAGATCCCTGCATCCAATTGGCAATGATAAACAATCTTTTCATCGTACGGTTAGTCCATAATAAATTGGTATTTTTATGCCAATATCACATTATTTTGTTTGTTAGATAAAATGATTGCAAAAAATAAAATAGGTTTTAACTTCACGAGACTGCAGGAGTAAACTTTCTCCGAATATGGCGAAGGAATAATAGTATCAAACTAACAATTAAAACTACGATGCTAATGATCCCGCCGATATAAAATAGCCGTTGTGGCCAAAACTCCATCACCAACTCAAAACTTAGAGTTCCGTTCGAGTTTAACCGGTAGAATATTGGTTTATCATTTTTTAATAAAGAAGCGTGACGAAGAAAACTCGAATCGACCCACCACCCATTAGTTTGTGTGTTAATTCGCCAATGAAGAACGTCTGGCCATTCGATAACATCTGAATTTAAGCCCTTTATTAATTTCCAGTTATCTGAGTTGGTCTCTACGCAATTTTCTTTATTTTGATTCTTCCTCTTACAACGCATATCAATATTTCCAGAAAACCATGTTTCCCAAAATGTACCTGTGGGCAGGTTTTCATTTTGGATAGTATTGAAAAATTTCTTGGAAATAAAATTAGTTGTTGGAGTCTTTTGGTCTGACGCGATTTGTCCTATCCTTTGGAACAAATGATAAGGGTTTGTTAAAGAGGGCGGGTCTCGTTCGATGTCTGTTACCCAGTTTTTTTTTAAAAACTTTTTTAAAGACTTTAGGGTGGCTTGGGTTTTTTCATTTCCTTTGAAAATTTGATATGAAGAAAGTAATTGCTGAGTTTTTATAGAGTCAAATTTAACTTCCTTAAAAGTCCATGGGACTAGGTAGAGGCGCCAACCCTGATGGAAAGATTCACTGAAGTTTAAAGGGAAATCTCCACGTGCATTATGGATTCGAATACGATATTTGGCGGCATGAATTTTTCGTACTTCGATATCGGGAATAGAAATTATTTTTTTTGTAGATAGTAAATTAATGTGGGTTTGATTTGATTGATCCCTGAAGATTCCTTCGGTAAGCCCATATTTAAATAATATTTCGTGTAAAATTTTATTCTTACCGTGGTTTTGTTTCATGAAATAGACACCACTGTCTACATAGAATTCGTCCAGTTTTGCAAGAGATGCTAATGTTTGCATAAAAGATGGTGGTTCTTGAGCTCTAGCTAATCGCGCTGGTCCGTTGAACTGTATCCAAATAAAAATTATTAGAGCAGAACAAAAAACTCGGCTAAACATAGTGTCTTGTAATCAAGTCTAGGTTTTGTTTGGAGTAATTCATTAGTGCATAGTCCCTACAACCAATTTTTAAGGCCTTAAGTTGTTCGTTATCTATGTGCAGCATTTTGATGACATTTTTTAAGTTTTCGTGCGTAGGTGTAACTAGAATAGAAATAGTTTTGTTTAAAGCTTCTGAGATTCCACCACGGTTGGATCCTACTACAGGGATTCCACAGGCAACCGATTCCATTACTACACGTCCAAGTCCTTCTTCATACTGAGAAGGGATGCAAAAAAGGTCAGCACTGTTATAGTAGGCTGGTAAATCAGTATTGTGAACCTGCCCAAGAAATTGTATGTTGTGATTTTTTTCAGATGCGCTCTTTAAAAAAGTTTCCAAAGGTCCGGCCCCAATGAATAAGAATTGAATTTTCTTTAATTCTCGAGCGATTTCTACTAATAACTTTATTCCTTTAATCGGAATTAGCCTACCAACGAAAAGAACTGTAAAACGGTCATCAACTCCAATTTTTTTTCTGGATTCTTTTAGGTTCATTGGTTTGAAGTGTTTTAGGTCAACCCAATACCTATATTCTTTTAAGTTGTTTCCTTTCATTCCAGTTTGGTTGAATTGCTCATTTACAGCTTTTGACATACCAAGCGCTACGTCGGCGCCGTTAAGAATCGTCCGCATTGTAAGGGCGGTTAACCTATGCTTCCCTATATTACTGTATATAGCATGCAAACTTATTAGAAGACGTTTTTGAAAAATTGCTTTTAAGACGACACCAATTGCTCCGGCATTAAGGCCTTGGGCGTGGATTATGTCTATTTTTTGTGAGTTGGTAGCCATGAATAAAAGAGACCTGAAAAAAAGGTATGGCGTGAGGTATAAAAAATCCAGAATCGGATAATTCTCCAACTTGTGAAACAAGTTTTTCCCAAACCACCTATAGCGGTTAATTTTGATATTATTTCCAATGAGTTCACGTTTTTCCCATGGAGTATTTTCTGTTGTGATGGGTGAGTAAGTTTGCACAAAAACCCTATATCCCTTTTCGTCAAGGATTGACACCAAATTATCAAGGTGAGTTTCAACCCCACCAATATTAGGGCTGAAAAAGGGTGTTAAGATTAACACACCCATTTTATTTCTATTCATAATAAATTTCTTCGCACAAAAATAAGCCCTGTCAAAACCCTTAGCAAATAGATTCCAGAAACCAGGAGAGGTTTTTGTAATAAATGCCTCCACTAACCTCTTTCTAAAAAACACCGAAAAATCGATACCAAACTTCCGTTTGTTTTTGGATGTCGGGGTCGTTTACTCCGAGTATATTATGATTCATTAGATACGTAATAAACTTGCAAATCAGGGAGGAACTATTGAAGTTCAAACACTCGACAAAAAAGATGCTTGCATTGATCTGTTAGGATTACCGCAATTTGAATATAAAGGCAATGTTCTTTTTGTTGTAATTCCTATTTTCGAAAATACCTCTTTGGCAATTTAGCACATGATAGGCTTTATGAAACTTGGAAAAGGAAAGAGTTTTTAAATTGTAGAGAGAACCCGGAACAGCGATTGTTAATCTAGAGAATTTTATAACCTGTACGGGAAAAGGGTTCT
>Ga0233427_10004179_pt1 | contig 12159 bp, 2 predicted proteins | sample SI_118_April2016_5_FD_179885 | JGI IMG/M metagenome (GOLD analysis project Ga0233427, IMG submission 179885) | Seawater microbial communities from Saanich Inlet, British Columbia, Canada - SI_118_April2016_100_MG | ecosystem: Environmental > Aquatic > Marine > Inlet | place: Canada: British...
ATAAAACAGCAAGTATTCCGTTTGATACAGTTATTAAATTGTTATCTATTAAAATTATTGGTAATATTAAATTAAGCGACACATTAAAAAAATTCTTTGCTTTTCTAAATTTAAACAATCTTTCTGGGAAAACATAATTTTATAATTGTGATTGTATTTTATATTTTTATAATTTTATTAGTTTATTTTATATTTTTATAATTTTATTAGTTTATTTTATATTTTTATTTTTATTTTATCTTTTTATTAATTATTTTTATAATTAGTATTGTTTATTTAATATTTAATTAGTTATTTTTTTAATAGCCTATTGTTTTCCACATAACTGTATGTGATGTATCACTATCTTGATTATATAATCTAATAGAAGATGCTGATAATTTTAGTGCTTGACCATAAGCATAAGTAGTTGGTTCACCACTTACTTGAGCCACAGCAAAATAGGTTGATGTTGATGTATAAGGTAAATTTGTAATATCTACAGTGCTATCAGCAGCTACTGTTGTTTGTCCATAGCAAATTTGTGGTTTTTTAATATTAGAAAATGTGGTTGTGCTTGAACCATAATATCTATATAAAGAATTTGTTGATGAAAATAAGTTTGAACCTTTATATTGTAATGTTTTATTATACATTTTTATCCTTATTGACGCACTAATAGAAGTCCACGTAATTAAATCATAACTATAATATTGTTCTGTAGAATTAGAAATTATCCATGCATTATTATTCCAATTTACTTCAGTAATTGTACTAGTTGTAGGTGATACTGATGATTCCCAATTTATGCCATCATAACTTTTAGCAATTATAGTTGCATCGACATTACTACCTTTAGTGCCTATGCATACAAAAATTGAACCATTCCAAATAATTTTTGAATTACCATTTTTTATAAAATTTAGTGAATTTGATATACCATACCAAGTAATACCATCGTAACTATATATTATAGAGTATAATGGACTACCATTATTACCATTACCTGACGCTACATATATATCTTCATTACTATTAATAGTACTAGTATCATTCATTAATGACGCAGCATTTGTTGATTTCCAATTTAAACCATTATAACTATATGTTAAAGTACCCACACCAGCACCATAATTCGCACTTCCTCTTAAATAAATTTTATTATTATAATACATAATATTCACAAGGGAATTACCTGGACTTATCCAATTATATAAATCATAACTATAATATGATGAATAAATACTATTAGTATATATAAAATATTTATCCCATGTATATAAAAACATATTACCTATCCCAAACCAGTTACCACCAAATTCATTAGGAAAATTAGTTATAGGAACTAATAATTTCCATTTTATTCCATCATAACTATATATAAATGAATCAGAAATAGTTCTAAATCCTCCCTGTCCATAACTTCTTCCTATCCATATATTACCATTATATATTATATCTGCTACCCCAGATAGATCAGAATATCCTGATGTATTAACATATGTATACCAAGCCAATTGTTCTACATTTTCTTTTAAAACTGAAAAAAAAGTTATACCATCATAACTATATGATAAAGGAGCATTTATAGAACTGGATGAACTACTTGTAAATACCATATTTTCACCATTATAATATGGAATTATTGGTCCTTGTGGTCCTGTATCACCAGTATTACCATATGTTCCATCATAACCCGTTGGTCCTGTATTACCAGTGTTACCAGTGTTGCCAGTATCACCAGTATTAAAATAATATCCAGCATGACCTGTTGGTCCAGTATTACCTGTTGCACCAGTTAATCCAGTATATATATTAGAATTACCTGTATTTCCAGTATTACCTGTTGGACCAGTTGCTTCATTTGCCGATAAACTTGTATTTAAATAACTAATTGATGTTCCCCTAAAATAGATTGTCATACTTTGAGGACTTTCAACACTATTAGAAAAATCAGCATATATTTTTAAAAGATATCTATACGTTTTATCTGGTAATACTGTATTTGGAATATAAAGTGAATGTGATAATATATTTAAATCTAAATAAACTTGTATTGCACTGGCAGAATTACCTGCTGTTATTAAAACTTCTGTTAATGGGTCTGCTGTTGAATCAATATAATACAATTTTGTATAAAATTTAACAGATACATCATCAGTTGCTAATGTATATAATTTAGTAGTCCATAATCCACTTAAAACTATATTATTATTTAACAAATTTGCTGGTGAAATAAATGAACCCATTAAAACAGCACTCGTATTACTTTGAGTTCCTGATGTTATTGATGTTTGATAATTTATCGCTAATAACACACCTGCTCTCATAGTTACCCATCCTTGCCAAGTTACTGGATGATATCTTAAATATCTTGCTTGTATTGGAGAATTAAATGTATTTTCTACTTTTGTGTTTCTGTCGGTATTTCCAGTAAAAATTTGGGCAAGTCCCGAATCTGTAGTTGTTCCTGATGTTGTTATATATAAATAAGTAATATTATCTGTTGAAAATGATACTTTATATGAAGTAACCCATTGGTCAGAATCAGCACGACCTTGTGTAATTCCTCCTGATACAGTTTGAGTAGTATCTAAATCTATAGTCATATATTGATTAGCATCACCAGTACCTGCATACCAAGACCTTGGTGAATCTAACATAGATTCTACATATGTTTCACCAGGATTTCTATTTAAATAGGTTGTTGAATATGACCTTTTATCTTCTGTTGGATTTGATGTTTCACTATCTAATAGTTTAGGCACACTTAATAAATCTCCATTAGTAATTGGAGCAGTTCCTCCATCTGTGTCTAAATATAAATTTAACCCGTGAATACTTCCATTTAAACCCGACATACCTGTATAAGGTCCTGTTGGACCAACATAACCTATACCTGTTGGACCTGTAACACCTGTTACACCAGTATTACCAGTATATCCAGTATGACCTACACCAGTTGGACCAGTATTACCTGTATTACCTGTATTACCAGTGTTTCCAGTATTACCTGTATTACCTGTATTACCTGTATTTCCAGTAAAACCTGTATTACCTGTGGGACCTGTATTACCTGTATTACCAGTATTACCTGTATTACCTGTATTTCCCGTTGGTCCGGTATTACCTGTATTACCAGTATTACCAGTTGGACCAGTATTACCAGTATTACCAGTTGGACCAGTATTACCTGTTGGTCCTGTATTGCCTGTATTACCTGTATTACCAGTATTACCTGTATTACCTGTATTACCCGTATTACCAGTTGGACCTGTATTTCCAGTATTACCTGTATTACCTGTTGGACCAGTATTACCTGTATTACCTGTATTACCTGTTGGACCAGTATTACCTGTATTACCTGTATTACCTGTTGGACCAGTATTACCTGTATTACCTGTATTACCAGTGTTGCCTGTATTACCTGTATTACCTGTATTACCAGTTGGTCCTGTGTTGCCAGTTGGACCTGTGTTTCCAGTATTTCCAGTATTACCAGTATTACCAGTATTACCAGTATTACCAGTTGGACCTGTATTACCTGTATTACCACTAAATAATTTAACAATTTGTATTTTATTAGTATTTAATATATTAGCAATATTACCACCTATTAACTGATATTGAGTGGAATTTTGTTTTGTCCATACTTCAAAAAAATCATTAGAGTTTAATTTTAAAATTGTGCTGGCACGACAAGTTAAACCGTTATTTTCTTTTTTATTATAAGATAAACCATAACGTTCGTTAGATATTTCATTAATATCATTATAATTTAAACTTACATATGTAAATCTTATTGTATTTCCAGAATCATTATCAATATCACTATAAACAACTTGATAATTAATAACAACTTCTATTACTTCATTTGTAATATTTGTAAAACGTGTTCCACCTTCACTCGTTTCATATCCAATATCTACTAAATCATTACTTATAGTATCTACTGTATCAAATAAAACTTTTGTAAATATATTTTTTAATACAGTTTGTGTTGTAGAATTTCTTAATGCTAATTTTAATTCTTTTAAATTTTGATGACCTTCTTTTGGACCCATAATACCAGTATCTCCCGTATTTACATATAATCCGGAAATACCAGTTGGACCAGTATTACCTGTTGTTCCAGTAACTGCTGTTGAACCTGTATTACCAGTAAATCCTGATTTTACTTGATATCCGTGTAATCCTGGTTCTCCTCTTTGTCCAGTTGGACCAGTATTACTCATACTACCTTGAACATAACTATCTCCTTTTAATAAAATATTTAAATTTGTATGTCCTACTGTAATTGTTTCACTATTAGTATCTATTAAAAATGTCCCTGAACCATCACTATGAATTATATGAGTATCTTCATTATCTAATTCAATATTATTTGCTTTTATAGAATTAAATAAACTCATTATTAATAATTATTTATTAATATTAATTACTTATATAGTATTATTACTTATTAATAATAATAATTTTTTATAATAATAATTTTTTTATAATTAACTAAATTATTATTAATTATATTTTTTTATAATTAATTAAATTATATATCTAAAATTAATTAAATTATATATCTAAAATTAATTAAATTATATATCTAAAATTATAAAATATTATATTAAAAAAAATAAAACAAAATATTATTTAAAGTTTTAATAACCAACAGTATTCCAGACAACAGTTCGTGTAGCATCTTCTTGATTATAAACTTTAATAGATGAACCTGATATGATTTCTGCTTGTCCATATGTAAAATCTGAGGTTGAAACAGTTGTATTTGTTTGTGCTACAGCAGTATAAGTTGTCGCACTAGTATATGGTAAATTAGTTATTGTAACATCACTTTCTGCTGATATTGAAACTTGACCATAACAATTAATTGGTGTTCTAACATATGTAAATTCTGATGTATTTGAGCCATAATTCATATAAATAGGATTAGTTTCAGGATATAAATGGTGTCCTAAATATGGAAATATACGTTTTGTATTACTAGTATAAACGGTATGGCTATGATTTACTGTTGTCCAAGTTACTAAATCCGGACTAGTATAAAAAGTTGTGCTATTTAATGCTAAAATCCATTTATTACCATTCCACGAAATTGATTTACATTCAGATGCTGTTGGTGCTGTTAATAAATTAGTCCAAGTTATACCATTTAAACTTGTAGCAATAGGCGTAGCATTACCATTTGTACCTTTACTACCTACACATATCCATTGAGATCCATTCCATAATATATCATTACCAGTATTTATTAATGTTAAAGAATTAGAAACAGCGTTCCAAGTAATACCATCTGAACTATACGCAATAGAATTTGTACCACTACCACACGCCCCCCATCTTACACCACTCCAATCAAATTTATTACAACTATTAGTAATTGTTACATTACCTGACGATGAACTATACCAAGTTAGTGCGTCATAACTATAACTAATAGAACTTGTATTTGCTCCTGCTACTACACCACCTGCTAACCATATTTTACTATTATAATATACAGAATTTACAGTATTACCAGCAATTGAACCGATATTTGTATTATTATACCATTTTACACCATTATAACTATATATAATAGGATTTGTTTCTTTACCTGTTAAAATCCATCTATCAAAATGCCACGCTACTGATATTATTGCGTCAGAACCACCCGCATAAAAAGTAGATATATTTGATAATTCATTCCAAATAATACCATTATTACTGTAAACAGCAGTATTTCCAGTAGCAATCCATTTATAACCATTATATTTTATATCTTTTACATCAGTAATTAAAGCATTAGAATCAGAAACTGTTGTAAATGTTGAATTATCATAAGTATAAGATAAACTTGAAGACCCCGAACCACCTAAGATATTCATATATTCTGTTGTAGATGTATCACCAATATGTCCTGTATATCCAGTTGCTCCTGTAGTTGATGATGGACCTGTATTACCAGTATTACCAGTATTACCAGTATTACCAGTATTACCAGTTGCTCCTGTTGTAACAATTGAACCATCCATACCAGTATCTCCGGTTAAACCTGTTGGACCAGTTGGACCAGTTGGACCAGTTGGACCAGTATTACCAGTTGCACCAGTTGGACCAGTAGCCTCATTTACAGGTAAAGTAGTATAAACATTACTAATATTATTATTTCTAAAATAGATACTCATACTTTGCGGATTTTCAGAAGTATTTGAAAATACAGCATAAATTTTAATACGATATCTATAACTTGTATCTGGTAATACTGTATATGGAACAGTTAATGAAAAAGGTAATATATTTAATTCAGAATACACTTGAACGGCACTACTTATACTTCCTGATTCTATTAATACTTCTGTAGCTACATTTGCAGAAGCATCAATATAATAAAGATTACCATAAAATTTTACTGATGTATCATCAGATGCTAATGTATATAAATTAATTTTCCATATTCCACCAATTAATATTAATTCATTCACAAAATCAGTTGGTGTAGTAAATGTTCCCATTAAAAAAGCATTATCATCACTTTGATTTCCAGATGTTATAATTGTTTGTATAGAACTATTATTAATATTATCTTCTAATAAACCATCATTTACTGGGACAGTTCCACCATCAGAATCAAAATATAAATCTAATCCTGTTGAAATACCACTATATCCAGTAGGACCATAATATCCAGTTGCACCTGTTAAACCAGTAGGACCAGTATTACCTATATAACCAGTCCATCCAGTCCATCCCGTTAATCCAATAATACCTGTTGGACCAGTATTACCTGTTGGACCAGTATTACCTGTTGAACCAGTATTACCTGTATTACCAGTATTACCAGTATTGCCAGTATTGCCAGTAGGACCTGTATTACCCGTTGGTCCTGTATTACCTGTTGGACCTGTATTACCAGTATTACCAGTATTACCAGTATTACCAGTATTACCAGTATTACCAGTATTACCAGTATTACCAGTATTACCAGTATTACCTGTATTACCTGTATTGCCGGTATTGCCAGTATTGCCAGTATTACCAGTTGGACCAGTATTACCAGTTGGACCAGTATTACCTGTGTTACCTGTATTACCAGTATTACCAGTATTACCTGTTGGACCAGTATTACCTGTTGGACCTGTATTTCCTGTATTACCTGTATTGCCTGTATTTCCTGTATTGCCTGTTGGTCCTGTATTACCAGTGTTACCAGTGTTACCAGTATTACCAGTGTTACCAGTGTTACCAGTATTACCCGTTGGACCTGTATTACCAGTATTACCAGTATTACCAGTATTACCAGTATTACCAGTATTACCTGTTGGTCCAGTATTTCCTGTTGGTCCTGTATTACCTGTTACACCAGTATATCCAATAATTAATTTAGTTATTTGTATTCTATTTGAATTTGATATATTACCTATTTGACCTCCTATTTCTTGTGTTGAACCTGAATTTTGTTTTGTCCATACTTCAAAATATTCATCTCTGTCTAACATAATAATACAATTACCTTGTAAAGAACAACCATAAATTTGTGCTTGAACTGATATAAAACCAAATCTATCATTTGAATTACTGGTAATGTCATTATAATTTTTACTTATATATGCCATTCTTGCATTTTTATTAGCAAAACTATTATTTTGTGTATAAGCAAGTTGATAATTAATTTGAACGTGTAATTTATCTAATGAATCATTTATAAATCTTGTTCCATCACCATTTTGAGCATAACTTATATCACTTATACCTAAATTTATAGTATCTTCTGTATTAAATAATACTTTTGTAAAAATATTATTATTAATAGTTTGTGGGGTTGAATTTCTTAATGCTAAAAGATTAAGAGGGGCAGAATACCCAGTAGGACCAGTAGGACCAGTCGCTCCTGTATGTTCGGCTGTTCCCGTGTTACCTTCTGGTCCAGTATTTCCTGTTGCTCCGGTTGGTCCAGTAACACCAGTTTCACCAGTAGCCCCTGTATTTACTGCAGTTCCATCTATACCTCTTTCTCCTGTAGGTCCTGTTATTACATCAATACCACTTAAAGTTCCTGTTACTGAAACATTACCTCTTAAATTTAAATTTATACCAGTATGTCCAAATGTTATATCACCATTTTCACTATCTATTTTTAATGATCCAGTTTCACTACTATGTAGAATATTTACATTATTATTAACTAATTCTATATTACTTAATTTAATATCATCATTTAATGACATTTTGAATATATTTATAAATAGTAAATATTAAATTATATATTATTATTTATAAATAATTATTATTTTAACTTATATATTTTATATTTAAATTTAATTATTTTTTATATATATTAATTTTATTATTTTTTATATATATTAATTTTATTATTTTTATATATTAATTTTATCTCAATTACCTAATGTATACCATGAAATACTTCTCGTAGAATTTTCTTGATTATAAATTTTTATTGATGATGCTGAAATTATTTCTGCTTGTCCGTATGTAAAATTTGCTGTTGATACATAATTTGTTACTTGGGCAACAGCAATATAAGATGATGTGCTTGTATATGGTAAATTTGTAATTGTTTCATAACTATCAGCAGAAACAGTAATTTCACCATAACAAGTTATTGGTATATTTACATCTGTAAATGATGATGTGCTAGTTCCATAATTTCTAAAATTATCATTTGTTGGTTTATAAATATTATACCCTTTAATAGGTAAAATACGTCGAGAACGTGGAACATATACTGTATGATCATGAACAATTGTTTTCCACGTTATTAAATCATAACTTGTATAAAATGTTGTTGAGTTTAATCCTATTATCCAAAATTTTCCAGTCCATGTAACTGCTTTACATTCAGAAGATGTTGGAGAAGTTAATAAATTTGTCCATGTTGATCCACCATCAGTGCTAGTAACAATAGGTGTAGCATTACTATTTGTTCCTTTACTACCGACACATACCCAAGTTGAACTATCCCATACTATATCATTGCCTGTATTTAATAAAGTTAAAGAATTAGATATACCAGTCCATGTGACACCATCGGAACTATACGCGATTGAATTAGAAGTGCTTCCACAAGCATAAATTAATGATGCTCCCCAATCAAATTTATTACAACTTCCAGTAATTGCTATATTACCTGATGAAGAACTATACCAAGTTATTCCGTTATAACTATAACTAATAGAACTTGTTCCTGCTCCGTCTACAACTCCTCCTGCTAACCAAATATTACCATTATAAAAAACAGAATTTATAACATCTCCAGCAACAGTTTTTATATTTGTATCAGCATTCCAATCCATACCATTATAACTATATATAATTGGATTTGTTTCTTTACCAGAAATAATCCATCTATCAAAATGCCAACATAATGAATTCATTGTGTCACTCCCACCCGCATAAAAAGAAGTAATACCAGGTATTTCATTCCATACAATTCCATCATAACTATAAACAGCAGTATTTCCAGTAGCAATCCACATTAAACCATTCCATTTAATATCTTTTACATTTGTAATTAAATCATTTGAGTTAGAAACTGGTGTAAATGTTAATCCATCATAACTATGAGTTAAACTTGGTGTACCAGAACCTCCTAAAATACAACTAAATTCTAAAGTTGGTACATTACCTGTTGGTCCCAAAGGTCCAGTATTACCTGTATGGGTAGAATGTCCTATATCTCCTGTATTACCTGTATTACCTGTTGGTCCTGTATTACCTGTGGCACCTGTAACTGATGCTGTACCATCAATACCTGTTGGACCTGTTGGTCCAGTATTACCAGTCCAACCAGTTGCCCCTGTCGAACCTGTATTACCAGTATTACCTGTTGGACCTGTTGCCTCATTAAATGTTAAAGTTGTTGTTAAATAACTTATTGTTGTATAACGGAAATAAATAGTCATACTTTGTGGATTTTCAACAGTATTTATAAAATCAGCATAAATTTTTAATCGTAATCTATAAGTTATATCAGGTAAAATTGTTTCAGGGATATATAATGTATAAGGTAATAGATTTAAATCTAAATAAACTTGAACGGCACTACTTGAATTTCCCCCAGCGATTAAAACTTCAGTTGCTTCATCTGCTGTTGAATCAATATAATAAATTTTCGTATAGTATTTAATTGACACATCATCTGTTGCTAATGTATATAAATTAGTATTAAAAACTCCTCCTATAAGTTGTTTTGATGTTACTAAATTTTCTGGAGTTATAAATGTTCCTAATAAAAATCCACTTGTATTACTTTGATTTCCTGATGTTATTGATGTTTGTATAGTATTATCTACAATTACACCTGCTCTCATAGTTACCCATCCTTGCCAAGTTACTGGATGATATCTTAAATATCTTGCTTGTATTGGAGAATTAAATGTATTTTCTACTTTTGTGTTTCTGTCGGTATTTCCAGTAAAAATTTGAGCAAGACTCGCATCTGTTGTTGTTCCTGTTGTTGTTATATATAAATAAGTAATATTATCTGTTGAAAATGATACTTTATATGTAGTAACCCAGTGGTTAGCATTAGCACGCCCCTGTGTAATTCCTCCTGATACAAATAGAGTAGTATCTAAATCTATTGTCATATATTGATTAGTATCACCAGTACCTGCATACCAAGACCGTGGTGAATCTAACATAGACTCAACATATTCCTCTCCTGGATTTCTATTTAAATAGGTTGTTGTATATGACCTTTTATCTTCTGCTGGATTTGATGTTTGCGATCCAGAAGTATGTATATTATTGATAGTTCCATCAGTAATTGGAGAAGTTCCACCAGTAGTATCCAAAAATAATACTAATCCTGTTGAACTACCATTACTACCAGTATAACCAGTTGGACCCGTATCTCCTGTTAAACCAGTATATCCAGTATATCCAGTTGGACCAGTTGGACCAGTATCTCCTGTTACACCAGTATTTCCATAATAACCAGTATATCCGGTTGGACCAGTATTACCAGTGTTACCAGTGTTACCAGTGTTACCAGTTGGACCAGTATTACCAGTGTTACCAGTATAATGACCTGTTGGACCAGTATTGCCAGTATTACCGGTTGCACCTGTATTACCTGTATTACCAGTATTACCTGTATTACCAGTATTACCTGTTGGACCAGTATTACCAGTATTGCCTGTTGGACCAGTATTACCAGTATTACCAGTATTTCCTGTATTACCAGTATTACCAGTTGGACCAGTATTACCTGTATTGCCTGTATTACCTGTGTTTCCAGTATTACCAGTATTACCTGTATTACCTGTTGGACCAGTATTCCCTGTATTTCCTGTATTCCCTGTATTTCCAGTATTACCTGTATTCCCTGTGGGACCCGTATTACCTGTATTACCAGTATTACCAGTATTACCAGTATTACCAGTATTACCAGTATTACCGGTTGGACCAGTGTTACCAGTATTACCTGTATTACCTGTATTACCTGTATTACCTGTGTTTCCAGTGTTACCAGTATTACCTGTTGGTCCAGTATTACCTGTATTTCCAGTATTACCTGTATTTCCAGATGCTCCTATTATTAATTTACTAATTTGTATTCTATTTGAATTTGGTATGTTTTCTACGGATCCTCCTATTTCTTGTGCTGAACCTGAATTTTGTCTCGTCCATACTTCAATAAAATCATTAGCATTTAATTTTAAAATACAAACACCTTGACAAGATGTTTTATAAATTTGTGGTTGTAATGAAGTAAAACCATATCTCGCATTTGTATTACTGGTTATATCATTATTATTAATACTTACATAAGCCATTCTACTATTTTTTGTTGAATCACTATTTTGTTCAGTATAAACGACTTGATAATTTATTTGAAATTGTAATACTTCACTTGATGTATTAGTAATTCTGGTTCCATCTCCAACTTGTGAGTAAGTTAAATCTTCTAAACCCATATTAATACTATCAGTAGTATCAAATAATACTTTTGTAAAAATATCATTATTTATTGTTTGAACTGTTGAATTTCTTAATGCTAATAAATTAGGAGGTGATGATGCTCCTATGGGTCCAGTTGGTCCAGTTGCTCCTGTTGAAACTGCGGTTCCTGTATTCCCCGTTGAGCCAGTATTTCCTGTATTACCAGTTGGACCAGTTGGACCAGTATTACCAGTTGCTCCTGTATGTGCGGGATCTCCATTT
>Ga0233427_10004180_pt1 | contig 12157 bp, 12 predicted proteins | sample SI_118_April2016_5_FD_179885 | JGI IMG/M metagenome (GOLD analysis project Ga0233427, IMG submission 179885) | Seawater microbial communities from Saanich Inlet, British Columbia, Canada - SI_118_April2016_100_MG | ecosystem: Environmental > Aquatic > Marine > Inlet | place: Canada: British...
CGCAGGCTTCTTTTTCGCTACTTTCTTCTTAGCTACTTTCTTCTTGGCCTTCTTTTTCGCAGGCTTCTTTTTCGCTACTTTCTTCTTAGCCGCTTTTTTGGCAGGCTTCTTTTTTGCTACTTTTTTCTTAGCTGCTTTTTTGGCAGGCTTCTTTTTTGCTACCTTTTTCTTGGCAGGCTTCTTTTTCGCTACCTTTTTGGCAGCTTTCTTTTTAGTTGTTTTTTTTCTTGCAGCCATTTTGACTCCGATTCAGGATCCTTAGAAACAGCAAACCCGCTGGCTTAATAACGAGATGCCGATGGAGAGCAACAACTTTTGTTTTATGTTTTCACATACTACATCTAGTCGCTGAATTACTCACATCGACAGACTAAATACAAATTCTCTCGAAAACAATCATTATTTTGATGTTTTCGAGAGAATTACGAAAAGAAATTTATTAAGCGTTTACAGCCATGTAGTCACGCTGGCGCCCGCGAAGAGCTTTTACCAACGGTACCTTCTGCATGCGACCGTCAATCTTAACGGTGATTTCGCCTTTCTTAATTACAGATGTCGCTAAGTGCATACGACGCACTGTGCCGTTAGGCAGTAGCACTCGCACCTTTTGCACATTTGACTTAAATGTACGCTTCGTATGGCCGGTGGTCTTGAGACCAACGCCACCTTTCTTCTTCGGTAAACCACGGCGAGCAATAGACTTACCTACTCTCGTGCGCTTACCTGAAACTTCACATGTTCTTGCCATTATTAGTACCTCTTTGTTAGAAGGGTCGAGCATTGTAAGTGCGCCATTAGCTGCCGTCAATACTTGACTAATCGCTAAGAAATTGCGAAAATACCACCTCGGAAGACAGCAGTAGGAGAGTTCATTTTACATGACACCGAAGGGGCAAGTTGCAACAGCAACCAAACTCTCAGGTATAAAGGACTACTGCTCGACGAACCCTGACAGTTCCAGAAAAAACTTACAGGCGCCAAAAAATTGGCGCTTTTTTTTATGTCTACAACTACATCCCAACTACTTTCTACCTCGCTTCATCAACAACACGTCGACCTCGGCGGCAAGATGGTCCCGTTTGCAGGTTGGTCCATGCCTGTTGATTACGGCTCTATTCTTAACGAGGCGAAGGCTGTTCGTGAAGGATCAGGTGTGTTTGATGTATCGCACATGGCGCGATTTGTTTTTCGCGGCGATGATGTTGCCACGAAATTAGATTACGCCCTCGGCGGATGCATCACCGATCAACCTATAGGTATGGCGCGCTACACCATGTTGTTGCAAGACGATGCCGGCATCCTCGATGACTTACTCACCTACCGCTTAGCTGACGACGAGTTTATGTTAGTCGTTAACGCGTCGAATCGCGATCGTGATTGGGATTTACTTACCGAGCGCCTCGATGGTATTGAGTGTAGCGATCTAACTGAAGACGGCGGCGGCATACTCGCCTTGCAGGGTCCTGAATCCTTAAACGTGTTGCGCAAGCTCAGTAGTGATGACAACTTTGCTCCAGCTTTCTTAGGTCTCGGAGAAATAGAAACCGACTTCGGAACCTTATTCTTTGCACGCACGGGTTATACCGGCGAGCATGGCTACGAGTTATTTCCTAGCGCCGAACAAATCGTGCCACTATGGATGGCCCTTATGAACCTCGACGTCACACCTGTTGGCCTTGGTTCACGCGACATTCTACGCCTCGAAGCAGCATTACCTCTTTATGGCCACGAAATCCATGAAAGCATCACTCCGTTTGATGCCAGCTTGCGTTTCGGTGTACGCGGATGGAAAACTCGCGACTTCATCGGTGGCGATGCTCTTCGCGCTCTGCCAGAACCCGACAAACATCTTATTGGCTTCACATGCGAGAAGCGCATTCCGCGTGAAGGCTATAACGTACTTTGTGACGGAGAAATTGTAGGCACCATTTGTAGTGGTGCAATGTCCGTAGTGCTTGGCAAGCCTATCGCTACGGCTTATGTTCCTAAAAACGTCGATGGTGAATTCAGCATCGATTTCCGAGGCAAACCTCATGCGGCCACTTGTGTCGACTTGCCTTTTGTTCCTCATCGCTCCCGCGACTAATTAATACTATGCGTCCTAACGATCGTTCTTACCTAGACTCACACGAGTGGGCTAAAATTGATGGCAACATCGTAACTGTTGGCATTTCCGACTTTGCAGTCGAGCAACTTGGTGAACTTGTTTACCTTGACCTGCCAGAAGCTGGTGCCACTTTTATTGCTGGAGAAGCATTCGGTGAAGTGGAGTCTGTAAAGGCTGTGTCTGACCTCAACTGCCCAGTTGTTGGTGAAGTTATCGAAGTCAATTCAGGCTTGTGCGACAACCTCGAAGATTTACAGAACAATCCATTCGAAGGCGGATGGTTAATGAAAGTCAAAATCGAGGGCGATAACCTCGAAGGTATGCTTGATTTAGCCGCTTACGAAGAATTAGTTAGCTCACAAAGTTAAAAGTCATGCCATACATTCAAAATTCTGATGCCGATAGAAGTGAGATGTTGGCAGCCGTTGGCGTCAAGTCAATCGCTGATTTATTTACATCCATCCCCGAAGAGGTTCGTCTTAAAGAAAGCCTCAACTTAAGCGCGGGTCTTTCCGAAGACCAGCTCATGCGTCACATGCAAGAACTCTCCAGCGGCAATCAAGCTTCAGCTGGCGTGAATTTTCTTGGAGGTGGCATTTACGACCACTCGTGGCCAACTACCGTTGATCACTTGATGTCACGTAGCGAGTTCTTAACGGCCTACACTCCTTACCAGCCAGAATGTTCACAGGGCACACTCCAAGCAATCTACGAGTTTCAATCGATGATTGCCGAGCTATGCGGTTGTGAAATAGCCAACGCCTCGATGTACGACGGCGCCTCTGCAGCAGCTGAAGCTGCCATGATGGCAATGAGTCAAACACGTCGCAAGAAAGTTGTGGTGTCGGCGGCGATGCATCCTGAAACTCGCGAAACCATTCACACTTACCTAAAGCACATCGACGCCGAAATGGTTGAAGCGCCAATAGTAGATGGTGTGACCGATTTCAGCGGATTAATCGACGACAAGACTGCAGCAGTCATGGTGCAGCAGCCAAACTTCTTCGGCAACATCGAAGATATTGCGGCAGTTGCTGAAGCAGCAAAAGAGGTAAAAGCTCTTTCAGTTGCTTCACTATATCCCGTTGCAACAGGCATCCTAGAATCACCAGGCAAGCAAGGCATCGACATCGTAGTCGGCGACGGACAATCACTTGGCGTGCCAATGGCATTCGGTGGACCGTCATTCGGCTTCTTCGCTGCGCAACAAAAATCAGTGCGTAAATTGCCCGGCCGCCTAGTTGGCATTTCAAATGACACCGAAGGACGCCGTGCTTTCACGCTTACCTTTCAAACACGCGAGCAACATATCCGTCGCGAGAAAGCTACGTCAAACATTTGTACGAACAATGCCTTGATCGCCTTACGCGGATGCATCCACATGGCTGCTTTAGGACCGCAAGGTCTTGAGGAAGTTGCTTGTGTTTCCCGTCAGCGCGCTCTCGAAATGGTTGAGTTGCTTGACCTAGCCGGCATTCGCCGTGCTTTCCCTAAGCAACACTTCTTCAACGAGGTTTGTTTTCAGGTGGATAACGATGAAATGGTCGCGCTGTTTAAACAAAACCTAAGGGCACAAGGCGTGCAAGGTGTGCTGGCGATGTCCGCATGGTACGACGACATGGATGGCTGCTTTACTTTGGCTTGCACCGAACGGACCATGCCAGAAGATTTAATTGCGCTTAGCACTATTGCCAAGCAAACATTTATTCCGGAGGTAGCGTAATGTACTTAGCTCCTGTTCCATTACTCTTTGAAGACTCGCGTCCGGGTCGCCGTAATTGGCAAACACCTGGCGCCGACCGCGCTGTCGCCACTGCCGACCTACCGGCACATATGCTGCGCGAGAAAGCTCCGGCTTTGCCGGAATTAGGCGAACTCGATTTGATTCGTCACTTCACACGCTTAAGTCAAAAGAACTACGCGATCTCTACGAATTTCTACCCGCTTGGTTCATGCACTATGAAGTACAACCCGGTGGTTAACGAAAGAATCGCCGCAGACCCACAGTGGTACAACTTGCATCCTTATCAAGACGATGACACTGTTCAAGGTGCTCTCGAATTGATGCATAATTTGGCTGCCGACTTAGGCGAAGCTACTGGCTTACCAGGTGTGACTTTACATCCTGCTGCAGGCGCGCATGGCGAGCTTACAGCGTTGATGGTGTTGCGCGCCTGGTTAGATGACCAAGGGCAAAACCAGCGTCGCAAGATTTTGATTCCGGATAGCGCACACGGCACCAACCCGGCGTCATGTGCGCTTGCAGGTTTCGATGTGGTTACCGTCAAGTCAAACGATCGCGGATTATGCGCGGTCAGCGACTTGGTTGAACACCTTGGTGACGACACTGCTGGTTTGATGATTACTAACCCGAGCACGCTAGGCTTGTTCGAAGAAGATGTCGTCAAAATTTGTGACTTAGTTCACGAAGCCGGCGGCAAAGTTTACATGGACGGCGCCAACTTCAACGCCATCATGGGCATTACCCGCCCGGGTGACTTTGGCATCGACATGATGCACCTTAACTTACACAAAACATTCAGTACTCCGCACGGCGGTGGCGGACCAGGCTCTGGACCGATTTGCGTCACTGAAGAACTCACTAAGTACTTACCGACTCCATCGGTTGTACAAGGCGAGAATGGTTTTGAACTAAGCACACCTGAATCAAGCATCGGTCGCGTCCGTGGTTTCCATGGCAACTTCTTGGTGTTGGTGCGTGCTTATGCCTACATGAAACGTTTGGGCGCCGAAGGCATTAAGCGCGTTGCTGAAAATGCGGTGCTAAATGCAAATTACATTCGTGTAAAAGTTAGCGATCATTGGCGCGTGCCATTCGATTGTATTTGCATGCACGAGTTTGTGGCACGTCCGACTAAAGAAATGCGCGAGGCTGGTATTCATACAATTGACATCGCCAAACGCTTAATCGAATTGGGCTACCACCCACCGACCGTTTACTTCCCGCTGGTTGTTGCTGAAGCAATCATGATTGAGCCTACCGAGACGGAATCAAAAGAAACGCTTGATGCGTTTATTGAAGCGCTCATTCAAGTAGCCAAAGAAGCCGCCGCCGGAGAAGATATCTTACACCAAGCGCCGCGTAACATGCCGGTGTCACGTGTTGACGAAGCGAAGGCCGTTAAAGATCCGCAACTTTGTTTTCGCTGTCAGTAAATGACTAAAACCCAAGGTCGATTAATTGTTGACGGTGCTATTGCTGGTGCCGTCAACATGGGTCGCGACGAAGCTTTGCTCGAACTGCAAAGTGTGCCGACGCTGCGTTTTTACCGCTGGCAAAATCCCACCCTATCTTTAGGTTATTTTCAAAACGCTGCTGACGTCGACATTGCCGCAGCCAGACAGCGTGGATGTGACGTAGTCCGCCGATCAACGGGCGGCAAAGCGATTTTGCATGAGCATGAATTAACTTATGCGTTATGCGCTCCTGAAGTTGGAGCCCTCGCCGGCGGTCCAGCTGCGGCGATGCAGGCCATCCATCAGGCTTTTGCCAAAGAGTTGAGTGCGCAGTCCGCGAAAGAGGTCTTTATTCGCCAACAATCAACTCTGCAATCGGACATCGTTGACAGTGCATGGTGCTTTGAAGACTCGTCGCCCTTAGACATCTGCTTAGATGGCAAAAAGCTATTAGGCAGTGCCGCGCGACGCAAGAACAACTGGATTTTATTCCATGGTTCTTTAGTGTTGGAAGTACCAAACGAGACTCCAGGAATTGCCGCGCTAGGCTTTGAGCCGAATATCAGTGATTGCGTTGACGCGCTTGCCGCAGCTCTCGGCATTGATTTCACCGCCGGTGCATGGACGCCGGATGAGATTAGCTTAGGCGACAGCATGGCCACCGAGAAATACGCTACAGAAGCGTTCTTGCACAAGAGATAATCACCCTGCGCATTGGTAGAATTTAGTGATGCAAGCATATCTTGACTTGGTAAAAAACATCCTCGAGAATGGTGAAGATCGACAAGATCGCACCGGGGTGGGCACGCGTTCTATTTTTGGCACGCAAACGAAATATGATTTGCGCGAAGGCTTCCCGCTACTCACTACTAAGAAGGTGTTGTTTAGTGGCATCGTGCGCGAGCTATTGTGGTTCTTGAAAGGCTCGACCAACATTAACGACGAGCTAACTCAGTACACTCCAATCTGGGATGCCTGGGCAGACGACAACGGCGACCTTGGTCCTATTTATGGTCACCAATGGCGTAACTGGGGCGGACTTGGCATAGATCAAATTAGTAATGCCATGAACGAGATTAAGAATAATCCTAACTCGCGACGCATCATCGTCAACGCCTGGAACGTCGGCGACATACCCGATATGAAATTGCCGCCGTGCCATTTACTCTTCCAGTTTTATGTGGTGAATGGGCGCCTCGATTGCCAGCTTTACCAGCGCTCGGCTGATGTTGCACTTGGCGTGCCTTACAACATCGCAAGCTATGCTTTACTGATGATGATGATGGCGCGCTCAGCCAACCTCGAGCCCGGAATCTTCACGCATACCATCGGCGATGCGCATCTTTACCTAAACCACCTCGATGGCGTGCAACAACAATTAACGCGTGACCCCTTCGACCTGCCGCAAGTAACTATCGCCGACAAAGACATCGATGACATTTGTTACGAAGATATCGAGTTGCATAACTACACGCACCACCCCTTCATTAAATTCGAAGTCGCGGTATGAGTTTTGCAATCGTAGTTGCTGTTGATGACGAAAATGGCATCGGTAAAAAAGGCGCTTTGCCATGGCGCTTGTCTGCCGATCTTAAATATTTTGCGCAGCTCACTAAGCAAACGGACGGTTTACCGCCCGCGGTAATCATGGGACGCAAAACTTACGATTCCATCCCTGAAAAGTTTCGCCCATTACCACAGCGACGTAACGTGGTCATTAGTCGCCAAACGGACTTAGATTATGCTGGCGCCGAGATTGCTCACTCTTTACAAGAAGCCCTTGATTTGGTAGCGGCAGATGCGGCTCCTATTTACGTCATTGGTGGCGGTCAAATATACGCCGAGGCGCTTAAACACCCCGATTGTGGCGATTTATTCATCACCCACGTCGATGGAAACGCCGACTGCGATGTGTTCTTTCCCGATTATTCGCGGTTTAAGCTAGTTTCAGAGCAAGATAGCCTCACCGAAGGTAATATTTCTTTCAAGTTTTGCAAGTGGCGCGCTTAAATAGAGGGTAACATTTAGGGCAATTCATTCTTCAAAATGCTTTCCCTCCGCGCTCTTACCCTACTCTCTTGCCTAATGACGTCTACGTTGTTAGCGCAAACAACATATCTATCCGAAGACTTCACTACTGGCGTACCGCCGGCAGGATGGACGGACACTCAAGGCTCTGGCACTCAGGGATGGATTTCAACAGGCACTCGGGCATGGCACGAAGATGAATCCGGTGGCACTACCTGCGACTCCTATTTAATTAGCCCTGTCATCGATTTATCGACCGCAACTACCGCCTATTTGCATTTTGCCGGAGATACCTACTATTCTTCATACATGGCAAACCACCCTAATGCATTTGGTGATGGCGTTAGTACGATTGAGGTGACAACCGACGGCGGAGTAAACTGGACAGTGATATGGACGGACACCACTACTGTAGACAACACTCTTTATGCCCCGAATCTCGGGCTGAATGCTTTCGTCGGAAGCGCGACGGTGCAGATTAACATGCATTACTACGGCACATATGCTCATGAATGGTGGGTGGACTACTTAATCGTTGACGACACTCCAGTGCCAACATTGGCGACAGCTACTGGACCGAATGGCCATCCCTACGCCTTACTTGGCGCATCTGATTTGGCAGCAGCCCAGTCCGTCGCCCAAGGTATGGGAGGACACCTTGTTTCAATTACGGACTTCTCTGAAAACGATTGGATCCGCAGCACGTTCAACGGCGTCTCTGGCGTCACCAACGATTTTTGGTTGGGTTACAACGATGTACAAAGTGAAGGTAACTTTGTATGGTCGAACGGCGAAGTAACAAATTACGAAAACTGGAACACCGGCGAACCCAATAACTCTGGAAACGAAGACTATGCCCAAATGACGTCAACGGGTAAATGGAATGACGTCAACGGCACCGTAATGGGTCACGGCATTGTGGAGATTTCAGAGCCAAGCTTAGCAATCACTCCACTAGTGGCAGGACAACTTGCCACTTTCGATGCCGCCAGCTTCCCCGCAGGCTCGCGAATCGTCTACGTGGTATCGATCACCGGCGCAGGGCCATCTAATACACCCTTCCCTGGCGTGGTGCTCGATGTCGACCTAGATATCATTTCGCCGATATTCCAGGACAGGAACGGCAGCCACAGCATTAGTACCTACATTCCGGGAAGCCTCGGAGGCAGAACGCTATATGCGCAGGCAGTAGTCTTTGAGCCCGACGGTGATGTGACCGCATCGAACCCAATCGCCGAACCGATTAATTAATCGTAGCCATAAATAAGAAAAACTGCTGAGAGCACGAAGCTTTCAGCAGTGATTTGGCAACCCGGCAAGGACTTGAACCTTGAATGTCTGTACCAAAAACAGATGTGTTACCGATTACACCACCAGGTTAGAAGCGGAAATTATAGCGGTAATCTATCTATCGCGCAACACCAAGCGACCATTCATTGCCAAGAAAAATAAATGCAATGCGTCGCGAACGGACTGACGCTGAATGCGTAGCCGCCCGCCTAAAGTGTATTGTTGATGAGTCATACTATGGACGCCATCTGCGCCGGCAATCGCGAAACACACTGTGCCGACTGGCTTCTCGACGCTGCCTCCGGATGGGCCTGCGATGCCAGTAATTGCGACGGCGTAATCCGCCTGAGATTTCTGTAATGCGCCGATTGCCATCGCTCGCGCCACCTCTTCGGAGACCGCGCCGTGTTGTTGCAGCAGAGCCGCGTCAACGCCCAATTGGCGCTGCTTAGCATCGTCGGAATATGTGACCCAAGAATAGTTCAGCACCGCTGACGCGCCTGGGATGTCAATCAGGGACGAAGCGACTTGACCGCCGGTACAGGACTCGGCGCAGGCCAAAGTGATATTGTTTTCTATAGCCAACTCAACAACACTAGCAGCCAAACTTACATCGCCCTCTCCCCAAAGCCATTGCCCCAGTTTGTCAGCAATGATATCGCGGCAGTGTTGCAAATAGTGGTCCGCGGAATGCGCGGTATCGGGGCGGGCTAGCAATGAAATGGTCACGCCTTGCTCGCTAGCAGTGATTCCGAGCTGAGGATTGGCGTTGGCAGCAAACAACTCGCTGATGGCGCTTTCAATATCAGCCTCTTTAGCGCCAATGAAATGCATAGTGTGATAAGCCATCTGCGGCAGAACGCCGAACATGTCGCTGATAAGCGGCACCACGCTTTGCGTGAATGTTTGCTGGCACTCAATAGGTGGCCCCGGCAGCGCCAGGTAATGACAGCCATTAGAGAATTGCACCATGATGCCATCGGCACTTCCGGCTGGATTATCAATGGAAGTCATCTCTAATTGCAGAGCTTCGACTTCGCCATAGACGCGATCGTCAGCAGTAGGGCCTAGTCCTCCACTAGAAATAATTAAATCGAATTGAGAGGCCATTTGCATGAGCTGTGCAGTGAGTTGCTGCGGTGAATCGGATGTACAGCGCTGATGGCTGACAGGCATGGATAGTTTCAGTAACTCGGCACCGAGAAATGCCGCATTGGTATCGATGATGCGACCATTTAATATTTCATCACCAATGGATAGGATGCAAACGCGTGGCGCATCAATCATTTTTCTTTTTCTGGAAGCGCATCAGCAATAGTCCCACTTCGAATAAAACAATAGTCGGCATCGCCATCATCAGTTGGCTTACGGGTTCAGGCGGAGTAAACATCGCGGCAAGCACGAAAGCGCCAAGGATAAAGTGTCGACGATACTTAGCGAAAAACTCTGCGGTTACTAAACCTGTTGCGCCTAGTCCTAACATCAACACAGGTAGTTGAAAGACCAACGACAAGGCAATGGTGAACAACATGAACAATGAGAAATAAGACTCGAGACGATACGTCGGAATGACCAAATCTGGGTTTGGCATCGCGTATAAAAACTCAAGGATCGTAGGGATAATAAAAAGATATCCGAACGCCATTCCGACTACTGAGAAACAAAGCGAAAACGGTACGTATTTGAGCACAGCAAGCTTCTCATTCTTGTACAAGCCGCTCGAAATAAATCGCCACAACTGAAACAGTAAGAATGGCAGAGAAACCAACACCGAGGATAAGAAACACACCTTCAAGGTGTAAAAAACATCTTCGAGCGGCGAAAGCAGAGTCAACTTCGCCTCGACATCCACCGGTGGCTCATGATGCTTAAGCGCCTCAACGGCAGATAGGTGCGGCGCCATGAACAACTCTTTCAGCTGATCGCCAAGACCAGCCCAAAAGACAATGAACAACACAAACAGGACTACCAAGCTATAGCCGAGTCGTTTTCGCAACTCGTCTAGATGTCCGCCAAGGGACATTTTATGCTCGGTTTTTGATTCAGTCATTCGCCAAAAAGCTGTGTTCAGAAAAAAAGGGCTGTCGATCGGAAATCGACAGCCCTAATGTTTGGTCTAGATTACAGACCTAACCACTGTCCCCAATCGCGCTGAGGGATAATAGCAACAGACTTTGATGTCGCTGCCTTGTGAGCGGCATAGGTGCCCCATGGCATTACTTCTCCAGTATCTTCATCGAAGAATGCTGTGCCGAGAAGCAGGAAGTCTGTTTCAACACTCACGCCCTCGCGGACCTCGATGCCAATAGCTGCGAGCTTTGAGCGCATATCGTTTTTGTTGTAAAGACCAAAGCCATCGCCTAACAATGAAACAATCAACTTGCGGCTTGGATCGAAGACGGCGTTAACCAAGACATCGTTAGCACGAATAGGGTCGTACTTGTCGGCTGTAGTAAGGATTACTGCGCGTGACTTCATAGCCTCGACTGCAACAACGCGGACGCGACCTTTAACACGCTTAGTGTTGGCGTTGCGTACTTCGAATTCCATTCCGGATGCTAGGCGTTGGTTGTGACCAAGGTCAATCCAGACATTTTCTGGGCCGACAGCGAGAACTGAGCCATCGTTAGCATCTGCGCGGCGCTCGACTGTATTCAAGCGGCCAGATAAAATATCGTTGCGTTGAGTTAGGTGCGCAAGAGATTTGCGGGAGTCACGTGCTTGCTGATCGTTAAGATCGCGCAAGTCAGTAATTTCACCTTGAAGGTCGCGCATTTGATCGCGAAGACCATCGCGTTGACTTTCAAGGTCGCTGATTTGATTGTCTTTAGAGTTACGCATGTCCTCTTTTTCAGTGCGCAGATTCTTGATAGTCATATCGCGCTCGCGCTGCACCGTTTTAGCAGCAGCATCTTTTTCGCGGATTGAGTTACGCAAGCCATCAATTTCTACTTGCTTAGACTGGTTAGTAGCAACTGCGCTGTCGTATTTAGCGATTACTGGCGCGGCAACGTCTTCTATTTTCGTTACATTGCTTTCATCTAAGCCGAAGCTTGTGACGTATTCAGCGACTTGACGATCGATAGCTTCAACAGAAACGTTTTTACCTTCGGCGTCACCAAAACCTAAGTGTTGGTAATCGGCAGCACGAGTAAGACGTAACTCGGCAAGTTGGGCTTTAAGGTCTGTTGCAGCGGCATCAGAAACCTCGGCCTTTTGAGTCATTATAGTGAGTTGGTCGTTTTGGATAAATCCGAAACCTAATGACAAGAACATGATAACGGCAAAAGCGATTATCCACATTAAGCTGACTTGAGCAGCGCCTCGATTTGATTGGTACATTTAGCTATTGTGCTTTTAGAGTAGTAACCCGGGAAAGGATTGGCATAGAATTTACGCTTGCGCCACAGATGGGTCAAGGCACTATAAGGGAAGCATTTATGACTACACCACCCCAACACTCTAATTTCGTCAGCATCGGCGTCTCTGGCGGCATCGGTTCCGGAAAATCTACCGTTGCCCGCGAGATTTGCG
>Ga0233427_10004181_pt1 | contig 12156 bp, 10 predicted proteins | sample SI_118_April2016_5_FD_179885 | JGI IMG/M metagenome (GOLD analysis project Ga0233427, IMG submission 179885) | Seawater microbial communities from Saanich Inlet, British Columbia, Canada - SI_118_April2016_100_MG | ecosystem: Environmental > Aquatic > Marine > Inlet | place: Canada: British...
CGTTAATGAGGCCTGTTTTCTTTAGTGCAATTGTTATCTTGACTCATATAGCTATTAAAAGTTTTGATTTAGTTCAAGCTTTGACTGGAGGAGGTCCTGGATACGCTTCAGATCTTCCAGCAAACTTTATGTATACCTATTCTTTTAATAGGAATCAAATTGGAGTCGGTGCTGCAAGTGCCATGATTATGCTGTTTGGTGTATTAGCAGTTTTAATTCCATATTTGTATTCAGAATTACGTGAGAAAAAATGAAGAATAACTATAAATTAACAAATTTCAACTTTGGACGTGCATTTATTTATCTAATTCTGCTTTTCTTTGCCTTTATATACTTAGCTCCACTATATGTCATGTTTACGACATCTCTTAAAGATATTGAAGAGATACGAAGTGGAAACTTGATGGCGCTTCCAATCGATCCAACACTATACGCTTGGAAGAAAGCTTGGTCATCTGCATGCACAGGAAGTGAGTGTCAGGGCCTAGCCCCATATTTCTGGAACAGCGTTCGCATTGTCTTTCCAGCAGTCATTATTTCAACGATTGTGGGGGCTTTTAATGGTTACGCTCTAGCCAAATGGAAATTCAAAGGGAGTGATTTGTTGTTTGGGGCTCTGTTATTTGGCTGCTTTATTCCTTTTCAAGTTATCCTCCTTCCAATGGCTAAACTCCTAGGTGAGCTAGGCTTAGCGAATACAGTGACAGGATTAGTTTTGGTACATGTTATATACGGAGTCGCTTTTACAACGCTTTTCTTTAGAAACTATTACGTTGGCATTCCAACTGAATTAGTGAAGGCTGCAAAGCTTGATGGAGCAAGTTTTTTAAGTATCTTTCGACATATATTTATTCCTTTGTCGACGCCAATTTTTGTGGTTACCATCATCTGGCAATTTACACAGATCTGGAATGACTTCCTTTTTGGTGTTGTTTACTCTGGCTCTGGAACTCAGCCAATAACAGTAGCTCTTAATAATCTAGTTAATACGTCTGTTGGTGGAAAGGAATATAACGTTGATATGGCTGCTGCAATCATTGCTGCCATGCCAACTTTAGTAGTTTATGTGATTGCAGGTAAATACTTTGTTAAAGGCCTAACTGCTGGAGCAGTTAAAGGATAAAAACTATCAATATCTATTTGAAATAATTAATAAATACAGGATAAAAAAAATGGGAAGTATAAGCCTTAATGGAATTAGAAAATCTTTTGGTGAAACAGAGGTACTTAAGGATATTAATTTAGATATTAAAGATGGAGAATTTTTAATACTTATTGGCCCATCAGGTTGTGGTAAATCAACATTGATGAACTTAATCGCTGGTCTCGAAGACTTGACTGGCGGAGAAATTGTTATCGACGGTAACGACGTTTCACAGGAGTCTCCTAAAGACAGAGATATTGCAATGGTTTTTCAATCTTATGCCTTGTATCCAACAATGAATGTAGCTCGAAACATTTGCTTTGGGCTAGAAATGAGCAAGATGCCAAAAGAGGAGCAGGAAGTCATTCTAAAAAAAGTCTCTTCTTTACTACAGATAGATCATTTATTAGACAGAAAGCCAGGTCAATTGTCAGGAGGTCAGAGACAGAGAGTTGCTATGGGAAGGGCGTTAGCGCGATCACCTAAAGTCTTTCTTTTTGATGAGCCGTTATCAAACTTAGATGCGAAGCTAAGAGTGGAGATGCGTACAGAGATAAAAAAACTCCATAAACGTATCGGAACGACCATAGTGTATGTTACTCATGATCAAATTGAAGCGATGACTCTAGCAGACAGGATTGCCGTTCTTAAAGACGGAGAATTGCAGCAAGTAGGTACTCCATACGAAATATACAACGATCCAGTGAGTCACTTTGTGGCAGACTTTATGGGATCACCGGGAATGAATTTTATTGAGTGTATTGTCAAAGATGAAAACCTAATAATTGAAAGTGGTGGTCAAAAATATGAACTATCTATTCCATGCAAAGAAGCTCTAAATAATTCAAAATTAGATGTTGTTATGTTGGGTATTAGACCTGAAATGCTTACTGAAATTCAGCCTTCTGCTGAAAAAAATGCTTACATTCATAGGATTAAGTTTGATGTTGAAGTTCTAGAGCCAATGGGTGCAGATACTGTCGCTATAGGGCAATGGAATGGCAATGAGGTTATGGCTAGACTCAGCCCAGAGTCTGGAAATACTGCTAGTAAAGGCTTTGATCTGCAGGTCGATACTAGTAAAGCTATCTTATTTGATCCAAATTCAGGCCTTAGAATCAGATAATTATTGATACAATGCCAGTATGAGTGAAACTTTAACTAAATCTGGCTTGTCAATCCCCTCAATAGGTCTCGGGACTTGGGATATGCAGGGTCCTACCTGTAGCAGAATCGTTCAAGAAGCCCTAGAGATTGGCTATCGTCATATTGATGGCGCTTCAATGTATGAGAATGAAGCAGAAGTAGGAAAAGGGGTATCTGAGTCCGGAGTTGATAGAGAAGAGATTTTCCTTACTACAAAAATTAATACCACTGGATGGACTCCCTCCAAGGGAAACGGACCATTCTTGCAAAATAAAGATATTGCTAAATCTTTTGAAAAAAGTCTTTTAGACCTCAATACAGATTATGTAGATCTTCTCCTAATTCATTGGCCAAGGTTTGAAACTAATTTGGGAGATATTTTAGAAATTTTGTATCGACTTAAAGACGCTAAAAAAACAAAAGAGATAGGTGTTGCAAATTTTAATAGCTACCTACTAAATGAATGCACAAATCTTGGATTTAAAGATATTTACTGTAATCAGGTTGAATATCATCCTTTTTTGTCTCAAGCTAAATTATTAGAGGTCATGCAAGACTTAGAAATGATACCTGTCGCCTATTGTCCAATCTGTAGAGGTGACGTTGCCCGGCATGATGTAATTATCGATTTAGCTGAAAAGTATTCAAAAACACCTGCCCAAATAGCACTTAGATGGATTTATCAGCAGAAAATCGTATCGATTCCTAAGACAGCAAATTCATATAGATTAAAAGAGAATATTGATATTTTTGATTTTGAGATTGAATACAAAGACATGCTTCAGATATACAGTCTTGAGAGAAATCAACGTCTAGTACCCAATCTTGAGGCAAATGAACTAATGTATCCTTTTGATTAATTTATATCGTTATTTAATCGAATAACGCTTTTTCTTTCAATGAGTTCAATTCCAAAGTCATAGTCGACATCTAAAGACGCCCCATAACAAAGGTTGATAAGTTTTCTGACAGCAGAGACCGCCATTTTTTGATCTGGCACATTGATTGTCGTTAACGGGGGGGTTGTGTAGGAGGCAATGTTCATATTGTCGTAGCCTAATACTGAAACATCATCCGGAATATTAACTCCTTTGCTTGACAATGCAGAGATAGCAGACATTGCAGATTGATCATTGGCACAGAATAGGGCGGTGAAAGATGGCTCTTGATTAAATAAGTAATTGGCGCCTTCAAAGCCTTTTTTAAATGTGTAATCGCCACGATAGATTAGATTTTTATGAATAGAAAGATTATTATCATTCAGCGCATCAAAAAAACCATGATGCCTTTCATTGGCGTCAGTTGTATCAAACCATCCAGTAATGTAAGCTATATCCTTATGTCCATTATCAGCAAGATATTGTCCAGCAATATAGCCAGCTTGATAATGATCAAAAGCAAAAGATTTTTCTAAAAGGGACTCAGCTTTATGGTTTAAAAGGACAATATTTGGAAATTCTTTTTCGAGTTGAAGGAGGTCAAAATCTTGAATGTCAGAACCCCAGATTATCAAACCATCACAGCCTTTATTGATAAGGTTGTCAATAGACTGACGAGCCGCGTTTGGTTGGTTTGGAGAATTACTTTCTCCATCTGTAGTAATCAGACTGACATCGAAGGGTTGAAGTTCACGCTCGATTTTAGTAAGTGTAGCTCGACTCATCTCACCAGAGCTTTTTGTTCCCCATAGGCCAATCGTGTTGTATCTTTTCGAGGATAGTGATTGTGCTGAAGTGTTAGGCTTGAAGTTAAGTGCGGCCATTGCATCACTCACTTTATCAAGTGTTTTTTGAGAGACAGATCCATTTCCGGATATAACTCTGGAAACAGTTCCAATTCCTACACCTGCTAACTTTGCAACGTCTCTTATGGTGGCCATAAAATAAAAAATATATATCAAATAAAGCTATTAATCCTTATTATATATAGATTTTAATGATATATAAGTTAAAAAAAATTGAATAATATTGTAACAAATTGACACACTTTGACACATTAAAACTTTGTAACACGAATTATAATTGGAAACGGTTCCATAATATTGTTGTTGTGGAGTTATTTAATAAATATTTTCTAGGAGAGAAATATGAAAAAAATGTTAAAGAGTTCAACGTTGGTTGCAGCTGCTATCCTAACGGGTGCTGTAAATGTTGCATCAGCGACTGAATTGGAGGTGACTCACTGGTGGACTTCTGGTGGTGAGGCAAACGCTGTTGGTGAGCTTGCTAAGGCTTTTGATGCGACGGGTCACACATGGGTTGATGGTGCTATCGCTGGATCAGGCGGTGTTGCTAGACCCATTATTATTAGTAGAATTATTGGTGGTGAACCAATGGGTGCTACTCAATTAAATCATGGTCGTCAAGCCGAAGAGTTAATCGAAGCTGGCCTTCTTTTAGATTTGACTGATGTTGCTGAAGCAGAAGGATGGAAAGATGTGATTTATCCGCCAAAACTTTTAGATGCATGTACAGTTGATGGACGTGTCTATTGTGCGCCAGTTAATATTCACTCAGCTCAGTGGTTATGGTTGAGTCATGATGCTTATGAGAGTTCTGGTGTTGCGGTTCCATCAAACTGGGATGAGTTTGTTGCTGCAGGTCCAGCACTTCGTGCTAATGGGATTGTTCCTTTGGCTCAAGGTCAGCAAGGATGGCAAACAGGACTAACTTTTGGTGTACTTGCTACAGCTTTAGTTAGTGATGAAGCATGGTTTGCGGTTAACCGTGACAAGGATGGTTCGGTTGCAGGTGGTTCAGAATATGCGCGTGTTTGGAGCGCTTTTGATGATGCTCGTAAAATGGCAATTGGATCAAACGTTGGTGACTGGAACCTAGCTACAAACCTTGTGATTACAGGTAAAGCGGGTGGTCAAATCCATGGTGACTGGGCGCAAGGCGAATTTAGTGTTGCAGGCTCTGTTGCTGGAACTGATTATTCATGTCTACCTGGTTTAGGAGAGCGTGAAATCTTAGATACTGGTGGTGATGCATTCTACTTCCCAGTTCAGGATGATGCTGATGTTGAAGCGGCTCAAAAAGAGCTAGCTGCGCTTCTTGTTTCTCCTGCAGTACAAGTAGCATTTAACCTTAAGAAAGGTTCATTGCCAATTCGCGGTGACATCGATATGTCAACTGCGAATGATTGTATGCAGAAAGGTTTGAAGATTCTTGCTGGAGGTAATGTAATTCCTTCAGGAGACATTCTTCTTTCACCTGATACACAGAATCAGATTCAAGAGTTGATGTCAACATTTTGGAGTGACTTGTATATGAGCCCTGAGGATGCTCAGGCTAAATATGCCAAGATCATTGCAAGTGCAGACTAAGCACTAATCAAATAGAGCTATCGAATTTTGAACTAGAGTTCGATAGCTCTTTTAATATTTACTTCTAGTTTAGATTTAATTCAACTCTTTAGATTACAATAACACATATGTTTAATAAAGCTCAGCTTGAAAGATTTTTTGTTGCTTCAGTTATGCTGGCTTTTGCCTCATTAGTGTTTTCTACTGTTGGAATAAAGCCCCAACAGTTTCAGAATATTGAATACCTTTTATTATTCATTTCTTCTGTAACCTTATTTCTAATTGGAATTCAAGCTCAGTCTTTTAATTTTTTTTCAAATAGACTTCAAAAACAAATCGTTGGTTGGCTTATGTCTGCAGTATTTTCAGTAGCAATTTGGGTTTTTGCTCAAAAAGATATCCAATCGATTTTCCCTGTAATTAAAAGTTACCGAAAGGTTTGGAATACGCTTGAACCTTTTGCCTTATATTTAGCCATTGTATTTGTCTTATTTGCCCTAATTTTAGCTATAGTTGGTGCAAGGGACACCAGACTGGATCGCCCGGGTTATATTGAGCGCTTTTTAGTTTTCAACCTGTCAAGCAAAATTGCTGCTTTGCCAATGATGTTAACAGCTATTGGTGTTTTTGTTATAGCAACTTTGTGGACTGTATACCATTCTTTTACCAATAGTCGAATGCTTCCTAAAAGTGAATTTATTGGTCTTGCTCAATATGAAAGGCTTTGGAGTTCTGACCGTTGGTATATGTCTATTGAGAATCTGGCTATTTATGGAGTCTGTTCTTTGATTTTTTCACTTTTTATTGGTTTTATGTTGGCGGCCTTATTAGATCAAAAAACAAGGTTTGAAAATACTTTTAGAACCATTTTCTTATATCCATTTGCTCTAAGTTTTATTGTTACAGGACTTGTCTGGCAGTGGATTTTAAATCCAGAATATGGTGTTGAAAAGATTGTTCGATCGTTAGGTTTTGACTCATTTGTGTTTAACCCGCTTTACAATGGAGATATCGTAATCTATGGAATACTAGCTGCTGGTTTATGGCAGGGGACAGGTTTTATTATGTGTCTTATGTTGGCAGGACTGAGAGGAATCGATCAAGAGATATGGAAGGCTGCTCGAATTGATGGCATTCCGATGTGGAAAACCTACATTCAGGTTGTCATACCAATGATGCGTCCAATTTTTATAACTACATTGGTCATTATTGCTGCTGGAATTATTAAGGTTTATGATTTAGTCGTTGCTCAAACCTCAGGGGGTCCTGGAATTTCTTCCGAAGTTCCTGCAAAGTATGTTTATGATTACATGTTTAGTGCACAAAACCTTGGTCAGGGATTTGCTGCTTCGACAATGATGCTAGTCTCAGTTTTAGTTGTGCTTATTCCATTTGCATATCTGCAGTTTGGAAGGAGAAAGTATGACTGATTCTGAAAATAATTCTAGCGTCTTGGAGCCAAGAGGCCCCAAGCCACGCAAAATGATGAGTCGAAGAAATATTATTCTTTACGGCACGCTTTTGGTTATTGCAATGTATTATTTGATTCCACTCTATGTCATGATTGTCACTTCGCTTAAGGGTATGCCAGAGATACGTTTAGGGAACATTTTTTCCCCACCAGTTGAGGTTACCTTTGAACCATGGATTAAAGCTTGGTCTCAGGCATGCACCGGCCTTAATTGTGACGGACTATCAAGAGGTTTTTGGAACTCAGTCCAAATCACTGTGCCTTCAGTTGTAGTATCGATAGCCATAGCATCCGTGAACGGTTATGCACTAGCTAATTGGCGCTTTAAGGGCGCTAACTTATTTTTTACCATTTTGATTTTTGGTGCATTTATTCCTTACCAAATCATGATTTATCCTCTAGTAATATTGCTGAGAGATCTAGGAATTTATACGAAGCTTCCAGGATTAATTTTGATCCACTCCATCTTTGGAATGCCCATACTAACGCTATTATTTAGAAATTATTTTACAACGATTCCTGAAGAGCTATTTAAAGCTGCTCGGGTTGATGGGGCTCGATTTTGGGGTATATATTTCCGGGTGATGATGCCGATGTCGCTGCCTATATTTGTTGTAGCAATAATTATGCAGGTGACAGGTATATGGAATGATTTTCTGTTTGGAGTTATTTATACAAAACCAGATACATACCCAATGACAGTTCAGCTGAACAATATTGTTAATTCGGTTCAAGGCGTCAAAGAATACAACGTCAATATGGCTGCAACACTCCTGACTGGTTTGGTTCCCTTAACAATTTATTTTATTTCAGGAAAGCTCTTTGTCAGAGGGATTGCTGCAGGGGCAGTCAAAGGTTAATTAAAGGATAATTATCAATGAATAGTATAGAAATTAAAGATTTATCACTTAATTTTGGGGACGTTAAAGTTCTTAAAGATTTAAATCTTTCGGTAGAAAAAGGAGAGTTTTTAGTCCTCCTAGGTGCCTCAGGTTGTGGAAAGTCAACTTTGCTGAATTGTATTGCCGGACTTTTGGAAATTAATGATGGTCAAATATTTATAAATGATCAAAATGTTACTTGGTATGAACCATCCGAGAGGGGAATTGGAATGGTGTTTCAGTCATACGCTCTCTACCCTCAAATGTCAGTCAAAGGAAACCTTTCATTTAGTCTTAAAAATGCGAAGCTTTCCAAAGAAGAAATTGAAGTGCGCGTCAACAATGCTTCAGAAATCCTTCAGATTGAAGACCTTTTAGATCGAAAGCCTGCTGCGCTATCTGGTGGTCAGCGCCAAAGAGTCGCTATTGGAAGGGCTCTTGTCAGGGATGTTGAGGTTTTTTTGTTTGATGAACCGCTATCTAATCTAGATGCCAAATTACGTACTGAACTCAGAGTTGAAATTAAAAGACTTCATCAAAAGCTCGATAATACGATGATCTATGTAACTCATGATCAAATTGAAGCAATGACGCTAGCGAATCGAATTGCAATCATGAGAGACGGTTTGATTCTTCAGCTAGACAGACCTAAAACAATTTACAATTTTCCAGTAAACAAATATGTAGCTGAATTTATAGGGTCTCCTAGCATGAATTTTTTGAAAGGCACAATAGTGCTTAATAAGCGACCTGTCTTTAAACTGGAAGGTGGTTGGTGTGAATCACCGGATCTAAGTAATTATAAATTCAAAGAGAACATTAAAGAAGAGAGGCAAATTTGGCTGGGTATTCGCCCTGAAAGTGTTGTGGTTGGAGATGAGGCTAAAAAAATGCCAGTCAAATTTAGTTTGGAAGCTGAAGTTGTTGAACCAATGGGCGCCGATACTTTGGTATGGTCAAAGATTGGTGGACAGGAGTTTCACTTTATTGTTGATGGCACCACGACTATGAATAGTGGTGACTCTGTATTAGTTGGCTTTGATCCAATTCACTCATCTATTTTTGATTTGGATAGTGAAGATAGACTTTAACAAATATGGGTATTTAAATAATGTACAAATTTCCAAAAGACTCAAAACTTAATAATCCAGAATTTATTTTTGGAGTCGCTACGGCATCCTATCAAATCGAAGGGGCTACTGGTGTTGATGAGCGTTGCCCCTCAATATGGGATACTTTTTGCGCGACACCTGGAATGGTTTATAAGCAACACAATGGTGATGTAGCTTGCAATCACTATAACTTATATGAGCAAGATGTCGAATTAATTTCTTCTCTCAATGTTGATGCCTATCGACTATCTATTGCCTGGCCAAGAATCATTAAAGAGGATGGAAGCGTTAATCAGAAGGGATTAGATTTTTATGACAGGTTGATTTCTGCTCTTGAAAAAAAAAATATCACAGTCATGGCGACTCTCTATCACTGGGATTTGCCTCAATATCTTGAAGACAAGGGTGGCTGGTTAAATCGTGAAACCTCCTTTAAATTTGTTGAGTATGCTGACGTAGTCAGTCAATATTTTGGAGATAGAATTAGTTTTTATGTAACACTCAATGAACCATGGTGTAGCGCATTTCACGGTTATCGATATGGAATTCATGCCCCTGGGATTGCTGATGAGGCTTCTGGTTTTTTGGCTTGCCATAACTTGCTGCTTGCACACGGTATGGCTATGCCAATCCTAAGAAAAAATGCCAAAAAATCAAAACACGGAATCGTTTTAAACTTTACACCTAATTATCCAGTTGATGAGTCTTCGATAGAGGCTGCGAAATTTGCTGATGATGAGCATACTCACTGGTTTATAAAGCCTATTATGGAGGGTAAATATCCTGAGTCGGTTTATCAGTATTTTATTGATTATATGCCTACAATTGAAGTCAATGATATGGCTATCATTAGCGAGAAAATTGACTTTATGGGGGTCAATTTTTACTCCAGAAGCATGGTGACAAATGGAAGACAGGGAAAAGTTTCAGATACTATTTTGAAAAAACTTGAGCGCGCTGAAATTCGAATCCTTGAGTCAGATGATATTTTAGAAGATGAAACCAAGGCAGAGCAACTCCAAAAGCTCATGAATCAAAAAGAAAGTCACTATTTAAGTGTTGATTTACAAGATGTCGAGCGCACTCACATTGGCTGGGAGGTTCATCCTGAAGCTCTTTTGAAGCTATTGACTGACTTGCATAGAATTTACAAGCTTCCGCCTGTCTACATCACAGAGAATGGCGCAGCTGTTGATGACCATGTGGTTGAAAGTGTAGTAGATGATGAGCAGCGTTATCGTTATTATCAAAACCATCTATTAATGGTTCACGAAGCCATTAAAATGGGTGTTGATGTAAGAGGATACTTTGCTTGGAGTTTGATGGATAATTTTGAATGGGCTGAAGGCTACAAGATGAGATTTGGAATTGTTTATGTGGACTATGAAACTCAAGAGAGAACTCTTAAAAAAAGCGCTATAAAGTTTCAAGAATTTTTAAATGCTCGTAAAAAAGGTCTTTTGTAGGCTTTTAGTTATTTTTATTTTGTTTTAGCAACACACTTTGCAACATTTTGACACATTATAAAAAAATCTTTAGTTTAAACTTTATTTCGTTTTTAGCTTAATAGTAGCAATATTGTTGTTGTAAATTATGAAGAATATCAATGCAGATATTGGCTTGATTGGCCTAGGAGTAATGGGGACAAGTCTAGCCTTAAATATGGAGAGCAATGGTTTTACTGTGGCTGTTCATAATCGAACTACGCCGCAAATAGATAATTTAGTTAATAATAGATCAAAAAATAATAAGATTATTGGGTTTGAAAATCTAAATGAGTTTGTTAACTCTATTAAAAAGCCTAGAAAAATAATGCTCATGGTCGTTGCCGGTTCTGTGGTTGATGACTACATTCAAAAGTTAATTCCTCTCCTCAATCAGGGCGACATTATTATTGATGGAGGGAACTCTCACTATCCAGATACATCAAGAAGAACTGAGGAGCTTGAGTCTATAGGTTTCAAGTTCGTAGGTGCCGGAGTATCGGGCGGCGAGGAGGGTGCCCTAAAGGGTCCTTCAATCATGCCTGGAGGCTCAAGATCTGCCTGGCCTGAAGTCAAAAATATATTTAAAAAAATATCTGCAAAAGTAGGCGATAACGAGCCTTGTTGTGAGTGGATTGGTGAAGGCGGCTCGGGGCACTTTGTAAAAATGGTACATAACGGTATTGAGTATGGTGATATGCAGCTCATTTGTGAGGCCTATCAGGTTATGAAAGATGTTTTAGGAATGTCTAATGATGAAATGCACAAAACCTTTAAAGAATGGAATGAGGGAGAGCTTAATAGTTATCTCATCGAAATCACAGCGGACATTCTTAAATTTAAAGAAAAAGATGGCAGTTATTTAGTTGACAACATTCTTGATACAGCTGGCCAAAAAGGGACGGGTAAATGGACCGCCTCAGTTGCATTAGATTTGGGATCACCCTTAACACTCATTGGTGAGGCTGTGTTCTCAAGATACTTGTCGTCAATTAAAGACGAGCGAGTGGAAGCTTCAAAGCAGTTAAGTGGGCCTAGTATTTATTTTACTGGTGACAAAGCAAAGGCTTTAGATGACATTCATGACGCTCTATATGCCTCAAAAATAGTTTCATATGCTCAGGGTTATACACTTCTTGCAGATGCGGCTAAAGAGTTTAATTGGAATTTGAATTATGGCGCAATTGCGCTGATGTGGAGAGGTGGTTGTATTATTAGGTCTGCATTTTTGACCAAGATAAAAGACGCTTATGACAACAATTCTAGTCTTAAGAATTTATTGCTTGACCCTTTCTTTAAGGACAAAATTAATCAATCTCAGGATGGATGGCGAAGAATAGTATCTATTGCCATTGCTAACGGGGTCCCTGTTCCAGCAATGACCTCATCTCTATCCTATTTTGATGGCTACAGAAATGATCGCTTACCTGCAAACCTTCTTCAGGCGCAAAGAGATTATTTTGGTGCACATACATACGAACGAGTTGACGGAAATAAGGGCGAGTTTTTCCATACTGAATGGATTCAGGATAATAATTAGAGTTTAAGGGTAGTGATATTGTGTCAGAATCTTTAATAAAAATTGATAGTTTTGTCCTTTTTGGAGTCTTT
>Ga0233427_10004190_pt1 | contig 12147 bp, 9 predicted proteins | sample SI_118_April2016_5_FD_179885 | JGI IMG/M metagenome (GOLD analysis project Ga0233427, IMG submission 179885) | Seawater microbial communities from Saanich Inlet, British Columbia, Canada - SI_118_April2016_100_MG | ecosystem: Environmental > Aquatic > Marine > Inlet | place: Canada: British...
TACACCAACGTACCGCTTCGCTGAAGTCAGGAGCGCCCCATGGCTGAATCATAAATTCTTGAACATCGACGTTATTATCCGCATGTTCGCCACCGTTTAACACGTTCATCATTGGCACGGGCAAACGATTTGCACCGGCTCCACCAAGGTAGCGGAACAGCGGTAGGCCAGCATCGTCAGCGGCGGCATGAGCCACAGCCAGCGAAACACCGAGCAGGGCATTGGCGCCCAAAGCGCTTTTGTTCTCGGAGCCATCAAGCTCAATCAAGGCACGGTCGATTTCTTCTTGCTCGTCCGCGCACATGCCAATAAGGGGCATAGCGAGGATATCGTTGACGTTTGCCACCGCCTGGTGGACGCTTTTTCCGCCGTAGGCTGCATCGCCATCACGCAGTTCAACCGCTTCGTGGATGCCCGTTGAAGCGCCGGATGGCACTGCTGCGCGACCGGTTGCGCCTGTAGATAAATCGACTTCAACTTCTAGGGTTGGATTGCCGCGGGAGTCAAGTATTTGACGACTGTGTACTCGGATGATTTCGCTCATGGTTATATGCCTTTTATACAGGGCTTATATCTTAACTTCGACGCCCTGATGTTACACTATGCCTGAATGTTTAGTTTGACCGACATAGATTATCGCTACGGCTCACAAATCATCTTCGACGAAGCCTCGTTGAAGGTCGATAATGGCTGGACTGTTGGCCTCATCGGGCCCAACGGTTCTGGCAAAACCACGCTTTTCCGTTTGCTCACTGGCCAAGAGGTCGAAGAGGCCGGAGTGGTCTCTATCCCAGGTGGTACCACCATCGGATACTTTAACCAAAAAGTAGGCGAAATGAGCGGTTGTAGTCCGGTAGAACAAGCCGTGCGTTGCGCTGGGCGTGTTGCCGAGCTGCGGGTGATATTAGCCGGGCTAGAAGAGGATTTAGCCGACCCCGAGAAGTTCGATGATCTTGATCGGATCATGGTCAAATACGCCAAAGTTCAAGACGAATTTCAGATATTAGGCGGCTACGATGTCGAAGCACGAGCGCGCGAAGTCCTTTCTGGGCTTGGCTTTAGCGAAGATCGCATGAGTGGCGAAGTCGGCGTTTTATCCGGTGGATGGAAAATGCGCGTGGCACTAGCTGGCATCTTGATTCAACTCCCTGATTTGCTACTTCTCGACGAGCCGACTAACCACCTTGATATCGAATCAATCCTGTGGCTCGAAGGTTTTATTCGTGACTACAAGGGCACCGTAGTCATGACTTGTCACGACCACGAGTTCATGAACCGGGTAGTCGACAAAATCGTCGAAATCGACCAAGGCAAGTTACGCGTTTTTCCTGGTGACTACGACTTTTACCTGGCCCAGCGCGAGCTCGAAGATGCACAGCGTCAGGCCGCTTTCGTGCGTCAGCAAGCTCACGTCGAACGCGAATTAAAATGGATCGACTCTTTCCGAGCTAAAGCGCACTCTTCGTCGCAAGCTCAGTCGCGTTTAAAGCGTCTCGATAAGTTAGATATCATCGAGCCACCACGCTCACGTCGTCAAAAGTTAGTGTTCAACATTCCGGCTCCACCGCGCTCGGGCAATGACATTTTTGTTGCCGAAGGAATTAGCAAAAGTTTTGGTGACCTGACGGTTTACTCAAATTTAGATTTGCATGTTCGCCGTCTCGAACGTTGGGCATTCTTAGGAGTCAACGGTGCCGGTAAGTCGACACTGCTAAAAATAATGATGGGCGATCTTGTGGCCGACAGTGGCATCTGTAAATTAGGTGCTTCACAGCGAATCGGTTATTTCGCGCAGCACACCACGGAGTTGTTGCATCCAAAGGAGACGGTATTCGATACCATGGCCAGTGAATTTCCTGGTGAAAGTATCGGTACTTTGCGCACTTGTTTAGCATGTTTCGGGTTTGATCCGAACGACATGGATAAGGTGACCCGCGTTTTGTCAGGTGGTGAAAAAGCACGACTTGTTTTGGCTAGAATGCTTTTTAAGCCACCTAATGTGCTTATTCTAGACGAACCTACCAACCACCTTGATATAGAATCTAAGCAGACATTGCTTGAGGCCCTGGCGAAATACGAAGGCACTATTATCTTTGTTAGTCACGACCGCCACTTCTTGGAAGCACTCGCAACTAATGTTTTAGAAATCGATGGCGGTAGCGCGAAGACCTACCATGGCGGCTACAAGAAGTACGTCGAGTTTACTGGCCATGCAGCGCCGGGCTCTTAATTAGCTTTTATCACTTCAGATTTTTCCCAGTCAAAAGTGGCTGTCATTTGTTTGCCACCATGCGACCAAACAACAACGCGTTGTTGTTCGCCACTAGCTAAAACCTTTCGTAGGCTTTGAAAGTCTTCTGTTTTCACGCCAGCAACGCTAATGAGTACATCACCGGCTTTCATGCCAGCTTGTTCGGCTAGACCACCCTTGACGAGTTCGTCAATGGTCATGGCATCGCCAAGGAAAACACCTAAAGAATGGCGCCTAGGGCCACGATTTGCTCTCGAATTACCTGGAGCTTCACGTGGCAAGGCCTGATTCATGTTTGCGATGCGCCACGCACCGGATGCAATCACGCGCACCGAAGCCAATTGGTATTCAGGTACGACTTCGTCGATAGTGTCATGTTGCGTATGATGGATGTAAGTGTAGCTTGCATTGCCATTTTGTTCCCAGAAGAAGCCGGGTACACCAACTCTTAAATAGGAGTCGTGGTCCGAGCCAACGCCTTGCGGTAAACGCTTTACGGGTACTAAGCGGAAGCGCAAATCTTTGTCTTCGTTATTTGCTGTATGCTCTATCACTGGGCCAAAGGCTTCTTCAAACAAAGGCTTTAATTCGGGTGTCGCTTGAATACCAGAGCAGGTGTTGGTGCCGCCATCATGCACTAAAACTGCAGAAATGACTTCATTTTCGGCAGGATGCTGCTCAATGTAGGCGCGTGAGCCAAGCAAACCTTGTTCTTCGCCCGACCACAGCATAAAGCGAATCGTGCGGCGTGGTTGCACACCTAATTCATCGATCGCTTTCTTGAGGATGCGTGCAGCCTCTAAAGTGGTTGATGTACCCGTACCATTATCTTGTGCACCGCGCGCGCCATCCCATGAATCTATGTGGCCACCCACGATAACGATTTCATTGGCTAGGTCGGTTCCGGGTATTTCGGCGAGTACGTTGTACAGCGGTATAGGCCCAGCTGTAAAGGTTTGCTCAATATCAAATTCAAGCTGCACGTCGGCGCCATCTTTAGCTAGCTGAAAGATATCAGCGAACTGTTCGCGTAGCAAAGTAATGTTCACTTCACTTGGCAAATCATTTGGGTCAATCTTGTAGCGACCGCGCGTTAACAATAAACCCGACTTACTACATGGCTTGATGACGCCGGCGTAACCTTCGGCAATGCACATGGCTCCGAAGCGATCGCGTAAGCTATTTCCCTCGAGGTCTGAGAAGCGTGGGGCGTATTTATTGGTTGAAGACAAAATCCAAGCGTTGTTTAGCTTGCCAGACAAGGCAGCAAGCTCTTCTTCGGTTTGTGGAGCAGCAATAGCAGGTCCGGCTACTTGCCCGGCTGTGCCTGGCGTCCATGAATTGGTGTTAAACGACAACTCGAGTTTGTAGGGTGAAGTCATGGCACCCACGCTTAAGCGCCGGTCAAAGCCAACGGGGAAGCTTCCCCATTCTTCTAGGCGCGAGTTGCTAAGGCCGAATGACGCGAATTTGTTCTGAGCCCAATGACATGCCTCCGTCAAGTTCTTCGAAGAGGTCAAGCGTGCCCCAATGCCATTCGATAGTTCGTCGAGCACGTTCATGACTTGCAAGTCGGCGTCGTCGATGGCGTAGATGGCATCGACAACCGCGTCGCTAGCCGGTAGGCCAGTGAGAGATTCGCTTAGTTGCGCGTTGAGTGGTAGACACAGTGCAGCACCAAGGCTACTAATGAGAAGAAAACGAGAGATTATTGATGTCATGTTAGGTATTACGAATTGATGCGCACTAGGATAGAATATTATCTGTGAAAATGCACTCTAGTTCTTCTCAAGTTTTGGCTCCGCAAAACCTGGTAACCCTTGGCAATCTGGCATGTGGCGTGGCAGCGATACTGTTATGTATCGTCGGTATCGTCGAAAAAGACCCAAGCAGATTCTTCGCTGCAGCTTGGTGGCTAGTACTCGCCGAATTTCTCGACGGCGTAGACGGCAAGATAGCGCGCATGACGGGTACAGCTAGCCCATTAGGCGCTCAGCTTGATTCGTTGGCCGATGCGGTTACTTTTGGCGTGGCACCTGGCATTTTGGTGTTTAGTATGTGGCACTATTTCACAGTGGTGACCGGGCAATTTGCCTTTAATTTACACCCACGATTACTGATGGTAGCGCCTATCGTTTATTCGGCTTGTGCAGTGTTGCGTCTTGCACGCTTTAATGTCGATCACGAAGAAGATGACTTGCGAAAAGAAAACGTACGCTTTGTCGGTTTGCCATCACCAGGTGCTGCGGGCATGCCCATTTCTATGGTTTTACTTTTCTTTGGCATTGGCGAGATAAAGTTTTTCGATGTGAGCAGTGATCTCGTTTTAAGGATTCAAGAAATCATGCTTTATTCGATGCCGCTAATGTTAGTTCTGATGGGAGTGTTAATGGTATCGCGCGTGCCGTTCCCACACTTCTTTGCATGGATGACGCGCTCTGACAGGCCGGTAGCCACTTTGGCAAAATTCATTTTCATGTTTGGCTTTATGTGTCTCGAGCCCGAGGCTTGCCTGTTTCTATTCTCATGCTGCTATACGCTGGTGCCGATTATCACTCAGTTTTTGCCTTCGCGGCGTATTGCTTAATGACGGTTGTTTATCTAGGGCTGGGCTCCAATCTCGGAGACCGTAAACTGAATCTACTTAAGGCGGTCGATGCTTTGCAAGCTCTAGATTGCTTAAGCCATGTACGTCTCAGTCAGATAATCGAAACAGCGCCGGTCGGTGGGCCACAGCAGGGTGATTACTTGAATGCGGTTGTCGAGTGTCACTGTTCTGTTAGCGCGATTCAGCTGTTAGGGCATGTTCAAATTATTGAACAGCAGTTAAAGCGGCAGCGCCCCGGCAAAAACCATCCGCGCACCATCGACATTGACATCTTGCTCTTTGGCGACGAGAGTCACACTAGCGACGCGCTCACAATCCCACATCCGCGCATGCATCAACGCGAATTCGTAATGCGTCCGCTCGCGGAGTTTTTGCCAGAGTACTGCGCTAATGCAACAGCTAACATCTAGTCAGCAGCTATCCGCGTTTGTTCGTGGCGTCGATGTGGGTCTGGTGCCGACCATGGGGGCTTTGCATGCCGGACATGCCTCGTTGATCAAGCGCGCTAAGCAGGAAAATGAATGTGTGATAGTTTCGGTTTTCGTTAATCCTCTGCAATTCAATAAGACGGCTGACTTGCGAAAATATCCGCAAACCCTTGTTGCTGATATAGCACTGCTAGAAAAATTAAATGTCGATGCTGTTTACTTACCGGAATATGCCGATATCTATCCCGAAGGTGATGAAGTGCAGCAATTGTCTGCAGGTAGCGTCGGCGAAAGTTTCGAAGGCGCAGCACGTCCAGGTCATTTTGATGGCATGCTTACGGTGGTTCATCGTTTGTTGCAGCAAGTCAATCCGAGTCATGCTTACTTCGGCGAAAAAGATGCCCAGCAACTGTGTTTGGCGCGACTGATGGTAGACAAATTAGGGATGCCCGTGAAAGTGGTCGGTTGCGATTTAATTCGTGATGTCGACGGTTTGGCTTTATCGAGCCGGAATGTGCACCTGTCTAATGCTGCACGCAATGATGCCTTACGCTTGTATCAGGCATTGACGCGCGCTTCTGAAGATTTTGCAGCAGGTGAGCGCCAGGCTCAAAACCTGCTGAACACGATTCATGAAGTTTTGAATGGCGGCGACATCAAGATCGCTTATTGCGCAGTGGTTAATGACGAAACTTTTGCTGAATTAAATGCCGAAGTTGACTGCGGCTCGCGTGTTATCATCGCTGCTGAGGTCGGTGGGGTTCACCTTCTGGACAACATGTTGCTCGATTCATAATGGCTAATTCTTCTTTGTACATCGACGCGCCGGCGAAAGTAAATTGGCATTTGCAAGTGGTGGGTCGACGTAGTGATGGTTTCCACGAATTGTTAAGCTGTTTTGCTGCTTTAGATTTGTGCGATAGAGTCATTGCGGAGATTATGCCGGGGGCACCTAAGTCTTGCATTCAATTGTTGTCGGCGTCAACACATGGCAAGCATTTCCCGCTAGATCCGAGTAACTTGATTATGCGTGCTGAAAAAATATGGCGTGAAAGTGGAGGGGTCGCGCCTCCAATAGCTTGGAGCGTCGAAAAAAACATTCCGGCGCAAGCAGGTCTCGGTGGGGCATCGTCCGATGCAGCGGCCGCGCTGATGTTGCTGCAAGACCACGCTAGCCACCGTTTGCCTGATTCGGCAATTGATCATATCGCAAGTTTGCTTGGCGCCGATGTGCCGTTTTTCTTGCAAAGTAATAGTCCAGCTCTCATGGCCGGACGCGGCGACATCTTTGTTTCTGATATTAAGTTACCCGCGCAATGGCTGGTGCTCGCCATCCCCGAATTCCGTATTGGAACACCAGAGGTTTTTGCTGAACTCAATGCGCCAGACTTTACAGGTGCGCAGGTTATCGAAGCCAAGGTGCGCGCAAATCCGGGGCCGAATCAATTATTCGAGCCAGCTCTTGCGGTCGAGCCCCTGCTCAATGAATTTGCAGCTCAATTGTCGCAGATTGCGAACTTCTGCATGAGTGGCAGCGGCTCAACAATGTTCGCAGCTTTCAGTGAGCAGGATAAAGCAAACGATTGTGCTTTAAGCGTTAATCATCTCTGCAAAAACGTAATTGTCTCGCAAGTTATCCCTGGCCCAGTTCTTTCAGCGGCGAAAAGTTTTTAATGGCAAAAGTTCGCATTATCGGATTAGGTCGGGTTGGCAGCGCGCTGTCCTTGGCACACAAAAACGCACACGATGATTTGTGCGAGTCTGCAAGTACCGTGATTTTCGCTGTGCCGGACGACAAGCTGGCCGATGCGATTGCCGATTTCTCGACTAGCAATAACTGCCAAGATAAATTTGTAGTTCATGTCAGTGGGGTGCATGGTTTGGAAATATTGCAGCCCATCGCCGATGCGGGTGCGCAGGTGGCAGCTTTGCATCCGATGATGCAATTTGTTGATGCTAACACCGATGTCGAACTTCTTAAGCAAAGCTACGTTAGTTGCAGCGCAAGTCAATCGGCGCATGACAAGGCATCCGCGTTAGTCGCGTTATGGGGAGCAAAAATGATTACTCTTAATCCCGGAGTGGATCGCCGTCAATACCATTTGGCTTTATCTCTAGTGAGCAACCATCTTACGGGTTTAATGGCTTGGGCAAACGAATTGTTGGTTCCGGCGCTAGGCGAAAATAGTGCCGAAGTGGTCGCGCAAATGGCCGCCAAGGCTGTTGCGGCTGCGAGTTGCGATGACCCACTAAGCTCCTTGACTGGGCCGGTGGCGCGTGGCGACGCTAACACCATCGCGCAACACATGCAGTCGCTTACCGAACAGCAACAACAACGCTACGCTGGCTTGCTACTTAACTTACAAGCATTAGTTGATGAGCGCCGCGACGCCTAGTTTCGAGAAAACGCGGTTAGCATCGCAGTTGGCGCTATCAGTTTTTGTTGAAAACGAAGATTCTTTGCGGCATCAGTTAGATGCTTTAAACGGCGTTGTTGCGGTGATTGAGTTGCGCCTTGATAATGCTCCAATAGGCTTGCGCTTGAATGCAATCGTCGAAGGCTACACTAATTTCAATTTCATTTTGTGTAATCGCGCTGCTCCTCAAGCAGATTACGATGTCGAGCCAAGCGAGCGTCTTTATGTAGATTGGCCGATCGATAGCGCATTGCCTGCAAGCCTGCAGCGCTTCCGTGTCATTCATTCGTGGCATGCGCATGATGCACAAACTAAATATGATTTGGCGGATATCGCTGACAAATTATCTGCCGTTAGGCGCCAACATGATTTATGCAAAATGGTGCAATGGTGCGATTACGTCGAAGATTTCGAGCTCTATGCCGATATTGATTTATGCTTCGCTCAAGGTGCTGCAGCGCAGTTTTCGCGTATCGTCTCGTTGTTGAATGATGCGCCCTTCATGTATGTTTCTTTGCCCCTGCTGCAAACAGCAGTGGGCCAGTTTGATTTACCAACAGCGACTCAGCGCTTTTTTAATGGCATTGATGCCCAAACAGATTTGTGTGGAGTCGTTGGTGACATCAATGTAGCAAGCTCGCAAAGCCCGCAGTTATGGCACGCAGCTATGACCGACGTCCAGCCGCAGAAAACTTTTGCTTATGTGCCGCTGCCAGTTGCCAATACATCTGCATTCGAAGCATTGATTCAAGCGTGTCAGTTCAAGGCCCTGTCCGTTACAAACCCGCATAAGCAATGGGCAGAAACTTTTGCCACCGTCGCCAGCGGCTATGGCGCGGCAAATTTCTTGCTTGCCTCTGGCGACGGCTATCATGCCTTTGCCACGGATGGCATAGGTGCTTTGCAAGCACTCTCCAATCACGGATTTACTCCAAAGCATAAATTGTTAGTCATTGGTAATGGCGGTGCTTCGCAGAGTGTGGTTAAGTTTGCACAGCAACATCAAGTAGATGTGAGTGTCTGCTCACGCCGTCCACGGCTTAGTGAGGCTTGGGGGTGCAACAACTTTTCTTTTGACGAGGTGACGCTCGGCGGTTACGACGCCTTTATTCAGGCAACAACTTTGGGTTCAGAGCAGCAACCAGGGTGTGTTTTGAAGGCACGTGCTTTGCCGGCAGGGTCGCTTGCTCTAGACATGGTTTATCGCCCAGCTGAAACGGAATGGCTACAGCATGCTGCAGCTTGTGGCGCGCTCCCCGTGATGGGAGCCGAAATGCTTATAGAGCAATTTCAGTCCCAGTTTGATCTGTTCAACGCCCGACCTGCTTTGGTGTTGATTGGTATGCGCGGCAGCGGCAAGACGACCTTAGGCCAGCACCTTGCCAATGAACTGCAATTACCGTTTCTTGATATTGACCAGTTGCTAGAAGAGCAGCATCAGCGCAAAATTGACGAATGGGTCGCCTCAGACCTCGCGTCTTTTAGAGAGTGCGAAGCCGAAATGTTGGCAGCGGCACTACAGTCTCCGAATTGCGTGATTGCTACAGGTGGCGGAATAGTCGAATCTGAAGAATCGCGCGAGTTGCTTGAGCAGCATCCCAAGGTTTTGTTGTTGCAGTGTGAAAAGGAATTGTTGTTAGAGCGTCAACAGCAAAATCCACGTCCGCCGCTTACCGAGCACAATCTAGAACAAGAAATTGCTCTGATTAGCGAACAGCGCCAGCAGTGGTATGCGCAATGCTCCTCGCAGCAAGTCGATAGTTCTTTATCTATTGCCGAAACTGCCGAACACGCCCGCCTTTTTTTTATAAACTAGTAGGGTGCTAAGCATTGCCATCCTTTCGCTGTGTGCGTTGCCTCAAGAACTCATTGAGCCAGCGCCAGTGGCGGCTAGTGAGCAGCAGCTTTCTGTACTGATAGGGAAGGCTACTAGTGATCAGGCGGCCTCCGAATTGCGCCAACAACTACGTGCGCTTAGTGTCGAATGGCCGGTGTTGCCCTCGCGCTTACTTGAGGCGACTTTGTTAGCGCAGCCAGAGAATAATCCTAAAATTACTGCTGCAATTCGCCTTGCCGGAGAATTAGGCTCTACAGATGATAACTTGTTGCGTAGATTGTCCGCGCTACTTGATTCTCGCCAATTTGCCGCGGTTTCTCGTTCCGCATTATCAACAATTTGTGGCCGCGAGTTTGTCAATGGCGCTGCCTTCAACTCATGGTATGAGAATGCTCAAGGACAAGGGCGCGAGGTATGGCTAGAAACTGTTTTGCAGCAACAGTGGCAGCAACAAGAACAACTTTGGCGTCAACGACTCATTAAATCACCTTCGGTGGCAGTCATCACTTTCGCGATGCAAAATAGCCGTCGCGCGGTTCGTGAAATTGCGTTTACTAGCCTCGCTAATCTTGACACCGCCGTTATAAATGATGGCCAACTCAATCTGGTCGCAGCCGCATTCCGTGATGCACTAGAAAGCGAACGTGACTTGCAATTACGGGTTCAATTACTTCAGCAAACTACCAGATTCATCACGGGGAATGAAGCGCTTACTCTATTGCTGCGCGCCATCGAACAAGGTAAGCCCAATGAAGCGACTGAAGCTTCGCGACAACTCGCTTTCATTGCACCAAGTGCGTTTGCATGGCAGGCGTTGATGCGGGCAATCGACGGTAGTTACGCTACTGGTGACGAGAAGCCGGACATCGGCAGCGTAAGCGCTGCAACACGCTTAGCACTCTGGACGGGATTGAGCTCGCTAAGCACACGTTCATCCGATGTCACACAGGCGACAATAGATGTGTTGCTGCAGCGCGGCCTCAGTCAAGAATCGGACCAAGCGGTGTTAGAAAAGATATATGTTTGCACAGGTCGCCAAGCCGGAATAGAGTTCCTGCCTATTCTCGAGGCCGTAGTCTTTGATAAACAAGGCGACACTTTACATCGCAGTGTGGCATTGTTGTCGATGACGACTATCACCGAGCGCGCGGTAGACGCGCCTCCAATATCAGCGCTCGTTATTAGTCTATTGGGCGACACTGAAAAGCAGGTGCGGGCGCAGGCGATTGTTGCATTACGGCGTCTCAACCCCGATGGCGCCACCGAAATCCTGGCGGATAGGCTCAGTCAAGAAACGCAAAGTATTTTACAGAAGCAATTGCTTAATGCTTTGCTGGAAGAACGCAGCGCTTTGATCCTAGAAAAGTTATTGGTGTTCGTCCCCCCAACGGAGTTGATTGAAGGTTATTCGCGCGCTGTGGTCTTTCAAATTTCTGCTGATATCGCATTGTTAACGCGCGCTGTCGATGCTTTGCGTTTGCGCCAATCATTCGAGACATCCTTAATGTTAGTTCGAGCTTTTCCGCTAGATAGCCTTTCGCTAGAAGCGACAGCAATACTACAGCGCTTACACGCTAAGGTTTTATCAGAGCACTTGTTGAAGCAGGGGATTGATGAAAACAACCAGCTGTTCGTTGACGACGCTTTGTTGCGACTAAGAGATTTGCAATCGGCCAACCCTACAGAGGGATCATGGCTAGAGTGCGAAATACAATTACGATTGTTGATGGGCGATGTCACTCGATGCCTCGACATTGTTTCTTTGTTGGCAGCCAGTGATTCTTCAACCATTGCAAAATGGACTTTGGCACTCGATATTATGTCTGCTGCTAGCGAACATAATATTGCTGATGCGGTGAACACCGTGCGTGTTGCAATGTTGTCCGCTGCCGCACTGCCCGCCGAGCTAGAGTTTCGCGCCTCGCAGTTATTTGACCTGGCTACGCCACCGCAATTGCGAGATGACAATGCCGAGGAAGACCAGGCCACAACCGAATAGTTCGCGCTGGTCGAGGCTTTCGCCGAGCAGTAAATAACCGCAAAGAGCCGCAAAAACAGATTCTGTGCTCATGATAATTGCCGCATCACTAGGGGGCGCATGAACTTGGGCGATTGCTTGCAGGCTAAAGGCAATTCCAATAGCAAACACGCCACTGTAAACCACTGCAGGAGCAGCATTTATCCATGCGCTGCTATCCCATTCTTCGAACACTAAGCCGTATGCCGTACAGCAAATGGCTACCAGTAAAAATTGGCGGCTAGCCAATAGAATTGGCGGAACTTTTTTTGCAAGATTATCGAGTAGCAATACTTGGCCCGCCCACATGCAGGCGCCAAGAGTGACCAGTGCATCACCGATTTGCATCGAAAAACCGGTAACACTTAGGAAGTATACTCCGAGCAATACCAAGCCAGCACCAGCCCAAGTTTTTGCCGCAATTTTATGCGACCAAAAGGACGCAAGAATTGGAGTTAATATGACATAAATACTAGTGAGAAAACCTGCTTTGGAAGCGGTGGTCCATTGAAGGCCTATTTGCTGCAACACGCAACCGGTTAGCAAGATAGCTCCGAGCGCAATAGTGAGCCAACGATGTTCCTTTGAT
>Ga0233427_10004192_pt1 | contig 12144 bp, 13 predicted proteins | sample SI_118_April2016_5_FD_179885 | JGI IMG/M metagenome (GOLD analysis project Ga0233427, IMG submission 179885) | Seawater microbial communities from Saanich Inlet, British Columbia, Canada - SI_118_April2016_100_MG | ecosystem: Environmental > Aquatic > Marine > Inlet | place: Canada: British...
TTTAATTTTAAGTAATGCAAAGATAATTAAAAATAGACTAGAATAATTATACATTTGCACTCATGATTACAAAGATTTTCTACTACATCTTAATTTTACCACTTTCTTTACTTCCCTATCCTCTGCTTTATCTGCTTTCTAACATTATTTTCTTAATAATGTATCACGTAATAGGTTATAGAAAAGAGGTGGTTTTTACCAATCTTAAAAACTCTTTTCCTAATAAAAGTAAGCATGAACTAAAGAAAATTATGAGTGATTTTTATCGTCACTTATGCGACATAATAATGGAAAGTGTAAAGGGCTTTACCATCTCAGAAAAACAATTAAGGAAACGCCTAATTATTAAAAACCCTGAATTCAGTAATTACTTTGCAGATAAAGGACAAAGCATTATTTTTGTTGGAGGGCATTATAACAATTGGGAAATATGTGCACAGGCATTTGCTATGTACTCCAACCATAAATGTATAGGAATTTACAAGCCGCTTAGTAATGCTTTTATCAATGAAAAAATTTATACTTCACGCTCCAAATACGGGATGCATTTAATTTCAATGAAGCAAACCAAAAAATCATTTGAGGATGGAGATGAGCCTAAAGCTATTGTGTTTGGTTCCGACCAAAATCCTGCAAACCCAAAAAGAGCCCACTGGATGCAGTTCCTTAACCAAGATACATCAGTACTTTTTGGAGTAGAAAGATATGCCAAAGAATACAATTGGCCAGTGGTATTTGTGAGCATCAGTAAAGTAAAAAGAGGGCATTATGAAGTAGAGTATTCCTTAATTACTGATAAACCTACAGAACATCCACACGGAAAAATTACTGAAGACTTTACAAAAAGATTAGAACAAGATATAATAAACCAGCCACAATACTGGTTATGGTCACATAAAAGATGGAAACACAAAAGAGAAAAATAAAATTTGCTATTGTAATCCTTAATTGGAATGGCAAAGCATGGCTTGAAAGATTCTTACCTACTTTGGTAAGCAATAGTATTGAGGCTACTGTTTTTGTGGCAGACAATGGATCTAATGATGATTCTGTCTCTTTTCTAACACAAGAATTCCCTACTGTTAAAATAATTGAGAATAATGAGAACTTGGGATTTGCTGGTGGTTACAATAAAGCTTTGAATCATATCCATGCGGACTATTATGTTCTTGTCAATTCTGATGTAGAAGTAACTGAAAACTGGCTCTCTCCTATTGTCAGCTTAATGGATGGCGATAAAAATATTGCAGCTTGTCAGCCAAAAATATTAGACTATACTAATAAAGGTAAATTTGAATATGCAGGGGCTAGTGGTGGTTTTATTGATAACTTAGGTTATCCATTTTGTAGAGGAAGAATTTTTGATAATTTAGAAGAAGATAATGGGCAATACAATGATGCAACAGAAGTATTCTGGGCAACTGGTGCTTGTATTTTTGTAAGGGCTGATGCATTTTGGGAAGTTGGTGGATTTGATGCTGATTTTTTTGCTCACCAAGAGGAAATTGACCTTTGCTGGAGAATGAAGAATAAGGGGTATAAAATTATGGTTGAGCCAAAGTCTGTTGTTTATCATGTAGGCGGAGGTACTCTTGATGCAGGCTCTCCTTTTAAAACACATCTGAATTTTAGGAATAACCTAAAAATGCTTTTTAAGAACTTACCTCTACCCTCTTTATTTTTTATTTTTCCTATTAGGTTAGTTTTAGATGGGGTTGCTGCTCTTACCTTCTTAAATAAGCCAAAAGGAATGCAACATTTGTTAGCAATTGCCAAAGCTCACTTTGCATTCTATTTTGCTATCCCCAGGCTGATGGCTAAACACAAAAAGATAAAACAGAGAAACACCTTAACAGGAAAAGTAAATTATAGTATTCTATTTAAGAATAAGATAAAAGGAATTAAGCGGTTTTCTGAGTTATAGTAAAAAGATTAACATCCTATGTTTGCGAAGTAAATAGTAAATTGATTATTGTTTACTTTACATAAGTTCAATCAAAAAGGAAAGGAGCAGTAAACTATACTGGTTTTTGTCATTTATCAATTATACCGTTCGGAATATGTAGTATCCCCAAAAATTAAGACAGTTTGTAAGTAGACACAAAAATGTCATCTTGAGTTTACCGAAAGATTTACAGATCCTTTAAAAAATAGAAATTGTAGTTTCTTCAAATACAATTCAGCAAGAGCTAAATTTATTTTCCTAATTCTTAATCAACAAAAACTCAACCTGCTGAGGATATAATCTCTCCAATTTTATAAAAGAAGGAAGGTTTTTAACTTGAACTTCTAATCTAGTTTTAGATTCATCAAGCATAGAAGCATCTACTTCAAGTTTTAAGAAATCAGTTTTTAAAAAATTGTATTTATCCTTTGGTAAACGAACAGTTGCTGTAACAACATTAGGAAACAATTTTAAAGAATATCCTTTAGCTAAATTAACAACCTCAACCTTTTGGATAATGCTCTCCTCAACAAACTGAGCAACATTTAAGGATACTTCAATTTCAGCGACTTTACATTGCAACCCCTCAGGGATTTGTAAAGAAATATTTGTAGTAATGTTTTCAGAAATACCATCTAATTTTAATGGTTCAGTTGAAATTTCAGCAATAGAATCTAATAACTTCTGATCGCCATAAATTGTAATGGTTCTAGGATTAATTTCTATTTCAGATGAAAGCCAATATTCCTTTTTTAAAGTAATATTTTTTTGAAGTAGTATAGTAACTTCCTTTTTAGTTTTATTCGCAAAAGGGACAATCAATCGCTCAGGGCTAAGCGTTAAAATCTCCATGGAAGTCCCAAGTATATTAGACACTTTTTCCCTTTTAGAATTCAGAATCCAAAAGAGATTTTTACCATTTTTTAAGGGTTTTGAATTGGCAACATCATAATCCAAGGTTAGGGTGTTATAATTAAATAAATGGAAGAACAAAATAGAAAATCCTGGAGATTTAACTCTAGCATCAATAAAATCAATTGGAGTATTTACCTCAACTAAATCAGCAGGGGCATTTTTATAATTTACTGGAATAGTAAGTGTAGTTTCATGTGTTTTTGAGAGCATACTCAAAAACCAAAATGAAAATGAAATGAAAAAGAAAAAGGCGTAAGTATTCAGCCTTTTATTTTTAGATACTAACTTAAAAAAACTAACTATTGATTTTTTTAAGTTGCTAAACATTATTTTTGATCTATACCAGCATCACCACTCATTGACACTGCAGATTTTTCAATTTTCAAAGTATTTCCTCCCATAATCTCAACAATAAAAGTATCTTCCTTTACATCAGAAATTTTACCATGAATTCCTCCAATAGTAACCACTTTATCACCTTTTTTAAGAGCAGAACGATACTCTCTTTCTTTCTTTTGTTTTTTGATTTGCGGACGAATCATAAAAAAATACATTACGGCAAAAATCATACCGAACATAATTAACGAACTCATACCTGTACCTGCTGCTTGTAGTAAAATCATATTATTTTGTTTCTGGAACTAAAACAGTTCCCTTAATTGTTAAAACCTTTGTACTTGGAATAGCATTAGTAACCAAAGTTACCGTTTTGTTTTGCTTTCCTTTTTTGTTACCACTATTAAAAGTAACTTTAACTACAGCCTCCTCCCCAACAGCAACAGGCTCTTTTGGCCACTCAGGAACTGTACACCCACAACTTCCTTTTGCTGAACGGATTAAAAGAGGAGCATCACCTGTGTTTTTTATAACAAACTCTGTACTCACTGATTCCTTCTGATTCATTTCTCCAAAATCAAAAAAGTCTTGTGAAAGTTCAATTTTAGGCATATCAACTTGGTCAGCATTTTTTTCAGCTGTAAGTGGATTATTTACTAAATCAGTAGTAATTTTTTTATCATCAGTATTTGAGCATGATGCTAAAACAATAGCTGATAATAATAAAGTGTATAGTGTTTTCATATTCATTTTCAAAACTAAGATTATTTTTTAAACTAAACCTCTACCAGTTTTTTTAATCTTACCTTCTCTAGTATAAGTTTTTACAAAATTATCTAAAAGACCATTTACAAACAATTTACTTTTAGCTGTGCTGTAGTATTTTGCAATTTCAATGTACTCGTTCATTGATACTTTTACTGGTAATTCAGGTATAGATAAAATTTCTGCAAAAGCCATTTTTAAGAACAATTGATCCATTTTTGCAATACGATCAATTTCCCAATTTCTAGCAAATTTTACAATAATTTGTTCGTAATCTTCATTATTGTTTATGGTATTTCTGAATAATTTTAAAGCAAAATCTTTATCTGAACTATCTTTAAAAGCACCATCAGAATTTAAGCTTTTATCATCTTTAATATTACCAAAAATAATAGTGGCTAAAAAAGGCAAGTCATCAATCCAATAGATACTTCTTTCTTCAAATATATGATGTACTAACTCATTTTTAAGTACAAAATCATTCATTATATCAACAATGAACTTTTTATCAAAGTCAGTTGATGTATTATCAGAATCAATATACTTAGTATAAGTCTCAGATTTATGCAATTCTACAAATAACTTACGAATAATATCATGATCATTCTTAAACCAAATACCAGAAACTCTACCAACTTTATCCATTAAATCTTTATCATCACGAATGCTATTGATTACAGCATTATCAACAAACCTTCTATTCGGATTTAAATCCTCTTGAGTAGGTAAGTGTTTCTTCTTCCCTTCTTTATAAAAATTATCGGCATATTTTACAATCTCAACTAGCAATGCAACAATTACTAATTTTAATTCAACTACCTCATCAAAGTGCTTTAGCATAGCTCTTTCAGCTACTGGCATTTCATTAACTTTTGTTGAGAGGTAAGAATATAATGATTGCATTACTTTTACCCTTATGTGTCTTCTACTTAACATCTATTCTTAAGAGTTTTTTCTGTCGTTAATTCTTTGTTCAGCAATCTCTAAAGCAGCAGCATGAGTAGTTAAGTTTTCTAACTCAGCTTTCTTAAAAATCTCTAAAGTAGTATTGTAAATTTCTCTTGTTTGATTAATAGAATGCTCTCTATCATATCCATTAATTTCAGAGTAAACATTAATAAGTCCACCTGCATTAATTAAAAAATCAGGAGCATAAAGGATTCCTTTATCAGCACAAAGTTGTCCGTCTCTAACCTCATCAGCTAATTGATTGTTAGCAGCACCTGCAATAATATCACATTTTAATCTGCTAATAGTATCAGGATTAACAGTAGCACCCAAAGCACAGGGAACGTAAATATCCATATCTAAATCAAAAATAGCATCACCTATTACAATAGTAGCCCCAAATTGTTCAGAAAGTTCAGCTAATCTTGTTTCGTTAATATCATTAATAATAACATTAGCTCCTTCATCAGTTAAGTGCTTTACAAGATTTTTACCAACATGCCCTACACCTTGTACCACTACAGTTTTACCATCTAAATTATCACTTCCCCATTTGTATTTTGCTGAAGCTTTCATTCCCATATACACACCAAAAGCAGTAACAGGAGAAGGATCACCACTTCCACCCATACTTTCAGGAATACCAGTTACATGCTTAGTTTCCATACGCACATATTCCATATCTTTAGTATTCATTCCTACATCTTCTGCAGTAATGTATTTTCCTCCTAAACTATCAACATACTGTCCGAACTTACGCATTAAGGCTTCAGTTTTTTCAGTTTCAGCATCACCAATAATTACTGCCTTACCACCACCTAGTTCTAAACCAGAAATTGCAGCTTTAAATGACATTCCTCTTGAAAGTCTTAAAACATCTTGAATTGCTTCTTCTTCAGTAGCGTAATTCCACATACGAGTACCTCCTAATGCTGGGCCTAAAGTAGTATCGTGTATTGCAATAATTGCCTTTAAACCAGTTTCACCATCTTGACAAAAAACAACTTGTTCGTGCCCCATCATTGTCATTTTACTAACTATTAAACCGTTATTATTGGTTGTTTTTTGTGCATTTCTTGTTGTCATAAGCATGTCAAATTTTAGTTATTTAATCAGATAACCCAAAATTAAAATAGAAATAACTCCTATTTTTAAAGGGGTCGCGAATTTACTTATTATTTTTGGCATTTCAATTAAAGTACTTACTCAATTATATGAAGCCTCTTTTTTACCTGAATAAATTCCTTTGGAATTATAAGAAACTACTCTTAGTTGGCTCAGTATTTATTGTTATTGCAAACCTATTTGCCCTCTACCCTGCTGAGTTTGTACGAAAAGCTTTTGACTCAGTACTTTTAAGCATAGAAAACAACACTCAATCATCAGAAGAAATAAGAAATACACTACTAAAATATGGTGGACTTATAGTAGCCTTTGCACTACTAAAAGGAGTGTTTATGTATTTTATGAGGCAAACTGTAATTGTAATGAGCCGCAAGATAGAATTTGATTTAAAGAATGAAATCTATCAGCAGTACCAAAACCTTAGTATGAGTTTTTACAAGAAAAACAAAACTGGGGATTTAATGAACAGAATATCGGAGGATGTAAGTAGAGTAAGAATGTATTTAGGACCTGCATTAATGTATGGAGTTAATATTTCAATACTCTTTTACCTAGTAATTTCAAAGATGATAAGCATTAGCAGTACACTTACTTTTTATGTATTACTACCCCTACCAATACTCGCAATAACCGTTTACTTTGTAAGTAGTAGCATTAACAAAAGAAGCGAAAGAGTGCAAGAACAACTCTCACAAATAACTACCATATCGCAAGAAACTTTTTCGGGAATTAAGATTGTAAAATCATTTGGGAATGAAGAAAATACTTGGGAGGTATTTCTTAACTCATGCAAAGCATACACTAAAAAACAACTGCAATTAGTAAAGATAGAAGCCTTCTTTTTCCCTCTTATTATAACTATGATAGGAACAAGCTCCATACTAACAATTTACATAGGAGGGCTAGAAAGTTTTAAAGGAAACATCACCACAGGAAATATTGCAGAATTTATAATTTATGTAAATATGTTGGCTTGGCCAGTTGCCTCAGTGGGTTGGATTACATCAATAGTGCAAAGAGCAGCAGCATCACAAGAAAGAATTAACGACTTTCTACTTTTAAAATCGGACATAGAAAACAAAACTAAAGCCCTTACCCCTATTACTGGAGACATCAACTTTAAAAATGTAAGTTTAACTTATGAGGACACCAATATTACAGCACTGAACAAAGTAAACTTTAGCATAAAAGAAGGAAGTACACTTGGAGTATTTGGGAAAACTGGAAGTGGAAAATCAACTATTGCGAACTTAGTATGCAGACTCTATAACAGCACAGAAGGAACAATATCATTCGGAAATACTAATATAAAAGACCTGAACTTATTCAGCTTGCGTTCGTGCATAGGTTACATACCACAAGATGGTTATTTATTTTCAGGAACAGTAAAAGAAAATATAGCATTTGCTAGTAATATAATTGAAGATGAAAAAATAATCACAGCAGCTAAAAAATCAGAAATACTTGAAGAAATTGACAGTTTTAGTAACGGATTTGAAACTATAATTGGAGAAAGAGGTGTGCAACTATCAGGAGGACAAAGACAAAGATTAGCCATTGCAAGAACTTTCTACAAAGAACCCAACTTATTTATATTTGATGATTGCCTATCAGCAATTGATGCAACTAAAGAGCAGAAAATACTAAACAACCTTAAAGAAGAAAGGAAAGGAAAAACATCAATAATTATTAGCCACAGAATAGCAACCTTAAAAGATGCTGACCATATTATAGTACTTGATGCAGGTAAAATAATTGAAGAAGGTACACATAATGAGCTTATAAAAAACAAAGGTTTTTACTTTGAAATTAACCAAAGTCAAAGCAATAAAATATAGGCAAATAAAGGGATAAATAAATTTTCTGTATATTTGACACATCAATAAACACAAAGAAGATGGCAGATAAGAGAGAGATTGAAGATATTTTTTCAAAGAAAGTAAGAGCGGGAAGAAGGACTTATTTCTTTGATGTACGATCAACCAAAGCGGGAGATTATTATATGACGCTTACCGAAAGTGTAAGGGACTTTAATAAAGATGGTGTTCCATCTTACAGGAAACATAAACTTTATTTATACAAAGAGGATTTTAAGAACTTTAAAGAAGCATTTGAAGAAGTAAGTAGCTATATTATACAAGAAAAAGGGGAAGAAATTATTTCGGACAAGAAATACATAGCACCCAAAGAAGATAACCCAACTGAGGTTATAGAAAAATCATCAACTGATTTTACTGAAGTTAGTTTTGATGATTTAGGAGAGGATTAAAACAACCCCACTCAAAAACAAGTGAAAAAACCAGCAAAGCAATTTGTTGGTTTTTTTAGCTCCTTTTCTTAACAACTCCCCTATTTTGTTGATAATTCAGCATAAGAATAAAAGTTAATTTCCACAAACACTACTTACTTTTATAGCCATAAAAACAAGACTATAAAATGGGACAAATAATTGCAATTGCAAACCAAAAAGGAGGAGTAGGAAAAACCACTACAGCCATGAACTTAGCAGGAAGTTTAGGAGTGCTAGAGAAAAAAGTATTACTAGTAGATGCCGACCCTCAAGCCAATGCTACATCAGGCGTTGGACACAACCCACAAGAGATTGAAAAAGGAATTTACGAATGTTTAATCGGGAGTACAACTGCAAAAGAATCTATAGAAACTACACTAAGTCCAAACCTTGATTTACTACCTGCAAGTATCGATTTAGTAGGTGCTGAACTAGAACTTGTAAACATTGAAGAGAGAGAGTACAGAATGAAAAAAGTACTTGCAGAGGTAAAAGATGATTATGATTACATTATTATAGATTGCGCTCCTTCATTAGGGCTTTTAACACTAAATGCATTATCCGCTTCTGATAGCGTAATAGTGCCCATACAATGCGAATATTTTGCACTGGAAGGTTTAGGAAAACTCCTAAACACAATTAAAGTTGTACAACAAAGGTTTAATATTGAACTGAAAATTGAAGGTTTACTTTTAACCATGTACGATACTCGTTTGCGCCTATCCAACCAAGTAGTTGAAGAAGTTAAAACGCATTTCCAAGATTTAGTATTTAAAACAATTATCCACAGAAATGTGCGTTTAGGAGAATCGCCATCATTTGGAGAAACAATTGTAATACATGATGCATCAAGTAAAGGAGCAATAAATTACCTAAACCTTGCTAATGAAATACTAACTAAAGTGGCTATTTCAGCTTAATAATATGACAAGAAAGAAAAGCTCATTAGGGAGAGGATTAGCATCTATACTTGGAAGTAGTACCACTGATATAACTACAAACAAAACAACTACTGAAGGAAAAGCACCAGTTGCTGGAGCTACAAATGAAGTTTTCATTTCACAAATTGAAACAAATCCCTTCCAGCCAAGAACGGAATTCAGTCAAGAAAAATTAAATGAACTTGCAGTTTCAATTGAGCAATTAGGAATTATACAACCCATTACTGTTCGTAAAATGGGCTTTGATAAATACCAATTAATTTCAGGAGAAAGAAGATTTAGAGCATCACAAATAGCAGGACTTGATAAAATACCCGCTTTTGTAAGAATAGCAAACGACCAAGAAATGCTAGAAATGGCATTGGTAGAAAACATTCAAAGAGAAAATTTAAACCCTATTGAGGTTGCTTTAAGCTACCAAAGGTTAATTGATGAAATAAAACTAACGCAAGAGCAATGCTCGGAAAGAGTTGGAAAAAACAGATCAACAGTTACTAATTTTTTAAGGCTTTTAAAACTTCCTGAAATTATACAAAAAGGATTGAGAGATGGTTTGATTTCTAACGGACATGCGAAAGCATTACTTTCAGTTAGCAATACCGACAGCCAACTTTCTTTGTTTCATGATACAATTGCAAGTGGTTTCTCTGTGCGTGAGCTAGAGCAATTGGCTAAAGATTTTTCAACCAAAACTTACAAGAGAACTTCAAAAGCAATTAGCATACCAAATCCCCTACCCTTTTCGCAACAAAAAATGGTGCATGATTTATCAAGAAACCTTGAAAAGGAAGTAGAACTTAAACGCAACAAAAAAGGGAAAGGGAAACTTATAATTCCTTTTAGTAATGATGAGGATTTAGAAAGAATATTTGATCTCATAAACAAATAAATTGTCTTTAGTACAAAAAATATTCCTAGCACTTTTTATAATTGTAAGCGCTAATTCCTCCGCACAAGAATATGGTGAGAAAGTCCCTAAAAGAGCAGCACTTTATTCTGCAATTCTCCCTGGAGCTGGGCAAGTTTACACTAAAAAATATTGGAAAGTTCCAATCATTTATGCTGGGCTTATCACTTCCGCTTATTACATAAATGAAAGCAATGATTTTTATCAACTTTATAAATCCACTTACCTAAACAGATTAGAGGGAGATTTCTCTGATAATTTAAACTATTCTGATAGTGATTTAAGAACACTAACCGACCATTACAGAAGAAATAGAGAAGTTTCAGCACTGCTATTTACTCTTACCTATGTACTTAATATTGTTGATGCATCAGTAAATGCACATCTGTTTGATTATGATGTAAGTGATGACCTTAGCCTACACATACAACCTATGTATTTTTCAAAAGAAAATGCAACAGGGCTTTCATTATCCTTTAATTTATAAATTTGCCGCTATGAATATTGCAATACTTGGTAATGGAAAAATGGGTAAAAGAATTAGCGAATTAGCTACAAAAAGAGGACATACTATTATTGCTATTTCATCATCTGAAACACCTGCAAACACTCTAGATTTAAGCACTGCAGATGTAGCGATTGACTTTAGTACACCAACTACAGCTTTTGATAATATTTCACACGCAATAAATAGTGGAATACCCGTAATTTCTGGAACTACTGCTTGGCTTTCCAAACTACAAGAAGCTAAAGATTTATGCTTGCAAAAAGAAGGTGCTTTTTTATATGCCTCTAACTTTAGCTTAGGAGTAAACATCTTTTTTGAGCTCAATAAAAAACTAGCTGAACTGATGAAAGAACATAATTATGTAAGTAAGATTCACGAAATTCATCATAAACAAAAATTAGATTCTCCTAGTGGTACTGCTATCACTATTGCAGAGCAGATGGAAAGCATCTTAAACACAAAAAGCCCTATTACTGCTGACAGGTTAGAGAAAGTTCCTGGAACACATGAAATAACTTACAGCTCAGAAGTAGATAAAATTGCGATAAAACACACAGCAAAAAACAGAGATGGTTTTGCTATGGGAGCAATAATAGCGGCTGAATGGATTATCGGAAATAAAGGTGTCTTTAGCATTAAAGATGTATTAGAACAATAAAAAAAATAAAACCCGTTTTACAAAATATGAAAAAACTAAGAGAACTTTTAGGCACATCATTTAAAGTAGTGATGTTCATTATAGCAACTATTTTATGGAGTATTTTTGTTTATTCAATAGAGGGTGAATGGCTTTATTTTGCTCCATTAATTGCTGGTGATGTTTTATTCTGGGAAACAATTTCATGGCAGTTCTGGAAAAAGAAAGAAAAGAAAAAAAAGAAAAAAGGAGAACTTAGAAGTTGGTTTGATGCCATAGGTTTTGCTGTAATTGCTGCAACAATCTTGCGTACTTTCCTTATTGAAGCATATACTATCCCTACTTCATCAATGGAAAAGTCAATGCTTATTGGCGACTTTTTATTTGTAAGTAAAGTTGCTTACGGACCTAGAGTGCCTATGACGCCAGTTGCCTTTCCTCTTGTGCATCATACTATGCCAATTGGTGGTGGAAAATCATATAGCGAAAGCATTAAATTACCTTACCACAGAATGAAAGGTTTAGGAATAGTTGAAAGAAATGATTGTGTAGTTTTTAATTGGCCAGCTGAAAAACTTGGAAGACCAGTTGACAAAAAAGAAAACTATGTCAAAAGATGTGTGGGAGTTCCTGGTGATGTATTGGAACTTGAAAATGCAAATCTAATTGTAAATGGCACTCCTCAAGAAGAATTTGATGGTATGAAAAAACAATGGCACTATAATGTTAAAACTCAAGGGACAGGATTAAACCCAAGTATATTATACAAAAAATACGATATTACTGAAGGAGGGTACGGTAGAAATAGAAGTGAATACAATTTAACA
>Ga0233427_10004195_pt1 | contig 12140 bp, 8 predicted proteins | sample SI_118_April2016_5_FD_179885 | JGI IMG/M metagenome (GOLD analysis project Ga0233427, IMG submission 179885) | Seawater microbial communities from Saanich Inlet, British Columbia, Canada - SI_118_April2016_100_MG | ecosystem: Environmental > Aquatic > Marine > Inlet | place: Canada: British...
GCGGTCAGCCCTCGGTTCGCTCACCGTCCGGCCCGACCAGTGTGCCGCACACTGTTGCCCCGCCCCGCGCCGCCCCGCTACATCCGGGGTTCGCGCCGATCCGAAAGCTCAGGCTGCCGCCGTGCGAGGGATCGACATTCACGACGACCTGATGAAAGACCACTAGCGAGTTCGGGCGTCGGCCTGTTCAGTACGTGATCATCCCGCTACCGTGAAGGCGTGCCGATCATTGCAATCGTCAACCAGAAAGGCGGCGTAGGTAAGACTACGGTCGCGCTTGGACTCGCTGCCACCGCGTGGTCTCGAGGGCTCGACAGTTTGGTGATCGATCTCGATCCCCAGGGTAATGCCACTACCGGCCTCGGAGTTTGGGACCCCCCGTTCAGTGTGGATCAAGCCCTAGCCGAAGAACGCCCTGGATCTATCCCCGCACTCCGAGTCCCTTCGGGTTGGCCCGAGGACAGCGGCCGACCGCCGTCGGTCGTCCCCGCCACGCCGGCGCTCGCCATGCGTGAGTCACAATTGCTTACCGATCCGATCGGCGCCAACGACCGTCTCGCTGTTGCCCTCACGGGTATTGAGCACGATCTCGTCATCATCGACTGTCCGCCATCGCTCGGCCTGCTTACCGTCAACGGCCTTTTTGCGGCCGATCGGGCTCTGGTGGTCACCGAACCAGGTGCGTGGGCCTCTGACGGTGTCGGCCAAATCCTGCGCACTGTCGAGCGCATCGCAAGCCGCAAGCCGGCGCCTCTCAGCGTCGCAGGCGTGGCCGTAAACCGGCTGGGCCGCACCCGCGATGCCCGCTATTGGGACGAGCAGCTTCGCAAGGACCACCCTGACATCGTTCTGCCACCGATCCACCTTCGCGCCGCCATCCCTGAGGCATCAGCAGCATCATTGCCGATTCATGCGCTCGGCACTCGGCCGGGCGCGGCGGAAGCGGCGGCCGAGTTCGATCAACTCTTCGATCTAGTGCTCTCATCGAGTGAACCAGTACCAATCTCAACTCCGGAGGTCACCCATGGCCTATGACCCCCAGGCCAATCGTCGCCGGCCCAAGCCCGACACCGAAGACTCGGCACCCGTCGATGCCCTTCTCGGCGAGCCGACGGCCAATGAAACGACTGCGCCTTCTCATGATGATCCACCACCTGAACCTGCGGTGACACCCGCGCCAGCCGATCCTCCCTCCGACAAGTTGCTCGTCAGTTCAGGCGTGATTAGCGCTGCGGGCGGGATCATGGCGCTCATGGTGGTCCGTCATCTTTGGAAGCGGAATCAAAGCGGGCAGAACCCGCCATCAGCCGAATAAGGTCAGCCGCTTTCGGCCGGAGACTCAGCCGCCTTGCGAGCCTCACGCTTCGCGACCGCGGCCGTGCCCTCCGGGCACAGATCCGCGTAAGGGCACCAGCCACACAACGGGCCAGTACGCGGCTCGAACTCATCGGTATCGCACGCTGCGTTGATCGCTGTCCACGTGCCGCTGAGCTTCTCGATCACGCCATCAAGCTCCGGCTGAGTGACATCGATCCCCACCGGATGCTGCCCAAGATAGAGCAAGCGTGCCCGAACAGGCATTTCACCGGTGGCCTCCTTCACCGCAGCGGCGTAGAGCAATACCTGGTCGAGTCGACCACGGCGGTAGCGCGGCCCAGGGGCCTTGCCCGACTTGTAGTCGGTGACAACAAGCCCATCAGCTTCGTCTTCAAGCCGATCGACAATCCCGCGAAACGGTACGCCACCCAGGACCGCTTGGACATCTTGCTCCGTGGCACGGACATCGACCATGGTGGGATCTTCGAGGGCCCAGAGGCCTTCGATCGCCTGCCATGACTTCCAGCGGAAGTGGCGGCTGCCTTCGTCGTCATGGTCGAGCGCCTGGTAATCCTTGTCGCTCTCAACATCTGCCCACTCGTCACGGGCGATGAGTTTCGCTACGGCCGGCGTGCGCTCCGCAGCCGGCTTTTGCATCAGTAACTCAAGGACACGATGGGCAAAACTGCCCGCAAGCGCTGCCTCCCCAGGCGGGTCGGGCAAGCGCTCGACATAGCGAAAGCGCCATCTACGAGGGCACTGCTCAAACGTGCCCGCTCCCGACGGCGAGAGGCGCGACGGCGGTGTAGGCACGCCTACCTCACGGATCGCTGCCGCCGACTTCACTCGGCCGCGCTCATCAGGTTCAGGTTCCACATACGTAGTTCTACTCCACTGGTGTGACAGTCGGCAGAGTTGGCGCCTATGTTCACCTCATGAAGACACGCGCTGCAGTTGCCTACGAAGTGAACGGTCCTTGGGTCATCGACGAATTCGAGCTCGAGGATCCTGGCCACGAGGAAATCCTCATCAAGATGGCCTACGCCGGCCTTTGCCATTCTGATGAACACGTGCGACTCGGCGACTTCACCGAGGCGGCCCTCCCGATGGTGTGCGGCCATGAGGGATCCGCAGTGGTTGAAGCAGTAGGCCCAGGTGTTCGCGGACTGGAGGTCGGGGACCACGTTGCCGCCTCGTTCATCCCGTCGTGCGGACGCTGCCCATCGTGTGCCGAAGGCATGCAGTACCTCTGTGACAATGGCGAAGAGATCCAGCGCGGCAAGCCACGCCACAAGGGTCCGACAGGAATGGTGCGAGCGATGAGCGGCATCGGAACCTTCTCCGAATATTCGGTCGTACACGAAAACTCGATCGTCAAGGTCGGCGACTGGTACCCGCTGGATGCGGTTGCAATCACCTCGTGTGGCGTGGCCACCGGATGGGGGTCAGCAGTCAACGTGGCAGGTGTGAAGGCGGGTGACACGGTCGTGGTGATCGGCACCGGCGGTATTGGCATCAACGCCGTCCAGGGCGCAGCAATGGCTGGCGCCGCCAACGTGATCGCGGTCGACCCAGTCGAGATGAAGCGTGAGTTCGCTCAGACCGTCGGCGCAACCCATGCAGTCGCCTCCATCGAGGAGGCTGGCCCACTGGTTCAGGATCTGAGCTGGGGCCGAGGCGCCAACGCGGTGCTCCTTACAGTCGGCGACGCCACCTCCGACCTGTTCGCCCCGGCCATGGCCCTCGTTGGTAAGGCCGGCAATCTCACCCTCACATCGCTCAGCAACATCACGCAAAACGAGATCACGCTCAACACCGTCGATCTCGCCATGATGGGCAAGCACCTCCACGGCTCGATCTACGGCTACTGCAACCCTCGCAGCGACATCCCGAAGCTTCTTCGTCTCTACGACCAGGGCAAGCTGAAGCTCGACGAACTCATCACCGCTCGTTACCCCCTCGACGAGATCAACGAGGGCTACCGGGCAATGCATGCCGGCGAAAACATCCGCGCTGTCATCGACTACTCCCTCTAGGCAAGTCACCCTCGTGAACGATCTCGGCATGACTTGCTCATGCCGACCGCGGCGGACCAACGGCAGCACTGCCCTAGAATCCCGTCATGGGTCGTATCCGTAATACATTCACACTCGCTCGCACGTCATGGCATGTGCTGCAAAAGGACCGAGAGCTTCTGGCGCTACCCGTACTCTCATTCCTTGGCGCGCTCGCGGCGCTGCTGGTGTTTGCACTGCCGGGCTTTTTCGCTCTCGAAACCACAACGACGGCAACCGGCGACGGGTACGTGATGACACCTCTATCTGGCATTCTCTTTGTCCTCGCCGGTGTCAGCATGGCGATCATTTCGGTCTTCTTCACCGGCGCGCTTGTAGCGGGCGCTCATGAGCGGATGAGTGGCGGTGATCCCACAGTCACGAGCGCAATTTCCCGTGCCTTCGCGCGCATCCCCGGCCTCGTGCCGTGGGCCATCATCAACTGGACGGTCGGCGCCATCCTCCGCGCCCTTCGAGAACGAGCTGGCTGGGTCGGCAACCTGATCCTCGGTGGACTACAGATGGGCTGGGAGGTCGCTGCCTTCCTCACGATTCCAGCGATCATCATCGATGACAAGGGCGCCATCGAAGGCTTCCGTACCTCGGCCGGCCTGTTGAAGAGAACCTGGGGCGAGAACCTCATCGCACGCGTTGGCTTTGGCCTCGTCGGCTTCCTGCTCGTCATCCCCGCACTTCTGATCGGAGGCGTTCTCGTGGCCTCCGGTTCCATGGTGCTCGCCGTTATCGGCATTGCTGTAGCCGCTGTTTGGATCGCCCTCGCCCTTGTGGTGATGAGCGCCCTGGGCGCGGTCTTCCAGACCGCCCTCTACATGTACGCCACGACGGGCCAATCGCCCCAGGGCTTCGAGAATGCCGGCCTAAGCCAGTCCTTCGGCCACAAGTAAGCACGTTTGGGGTCTGTCCCCAGACGTGCGTTGTCAGACGTCGAGGGTGGTCATGTCGACGAGGGCCGAGTTCTTGACGAGGTAGTCGCGTCGGACTGACACGTCGTTGCCCATCAGCACGTCGAACATTTTTGCTGCGTCCTTGGCTTCTTGGGCGTCGTCCATGGTGATGCGGCGCAGGGTGCGGGTAGCCGGGTCAAGGGCGCAGTAACGCAACTCATCGACGTTCATTTCACCTAGACCCTTGAAACGCTGCCACTTGATATTCTCGCGCTTACGGTTGCCCTTGCATAGCTCGTCCATAACCGATTCCCGCTCCTCGTCGGAGTAAACGCGATAGATATCATCGCCCACCTTGGTGGTGTAGAGCGGCGGCTGTGCCGAGTAGACGTTGCCCGCTTCGAGCATGGGCTTCATGTAACTGTGAATCAGCGTGAGCAGCAGACAGCGGATGTGGCTGCCATCGACATCCGCGTCGCACAGAATCACGATGCGACCGTAGCGAGCATCCTCGATGTTGAAATCGCGCCCCGCCCCCGCGCCAACTGACGTAAATAACGCCTTGGCCTCAGCATTGTCGAGCACTTGCTTCTGGCTGGCCTTAGCCGCGTTCACGACCTTGCCTCGTAGGGGCAGAATCGCCATCGTCTCGGAGTCGCGGCCTCGTTTGGCAGGACCAGCGGCTGAGTCGCCTTCCACCAGGATCAGCTCAGAGTCTGGGCCATGGACACGGCAGTCGGCGAGCTTCTCCGGCATACCGGTTGAGCCCAGGCTGGCCGCCTTTCGCTTGTTCTCCAGCACCTGTTTCGACGCAACACGGTTTTGGATGGCGGCGGCAAGCTTGTCGGCGATCGCTTTCACATGCGAGCGAGGCCCACCACCCGGTTCAAACCATTCCTTCAGTTGCTCGTACACCACGCGGCTGACGATGCCCTCGATTGCCGGAGTACCCAACTCCTGTTTGGTCTGGCCGCGAAACTGAGGCTCGGGAAACGTGACCTTCACCGCAGCGACGAGGCCCTCCTGGACATCATCCTTGGTCGCCTTGTGCTTGTTTTCCTTCGCCAGCCTGGCCAGCTTGCGATTGTCCTTCAGCACGACATTGTTGATCAGTCGTGTGAGCGACTTGTCGAAGCCGGCGAGATGGGTACCGCCCTGGCTGGTCGGAATCGTGTTGACGAAGCTCACAACTTCGGTGTCGTAGCCTTTCACCCAGCGCAGAGCGACGTCGACAGTGCACTCGCGCTCGACATCGGTCATTTTTCCGTTGACTGGCACCTTCTCGGTGAAATAATCGATGCCCGCGCACGTGATGGTCTGGCTGACTCCCTCGCCAATAGCAAGATGCTCAACAAGATCGGCAAGGCCACCGCGGCTGACGAAACTAAACGGCTCTGTCATGCCATCGGTTCGTTTGTCGGTGACGGTCACCTTCATGCCCGGCACCAGGAAGCACGCCTGGGTAAGTCGGATACAGATCTCTTCCACGTCAATCACAGCCGCGGGATCGAAGATGTCGAAGTCGGGCCAGAAACGCACCCGAGTGCCGGTCTTATTCTTCGAGATCCTCTTGATCTTCTCGAGTCGATGACCGGCTTTGAAGCTCGAGCCCGTGAACTGGCCGGCAACTCGCTCCTTGAAGCCCAGAAGATGCGTGGCCCCATCACGATCGACTTCGGCCACCAATTTCGCCGCTAACGCGTTCACCACTGAGGCACCCACGCCATGGAGACCACCGGAGGACGAGTAGGCGCCGCCGCCAAACTTTCCGCCGGCGTGGAGCTCGGTGAACACGACCTCAAGGGCCGACACCTTGCGTCCGGAATGCAGACCGATCGGAATACCGCGGCCATTGTCCGCAACCTCAACCGATTTGTCACGATGCAGGGTCAGATCGACCTTGTTGGCGAAGCCAGCGGACGCCTCATCGACGGCGTTGTCGATCAACTCCCACACAAGATGCATCAACCCATCAGAGCCAGTGCCCCCGATATACATACCCGGACGTTTACGAACAGCCTCCAACCCCTCAAGGGTCTGGATGGCATCAGCGTCATAGCTGGTACTGGTCTTGTTCGTGGCCACCGAGCGAACGTAGCGCCCCAGTGTGACGGTGCGGTGGCACTCGCTCGTTGGTTGGGACTACAGCATGGACTTAGCCCTATTTGGGCGCCTTCGGTTCTTTCGGCAGTCCCAGCACCATCTCACCGAGAATGTTGCGCTGGACCTGGGACGTACCGGCGTAAATTGTGCCGGCCCGTGCGTTGTAGAAGGCACCTAGCCACGACGTCGCATCATTGGGCGAGCCCACAAGATCAGGACCAAACGACGACTTTGCCGACGACTGCGACACCAGGGCATCGGCACCCATCACATCAACCGCAAGTTCGGTGACACGCTTGTGGTACTCGCTCCAATAGAGCTTGAACCCTGACTCAGACGGGCCGGGTTGAGCCCCTTTCAGGAACCGGGTGAGCGTGCCCATACCGAGGTAACGCATGATTTCGACTTCGATGAACGTTGAGGCGAGGCGATCTCGTACGTTCGGGTCCTTGTTGGTGCCATTCTCCTTAGCCAGGGCCGCCAACTTGTCCCACTCGGTGCGAAAGACGAGGGGCTGCGTGGCAGCAGCCTCGCCACGCTCGTAGCCGAGCAGGGTCATGGCCACCGCCCAACCACCGTTGACCTCGCCCACCACATTGTCCTTGTGGGTTCGGGCATCGGTGAAGAACGTTTCGTTGAAGTCGTAGTCACCTGACAGCATCTGGATCGGCCGCACCTCAACACCGGGCTGATCAACCGGGCACAAGATGAAGCTGATGCCGCGGTGCTTCGGAGCATCCGTATCCGTGCGGCACAAGACAAAGATCCAATCGGCGTACTGACCGGCCGACGTCCAGATCTTTTGGCCGTTGAGCACCCACTCGTCGCCATCGAGAACGGCGCGCAAACCGAGGTTGGCGAGGTCAGAACCAGCGTCAGGCTCGGAGTAGCCCTGGCACCAGGTGTCCTCACCGCTGATGATCCGAGGCAGGAAGTGAGCCCGCTGCTCGTCGGTGCCCCAGTGCAGGATGGTGTTGCCGACCATCTGGATGCTGAACGCGTCATTGCTGCCACCGGTTGGTGCGCCAGCCTTCTGGAACTCCTCGGCGAGGATCACCTGCTCGAGTTCGGAGAGGCCACCTCCGCCGTACTCCGTCGGCCACGACGGTGCCAGCAGCGAGTTGGCCGCCAACTTCTGACGCCACCCATCGGTGAACGACTTGACGTCATCATGAGGCAAGGCACCAATGCCAACCCATCCCGGGGGGAGGTTCTCGTCAAGGAACGTGCGGATACGGGCGCGAAACTCGTCGGCCTCAGCGGAATACGTCGGATCCATGCGTTGAATCTACGCCGAGAGCGGCCCAGAACTCACGTGAAGGCGGACAGGGCAAGTTCGGCACGTTGAAAAATCGTGGTACTCACACTCGCGGAATCGAAGAATCGGGGTCCAATCCACGTCTTCGCTCCGTTCCCCTATAAATACTCTCCTCCCCCTTTGACCCATCCATGGGCCGCCGGGGTCGTCGTCGGGTTGAGCCTGTTGGCTTCCGCTTGCGGTGACACAGCGGAAACCCGTGAGACCGGCCTGGCAACCTCCGACGATGTCAGTGACATCGAGGTGCTGTCCGTCGACGACGACTCTGTATCGAATCGGAGCGACACAGTTATCAGCGATTCACCAGTGCTGCTGTAATTCTGGGTCCCCCACCGACCGACGTGCCGCGGTGAACAGTCAGAGGTTGAGCAGTTCGACCGAGAACATGTAGACGACATCCAAAGCATCACAGCACTCAGGGGTCCGAGCTAACTCGTCGTTAGTGCTACTCACCACCGATCTCGGTACCGAGAGCAATATCTTCTCCGGTTTCAGGACAGACGAGCAAGAGCGGATTCTCGACGCGCTGCCAGATTTCAGCTGACTGCCGGCGACTCACTGGCACAAATTGAAGTCCGTGCTGTCAAAGCCCGAGAGCAGGTCTTCATCGAAGTACAGAACCGACTTGTTTTGGGGCTGCCCGTGAGTACTCGCGGTCATCCCCCAGCCCGCTCCCTCCCCCCAGAAGTAACTGAAGTCGGGTGTGTCGATGAGGTAATCGGAGAGGTCCTCGTGCACGAACCCGTCTGGATCGAGACCGAGGATGTCGGTCACCTCTTCCTTCGTCATACCGACCTCGATTCCCCCCGGGAGGTCGCCTCCGGTCCAGCCAAACATCCAACCCGTGTCGAGCGTGAACTGGGAGCCGTCGTCGTCCCGGTAGAAGTTGACCGTGAGGAAACGATCGCCGACCTGCCACGTGCGGTAGGTCGAGACGTCATCGGCCGCGCACATCGAACCCCACTGATCTCGGTCGGGGGTGTAGTCCCAACTGTCGTAGCGCGCGATGAAGGGGTCGGGGGGGCCGCAACGCTCAGAGACCTGCGCAATGACCTCCACCATGTCGGCACCGGTAGGGATACCGAACAGCGACCGGTCCGCTGCGTGAACCGGATTGCAGTCCGGGTACTCGGTGGCGTCGAGGGAGTTGGCCAACCGGAGGGCCTCGATAAGGGCGATCCGCAACTCATTGCTTTCGCCCGACACGAGTTGGAGCGCCAACTCGAGGTCAGCCATCGCCTGCCCCGCCTCAGCTGGGGGACTCTCGATGAGCCTCACTTCCGCCAGGAGACCGCAATCGGTAAGGCGATGCAGGTCGTGGGCTGAGGTATTAGTGCCATCGGGAAGGTAACCGCCAAAACCGACCAGATGGTCGGAACAGAATTTTGCAGCACCCAACAGAGCATCAGTGAAAACCGCCGGGCCGGCGTGGGCTGGCCCGGACCAGTTCGAACTCGCGAACACACCGACCGTGTAGTCGGTTTCGCCGAGATGGGCTCCCCGCAAGTCTGCGTAACGCAGATCGGCTCCGGTGAAGTCTGCGCCGCTCAGGTGTGTGAAGGTCAGGTTGGCATCGGTCAAGTCAGCACCGCTGAAGTCGACCTCGGGCAGGAAGTTCCCGCTGAGGTCGGCGCCAGCCAGTTCAGCGCCGGTCAGATCCGTAAGTTCCATAAAGACTCTGGTCAGATCGACATCGACAAGTTTCGCGCCGGTGAAATTCGCACCGCTCACCTCGGCTCCCCCCAGGTCGGCTCCGGTTAGGTCCGCTCCACTGAAATTGGTTCCCATACCTTTGATGCCGCTGAGATTGGAATTCCGCAACATGGCTCTGCTGAGGTCGGCGCTCAGGAAGATCGAACCGGAAAGATCGGATCCGCTGAGGTCCGTGTTCGAGAGATCGGCTCCGAAACAGTCCCAGGAACTCTCCAGAGCGGTGCACCCGGCTTCTGTCAAGATCTCGGCGACTACGACCGAGGCCTCGTTGGTCGGTGCCGTCGTAGTGGTCGGTGCCGTCGTAGTGGTCGGAGCGGCCGTAGTAGTCGGAGCGGCCGTAGTAGTCGGAGCGGCCTCGTCATTGGTGCCGCAGGCCGCGCCGATCACGGCAAGTGCGACCAACATGCTCAGTGTGGTTCTCAACTTCCCGTTACACGATGCGTGGGCGGCGATCGGCAATGGCTGGTGTGTGCCGGGCACAGTTCGTATCGACATCTCACTCTCTCGATTGTCCGCCTAGTTGCGGAATACACGGTCGGTAATGGGTCGACCGTACACCCCAAGAATACGATTCCTCGATTATTTCAGATCTCGGAGTCAAGCGGCACTAGAGCACGCGGCGGAAATCGAGGAATCGCTCCCGGACTTCGGCTGACGCCGTGATGCGGACTCTGTCCCCGTGCCACTTACCAGCGGCTTGGGGAAAGGATCATCACCTGACGTTCGGTGCGTGTCGGTACGAGGTCGCGTTTCGTGACCTCAACATCGAACGCCACCGGATTGGGATCAAGCTTCTTCGGATCGTGATCGTCAGCCATCTGGGCGAGCAACCCATCGAAAGAAGCGTTGCCAACCCACATGGCCGCGATCGACTCACCGCTGGCCAACCTGGCAACTCGGACGCCTTGACCGCCTCGACCCTTCGACTCGAATTCCTCGAAGGGCGTGCCCTTGGCCCCGGACTCCGAGGTGATCGTGATCACGGCGCCATCGCCGAGCATCGCCGCCGCACCGACAATCTGTGCGTCGTCCTTCAACTTCATGCCGGCGACGCCGCCCGCACCACGTCCCTGAGCCGAAACAGAATCGCCAGCGATACGAAGAGTCTGACCATCCGATGCCACCATGACCACGTCCACCCCCTTGGGGAGTCGGAACGCGGAAACGACCCGATCGATGCCTTTGAGCCCGATGACCGCCTTGCCGGAGTTAGTACTCAATACCTCCTCGGCGGTGAGTTGCTTCGCGACGCCATTGGCGGTGATGAGCATGAGGTTTTCCTCGCCCGCCGTGACCAGTTCGAGGACTTCCTCTCCCTTGTTGAGGCCAAGAAGTTGAGCAGCCAGGCCACCTCTGGTTCGGCCGGCGGCATCAGCGATCTCAGCGCCGCGAACGACGAAGGCTCGACCCTCTGATGTAACCGCAGCGATTAGCGAACCCGTCGATGTGACCACGCGGGACGCGATCAGATCATGACGCCCGACTACACCTCGCTTCGCTCCCTCCATCGGGGCCCGACCAAGATTTCCCGACGTGGACAAGGTGACCACGCATGGCTCGTCAGAGTCGGGATCGAACGTGGCGTCGGTTTCCTTCGGGATCTCAAAGATAGGAATGTCATCGGCAGTGACAATCTCGGTGCGCCGGTCGACCCCCTGGGTCTCAACGAGAGCGCCAACCTCCTTCATGACAAGCGTTCGGCGCCGGTCCTCGCTCTTGAGCAGTCGTTCGTAGTCGGCGATGTCGGTGCGAAGACCAGCAGCTTCATCTTCTAGCTCTAGCTTTGCCAGGGCAGTGAGGCGTCGCAGCGCCATATCGAGGATGTGTATGGCCTGCACGTCGCTGAGATTGAACCGCTCAATGAGCCGTTCACGGGCCTCGGCAGCATTCTGCGACGACCGGATGATCGCCACCACCTCATCGATCGCATCAAGGGCAACAAGCAACCCATCAAGGATGTGAAGCCGGTCTTGGGCCTTGGCCAGCCGGAACTCCGTGCGACGAACGATGACCGCGAGCCGATGCTCGATGTAGTGGCGGCAGAGGTCGTAGACGCCCAACGTCGTGGGCACGCCGCTGACCAGCACCACATTATTGATGCCAAACGTCTCTTCGAGCGGAGTGAGGCGGTAGAGCTCTTGGAGCACAGCCTGCGGGTTAACGGCCGGCTTCACGTCAATCTGGATCTTGAGACCGTTCATGTCGCTAAGGTCAGCAATACCAGCAATCCCTACGAGTTTGCCGTTGTTGGCGAGTTCCTGGACCTTGGCGAGGACACGCTCGGCACCCACTTGGTAGGGCAACTCGGTGACGATGATTGCCTGGCGGTTCCGGGTGATTTGCTCGACGTGAGCACGAGACCGGATTCGGAAGCTGCCGCGGCCGGTCTCGTAGGCATCGATGAGACCGTCATCGACCACAATGCCGCCTGACGGGAAGTCGGGGCCCGGGAGCACTGCCATCAGTTCTTCTGTAGTCGGCTTCGGGCGCCGCTTGGTCATCACAAGCTCTATCGCCTTGGCCACTTCTCGCAGGTTATGAGGCGCCATATTGGTGGCCATGCCCACCGCAATACCGGTGGTTCCGTTGACAAGGATGTTGGGCAGCAGCGCCGGGAGCACGACCGGTTCGTCGCCTTCACCGTCGTATGTTGGGCGGAAGTCGACGGTGTCCTCGTCAACTTCGCGCACCATCTCCATCGCCGCGTCCGACAAGCGGCACTCCGTATAG
>Ga0233427_10004197_pt1 | contig 12136 bp, 11 predicted proteins | sample SI_118_April2016_5_FD_179885 | JGI IMG/M metagenome (GOLD analysis project Ga0233427, IMG submission 179885) | Seawater microbial communities from Saanich Inlet, British Columbia, Canada - SI_118_April2016_100_MG | ecosystem: Environmental > Aquatic > Marine > Inlet | place: Canada: British...
AACTCAGATCCTTTGTGGGCGAACAAATTGATCTCACGGTGTTTGTGCGGTTCCCCGTCGCCGATGGCTGGTACGAAGAGGCGTCTTATGCGCAGCCTATTTACCTTGACCTTAACGGGCCTCAATCTCCAGAAAAATATCATTTCAGTATTGAGACAGGCATCTCGTTTTAGTGTCATCAGTAGACGGAGGAGGAGGGCAGCTATGGTAAACTCGCGCTGTGGAAAGCCGCCAGAGTGGTCGAAAGCGGTTGCCTGGAAAGTGTATATACGGCAACCGATCGAGGGTTTGAATTCCTCGTTATCCGCCAATGATCCTGTTCAGGGTGTGTCGAATAATCCCGCCGAGCATCAAAAATACTGCATAAAACATAGTTTTTTAGCCGCTGATGAGAAGAAATATGGACGCTAGGACTCGAGAAATCGCCGATAAACAAGACATTCAAGAGCTACAAAACCGCTATTCTTATTCAATTGATTCTGGCAAATACGATGAGCTTGACGTCTTGTTCACTCCCAATGCGACTTATCACTTCATCACTGGGGTGACCGACAACATAAAGGACTTAAAAGACACAATTCGCGACGCGCTTCAGCCTCTCACTTCATCGCAGCACATTAACGGTAATCAATGGGCAGAGATTGAAGGAAACCTTGCTCAAGCAGGTTGCTATTTTACGGTCCACATGCACAAAGAGGGACTGGCTGACGGCGAGCACTTTGAGATGGGCGGTCGGTATGATGACGAGCTTGCCCGCACATCCGATGGATGGCGCTTTTCAAAGAGAACAATCACTATCCTATGGTCAGACGGAAACCGTAAGGTGCGATGGCAAGACTGATAAGCCCTTGCCGCCCTCTGAAAAGAATGGTTGCGCTCGTACAACACTTGCTCGACACACAAATGCAAAACATTGTTTTGTGCGAACTTGTCAGCTGGGTGTAAATGTCACAGGAAATGAGCGAGGGGCACGAACAAAGTTGCCCTCTTGTTTGGGCGTAATCCCGTCAGCGAACGCAATATCATCGATCGAATCCAAAAGTTGGTTAGCGGAGATTTCAACCTCCATTGCTGCCAGTTTGCTGCCGATACAAAAGTGCCGGCCGCGCGCAAAAGTACTATGACTCGCGTATTTCTCAAGTTCTATCGCCGGATCAACCCCGTCTCGGAAAATATTGAATTCTTCTGGGTTGTGATACTTGCGCGGGTCATGATTGGCCGCCGCGAGCAACAAGGTAACTAACTCCCCAGCCCGCACTGTTGTGTTATGGAACTCTGTGTCCTCGCTTGCCTGACGCATGATCATCAGCACAGCGGGCGTATGGCGCAGGGTTTCCGCAAATGCCATAGGAATGAGCGATCGATCCTCTCGAACCGCTGCAAGCTGGTCCGGATGCTCAAGCAAACGAAGCCACATATTGGCCATTTGGAGATCGGTAGTTTCACTCCCTGCCACAAGCAAGAAACTGATAAATGATTTAATTTCGATATCGCTAAGGCGCTCGCCCTCTATCTCGGCGTGCACGATCTTGCTAATTAAATCAGTGCCAGGGTTTTCCTTTCGTTCAGCTATCAACGGCAGCATATAGGCCTGTAATTCTTCTTTAACCCTCAATCCGGCCTGATGAACCGCTTCATCACCGGCTATATTTGTAAAATAATCATGTATTGCGTTATACCAAACACGAAAAGTGGGTTTCATATCAGGATCTAACCCAAGGACATCAAGTATCACGCTTAACGGAAGCTTTTGGGTAAATTGTTTGACGAGATCGACGTGACCATCCCGCTGCCAGCCATCAATCAAACGCTGCGAGTTTTGTGTGATCACTTGCTCAAAAGTGTCTCTCATCGAAGGCCCTCTGAGAGTTGGCGTAAGGATTCCCCTAGTTAAGCGATGGCGGGTGCCTTCCAACTGAAGAATTGTGGGCCCATGCACTGGCTCAAGCTGCCACCCATAGTTTTCTGTCGTGAAGGTAGGTGATCTCAGGACCTTTTCTACATCTTCAAAACGCGATAGCAACCAGCTATTTAGCCCATCATGGAAAGTGATTGGATGGTTCTCTCGAATCTCGTTGAGCAGGGGCCATGGATTCGACTCGTAATCAGAGGACATTATGTCTGGAGCATTCATCATGTTTTCCTTGCTTCTTTCTCAGGCCCGATCTTCGGTCTCCGATTTATTACGGAGACCTTAGACAACTATGTGCGGTGAGTGGTCTGTAATCAGAAGTCGTATCTTATTCTGGCACCCACTACTCGAGGTAAGGCCGGAGCACCAAACGCGCCCTGAGGTTGCGTTGTCTTTTCAGTGTAGTACTCCTCGTCTGTTGCGTTTCTGACGTAGAGATCTGCCTGCCAACCATCGCTGTGTCGCACGCTCAGGTTGAGATTAACGATTGTCATACTATCCTGCTTATCGATACGCGCTATTCCTGATGCACCTGGGGTCATATCGTAGTCATCACTGTAGTAGACCAGCGCAGATAATTCCGCGTTAAAATTTGCGGTAATGGGAAAAGTATAACTAACATTACCGTTCAGGCTGAATTCTGGAGCATTGGCTAGCCGATAACCGGATAAATCCTCTCTCACTCCGCCGACAAAACCTCTTGCCCCGGGAGTAATCGAGGAGGCAGGCACGTGCGTTGAAGCGCTATACGTGGAGTATTCACCGTCCAGCCATGTCCCTGCCAAGCCGATAGTGAGGTTCTCTGTCGGCATAAAAGTTGAACTAAATTCGAAACCCGTCATCTCGGCATCTGCATTTTCCTGAGTTAACCCCCCAGCATCATTTGACAATACGGCAACCTGAAGATTTTCCCAGTCATAGTCAAAAAAGGCTGCCTCAAAAGAAAAGCTGCCGCCGAAATATTTGGCCCCTAGCTCGAAGGAGTCAATTTCTTCAGGCAGAACCTCAGGCGTGGGCCCGAACCAGGAGCCGTTAAACCCGCCCGACTTAAAGCCAGTGTTAAAGCTTCCATAAACCATCAAAGTATCGGAAATGTCATAGTCCAGTACAACGCGGTATGTGGTGTCGCTAAAACTCGAGCTGTCTTTACCCGTGGCTCCGAAGGCAAAAGTCGTCAAGTCCTGGTCATCCTCTGTGTTTCTCACACCTGCAGTGACAGTCAGTGCATCAGTCAACTCATAAGAACCGTCAAAGTAAAAGGAGGTCGATTCAATATCATGCTCAGTTCTGCCCAATAAAAAGTAGCCGAAAGCAATCCCCATGTACCCCAGGGTGAACTCGTTATCGTCTTCAAGGTAACTGGCACCCAGTACAAAATTAAACGATCCATCGAAATTTGAGGCCAATTTCAGCTCTTGGGTAAAGGATTCAAATTGGATGCCCCCTTGCTCATCAGCAGAGAATCTTCCTGCCCAAGCATGCAGCCCGTCAAAAGGGCTTCCATCCTGGTCCTGCCCTCCGTTGCGCTCCATTTCTCTAACCTGTGTGTAGCTCGAAAGCGTCAGATTATCAGTCACGTCAAAGTCGATATTAAGCGCCTGAATGTCGATCTCCATCTTGTGACGCAGGGTGCCTCCAGCCATCGCTTGGTAACCCACATTTTCAAGCACCGCCTGTTCAGAAACTGCTATGGGTGTTTGGTTGGTCTCATAAAATCCAAGGCCCGATCCATCTAGCGAACCATCCTCACAGTAGAAACATTGTAATCCCGTTCCAAGCTGAGCTCTGAGTGATCCCTCGTCATTGCTCTCAAGTTCGCTTTGTTCGTACTTAAAAACAAGGGAAAGTCTGTCTGATGGTTGCCAAAGCAGTTTCGCTCTGAATCCAGTCTCTTCTTCGCCGCCAATCTCGGTTCCATTCAAGATGTTAGTGACGTGGCCTTCGCCTCGGTCGTTGTATTTAGCTGCCAACCGCAAGGCGAGCGTTGAGCCAAGTGGAATGTTGAACGCGCCCTCTAACTCAGTTGTGTCCAACTCGGCAGAGCCTGCCTGAACGTAACCCGAATAGCTCTCCAAGTCAGGATTGTTAGTGGTATACAGCATAGCCCCACCGGTTGTGTTTCGACCATAGAGGGTTCCCTGTGGGCCTTTTAAAACTTGCACGGACGCCATGTCATAGAACAATTGGTTAGATCCAACTTGCTGCGATACATACGATTCATCCGTATACACTGAGACGCTATTGGAAAGTCCGGGGCCAGAATAGCCCGTTCCAACGCCCCTGAGAGTGATTTGACTTGTGCTCGAAGAAGCTGAAAAGGTGATTCCAGGAACCAAAAACTGTAAGTCATGGCTGGTTTCTAAGTTAAACGTTTCCAACGCTTGCCCGCTTACCAAGGTAACGGCAATAGGAACCTCCATGATTGATTGCTCTCGACGCTGAGCTGTCACGATGACTTCTTCAAGCTCGGATTCCTGAGCCAAAGCAGGCATGCTGGCCTGAGGTGCAAGCATGGCTGTACCCACAACAGCGCCGGTGAGCGCCATACCGATTCTGGCTAGTATTGATTTTGGTTTCTTCACGACTGTCACTCCATTCGATTCCTTGTCTTCGACAACACTTAGTTGTCCCTGAGTGCCCATCGAAATGGAGAGCCCGGTACCGGCCAACAGAAGCTCTAGAGCGTCTACAACTTCATACTGGCCGCTTAAGCGGTTGGCCGTCTTGTCGTGCGTTTCATCAAATGAAAACAGCAAGGTTCGATCCGCCTGCTCTGCAAATGCGATGAGCGCAAGGTCGGCACGCGCTGGGGCTATATCAAAGGACCGTAGGTCACTTGCGTGAGCGAATGAAGCAGCACACAAACCGATTGTCAGATATACCAGCGTAAACCGAGCACACATGGCCCCAAAAGCCTTGGAGGTCCGGGTAGCGAGTCGCCGACCTGCTACGGGGTAAGACGATTGGCTGAAAAAAATCCGCCAGTCGACAGGCATAAAAGATTGCAGCTTGCTAATTGGCAGCATCCGTAAGGCGATTAGTCGCGGCAGACAGCAGTACCGTCTGATCGTCAGTACGTTCGTACAAAATGTCGAAGTTGGCTTCCAATGACGACAGGAATCCTGAAACGTCACCTGTCTTGAACAACCCCGCGACGCGGACCCGTCGCAATTCCTCATCTTTTATGACGAACTCTACAGAGGTGTAACGTCCTACCTCGGAAACCGCGGTCGCAAGTGATTCGCCGCGGAAAATCAGATTTCCGCTTCGCCAAGATAGTTGCACTTCGATTTCTTCCGGCTCAAGCACTTCCACAGCTTCTTCACCAGAGTTAAGAACCACGCGTTCCGCTTGCGAAATGAGAAGAGTCTGATTTGCCATTTCTCTCGAGGGCCCTAACTGATCAGTACCAGCTGTGCTTGGTTCACGCGCACCAATTTGGACACGGCCATCCGCGACTAATACTTCTACTCGTTGGGAGTCACCTATCCTCACACTAAACGAAGTACCCACAGCTTGAACAATACGACCAGCCGCAATAACGCTGAGCGGTCTTGTTGAGTCGTGTGCGACATCGATATGCAACTCTCCCCGTTCAAGTTGAACGATACGCTGTTGCGGGCTAAAGCCCACAGTTGCACGACTATTTGTGTTGAGTGTGATGACAGATCCATCAGCCAACTCGATAGTCGATGTGCCACCAATGGCGGTTTCATATGTCGTTCTACCGGACGCTGGCTCCGCGAGTGAGCTGTCGCTGGGTTGATTTAGGAGTACGCCTGCTATCCCAACCACGAAGATAACAATGAACGAGGCGGCCATGGCAAACCTACGATTTACCTGTTGAACCGGGTGTGGCGCCGCTCCTAATTCATACGGAAACACTTCAGATAAGCGCGCAAGCGCATCCATCTTGTCCCACATCTGCGCCATCGCAAGCAGCTGTTTTTTATTCCGCGGATCCGTCGACATCCAGGTTGATAACGCTGCAGCGTCCTCATCCGACAGCCCTTTGTCCATCTTCGCCATCCAGTCACTCGCCTCTACGAAGAGTTGATCGCCGCCTTTAAGTTCTGTGTCGATCTTATAGATTTTACTCACCACGAGCCTCCCACTGATTGTCTTGGTCAGATTCGAGCCACTCCCGTTCGTACATAAAGACGGTGCATCGTCTTATTGCCAGCGCGACGTGCTTCTCAACGGTGCTTTCTGCTAGCCCCAACTCACTGGCGATCTCTCGTTGCGAATACCCATACACTTTCTTAAGAACAAATACTCGCCTCGCCTGAATAGGTAGCTGTCGCACGGCTTCACAAAACTGCCCAAATTCCTCGCTTGAGGCCGCCTGCTCGAATGTTTCATCGCGCTCCAGCCTGACAGGATCACCGCCACCTTCATTTTCCTCCTGCCACGATTCAGTGATGCGATTGTCGGCACGTTTTAAGCTGTCTAGCGCTAGGTTACGTGCCATCTTATAAAGATAGGACTTCGGATGATTGATCTTCTCGGGAGCACTGACCTGACAAAGACGCACATACGTTTCTTGAACAACATCCTCTACTTCATGAGGCGGTACGATCTTAGATACGGTACGGGCCAGCCCAAGCTTTATCGATAGAAAAATATCACTAATTTCGTTCAAAATCCCCCTCCTAAGACGGACGTGCTGGCCTGAGAGCCATGCGTGCCTAAGAGAGCCATGCAGGCGAGGGACAGAGGATGTAGACGACAAAATATGTGATCGGTCATAAGGCACTTTCTTGATTGTGTGTTTTGGAGGGTTGGTTCGCCGTGGTGGGTTGCCTTACACTCTCAAGTACGTAGATACCATAAAACAAGGGCGTTTACGAGCCTGTGCCCATAGCGACAAATGCTTTTTCTACTAGTGAAATGGCTGGAACCAAGCCCCTAGTAGACCTAGGTGCGTGAAATCTGTGTATGTTGGGCTCCGGCCGGTGTTCTGCTCACGCAGGTCGCGCCTTTCAACGCACCAATTTGTGAAGTAGCTATTGACAGAGCTCACGTCATCGAGAATCGTTGCAATTTAAGAACACACTTGGCATATCTGCCAGTTGTTATTGTTTCCCGAAGACTTCTTCGAATTTTTTAATCTGTTTTTATACTTTTTTGTCAGGGCTGCGGCGTTACTCAGAACCTATGCTGGTTAGAACGTGTTTCGTGATTTTCCAATTTTTATCCTTGACCATATTCGTTTGGTAAAATCCCCACACAGTGGTCTTTGCTTTTTTCGTATCCTTATAATATTCAGTCGCTTGTAAATCAGTCCTTACGGTGGCCTTCTTACCGCTGATATTGATCATCGGATTGCCTAAAAGATGTTGCGAGGCTCTTGTGCCGTCCAGTGCTTTTTCCACGTATTCGATCCAATCGTCAATTCCAGTGATTTTTACTTCCCCACCATCCGGAGAATGAGCATCAAAAATAATCATCACTTCTACATCGGTTGAAAAAATAGATCTCAATAATGAGTAGTCCTTTGTGTCCAGTGCTAGTGCGTAACTATTCATGACGTCTATAATTTCGAATCTGTCCCGTAGCTCTATATTTTGACCTTGCGCATTAAAATTGACCGCAAACAGTAAAAACATCGTCAAACATATTTGTTTCAAATCGTCCTCCTCCTGCGCCGGAACTTTTTGGATTTAGCTAAACTTAAAAAAGCGCCGATCGAACTTGCTCAAGCTCAGTGATTGAGCGTAGTGCATTTAATGGCAGCCGAATAGAAAGGTCATCATCACTTTCGCATTGTTGACCCCAAGCCACGCTGCCTAATCCTCTTTGTCTTGCTACCGAATACCTCTTTGGCGCACAATTTATAGACTATCTGACAGACGCTGTCGAGGATCGAAAGTTTGAGTATCGAATCAGATTGGTTGCCTGCATGTTTGATGAAAGAGTTTAGCCGTATGACAAATAGTGATTAAACGCTACCAGGTAATTTGTTGCTTGTGGTTATTGGCTGACCTGGTGGTGGCTGATCAGCCAGCATAATTTTCTGTTGTCGCAGGGAGGAGTACGCTGCCGTGGTTTCAACCATTAGCTAGCCGCAAAGAGATCGTTTTGAGACCCTTACCCTGGCTTTTGCCGGTGTCCAGCATCAGCGGGCGCGAAATGATCAACCCATTTATGATAGTTTTGCACCGCGGGTTCGTTTCGGCCAAAAGTGAATGTTTGGTTTGCACCCGCGTTGATAGCCTGCTGAATGCCAAAACCTATTCGATAGTCTTCGTCCTTCACTGCCTGCAGCACCATGGCGCTGAAGTTCTCTGTTGTTTCGCGCTCAGCGTCATTGGCAGGCGCCTTGGCGGCAAGAATAAACTGGATGGTCCGGGTGCTGTCAGGTTCTGGCCCCGGAAATATCTGGCTAACCAGACAATGGTCGCCCAGGATCCCTGAGATCGATAGATTGGGAAAGCACGAATGGATCAAGCGGATATGTTGCCCGGGGTTCCATTCTGACTTTTCCTGGTCATCGAGTTCGCCTAGCGTCTTGCGACCAAATGTCAGTCTTTGATGGGGACCGTAGGTATCAAGCACCAGCAAGTTACCCACTGTGTGTTGGCCGACGGTTTTACCGTGCACGAGATTGTGATGGTAGGCTTCGAGATAGCCATCCATCGTGACCTTCCACCCAGGCCCATCGAGTTCGCGGATCTCGTGCAGGTGCCAATCTTTGAGTGAAAGTGTCTCGAGTTCAGTAGCAAAATCTCCGAGCCACTCGTCTATATTTATTTTCGTGTTGGGTGTCAGGATAACCCAAATCAATCCGCTTCGTTCTTCACAGGGCAGTTCTGCTAAACCGTAATCGGTATGGTTCAGGTCGCCGAAAGTTTCTGCTGCGTAACGCCCAACCAACGCGCCATCCCTGTCATAGGTCCATGCGTGGTAAGGGCAGGAAAAGACACGGCTTGAAGATGTGCCGTCATCACACAGCCTCGCGCCACGATGGCGGCAGGCATTTAGAAAACACTTCACAACACCGTCGTCATTACGACAGATAATGATGGGCGTCTCTAAAATAGTCATTGCTTTGTAATCGCCAGGTTCGGGAAGCTCCAGAGTCAGTGCGAGAGCCAGCGGGAGTTGCCTGAATATGCGTTCTCGCTCGGCTTGATACCTATCGTTGTTTATATAGGCATCGACAGGTTGCTGCATTGTCCCCGGCGCCATGTCCGTTGTTTTTTCTTGAAAATGAACGAGCGCACGAGTGGCTAGCCCCATCATTTCTTCATGCCTGGATTGAGTTGTCATGATAGCCTTCAACCTAGCTCTAATGGGCCATTGTTATCGATGAATTCCTGCCAGGCAGGAAGCGCTTCAGGGTAGTCCGCTTTGAAACGATTATCACCCATCACCACACGATCAGCATGATTCAGCCCCTGACTGTACTCGGTTGCAGGTACATAATACAAAAAGGCGATAATGCGTTTATCGAAACGCCACTGGCCATCGGCTTCTCTTAAGTATTCATCGGTGTAGCGCATTGCCGCGATTGAAACTACCCCGTTGGGCGTTGTCTCAGCGTGGCTAAGTACCAACCCGGTCGCTCGATTCGGGTCGTCAGCATTTATTTCAACAGTCGTATCGTGTGTCCAATGATAGGCCGGACCACGTATCTTAAAAGTATTCTCGAACATCGTTTGTATTGCTGCTTTGCCATCCGCCACCATTGATCCGTTGGGCGCATCGAAACAAGCATCCGCTGTAAACAGGTTCATCAATCGCGGCATATCATGTTCGTCACAGGCGATGGCATAGGCCGTGACGATATCGCGAATCGCATCTTTTGATTCAAGGCGATCCAGGCGAGCTGCCAGGGCTTCCAGTGTGAGAGTGTCGGACATAATTATGCTCCCGCTGCTCTTAGCAACAATTGGGCGTTTTTAGTATAGGGTTTTGCTTCGTCTCGAACATTATAGTCTTGCTGATCCCAACCCGCGAAATTAGTGCCAAAGACCAAACGTTCATTGTTGACGTTTTTCTTGAGCAACTCGAGTGAATCTCCGGCGTGAACATGGGTATCAAACCAAAGTCTGTGTAGAAGTTCATCGAAAGTGCCATCAGCGCGCAGCTCGGCACTGGCCCAGGGTCGTTTTTGTGCCGCCATTTTCATCCGGCCATACGCATAGCCGGTAGCGCCGCCGCCATGGCTCAGGCAAATATCCAGCTCCGGGTGTCTTTGCAAGACGCCGCCATAAATAAGCGTGCATACAGCGATGGTTTCCTGTGCAGCGAAGCCAACGATAATATCCAGATCAAATTGTTTTAAATTGGCATCTCCCGATGGGCCATCAATGCCTGCTGGTGCAGGATGGATAAATAATGGAACATCGAGAGCAATCAGCTTTTCGTAGAAGGGATCCAGCCGCTCATCGTTAAGCTGCATTCCAAAATCTGTGCCGATATAGGCGCCTAGGAACCCTAGTTCATTGATCGCGCGGTCAAGTTCTTCGACAGCAAAGCCAAGGTCCTGCATGGGGAGCGTTGCAAATGCTGCGAGCCTTTCTGGATGCTGTGTGACTGCTCCGGCAAGTGCATCATTGTGAGTGCGGGCAAAAATTTGAGCCTGATCACTATCGATAAAATGAAAGTAGGTGAGCGGGTTGGGTGAAAGTATCTGAAAATCGATACCCGCCTTGTCCATTGCCTTGATTCTTAGCTCAGGATCCATGAACGGACTACCGCGATACTTAACGCCGTTTAGTTCATAATCCGCAACTCGAAAGCGAGGGCTGTCATCGAAACTTAGCTCCGGACCATGCTGCCCTGCCGCGCCCATTGTCTCTTCAAGTACTGCGTGCGCGTGTACATCAATGGTTTCTGCCGTAGTGATCTGAATCGCTAGCACCTCAATCAATTGGCAGAGCCAACCGGAGCCCAGGCGAGTAGTGTCTTATCTGATTCAAACTGATTCGAGACAAGTTTGAGACCAAAGGCCTTTGCTGCTTCTTTGTATTGCATCCAGGATTGAACAGCGGCGATTGGTGTGCCGGGACCGTCGTCAAATTGAACTGGACCATAGACGTTGGCCGTATAGATTAGGTCCTCATCTTCACCTACTCGCTGTGTTGCTTCATGGCGCGCGCCTGCTGGCTCATAGAACCAGACACCAGGACCGTATCCTTCCGGTGGGCCTGCTCGATAACCAATATGGCCGTTAAGTACCAGAAAGTCAGCGGCGCCGAGGTGATAGTGTGGTCCCGCGACTCCATTGTGTCGAACAATGAGCGAGGTAACGCCGGTTTCCTCGCTCACACGTAGTACCTTTAACCCGATGTCTGGCAGGGTTGGATCAACAATCCAGGGTACGGCGCGCGTGTCGACAAAATGTGGGTGAACAAAGTCGCTGGCTGCTGCTGATTCGTCAACCAGCACGCCGGCACTTTTGGTCGAGATCGCAAGTGGAGATGACTCTGTTGTCGCGGACGCCGGACGCGGCTGCATACACTCGGCTAGCGTGTTGGGTACGAGTGTAATGCCTTGAGCGTTTGCAGCCTGTTGCAGATCCATCGCTGTTAGAATGCTTAAGACCTCACCGCCTTCAGAAAGAAAGGCAACCGGACCAAAGAAGTTGGCTAGAAATTCTGTATCTTCAATAGCATTTAAACCTGCAACACGGGCGTTGGCCGGAATGTAACCCCAGACGCCTGGTCCAACGGTACTGGTTAGCGGGCCGTCGGGGTAGCTCAACTGACCGGATAGAATCAATAAGTCCATCGCGCCAAGATGTAAAACGTTGTTTGTATTGACCCCTTTTTCTATTTTCACAATAGCGGAGAACATGCCACTTTCTTTGCTAGCGCGCAGCGGCTTAAATTGCCAATTGGGTGCACATGCCATGCTAACCCAGGGTAGCGCATTGGTATCTACTCCACCTTCAATGCCCGTTGGGTCGAAATCAGGATTATATTCTGCGTTCATGATGTCTCCGTCAAATCAGGGTTCGGCAGAGATTACCGATGTTGGTGATGTATTAAAAGATTTTTTTCTGATGCGCCAAGGGCCGGGGCAAGGGCCGCAAAACGATCTTTTTGCCGCTATCTGATGGTTAAAACCACGGCAGCGCATTTCTCCCGACGCCAACAGAAAATTACGTTGGCTAATCGTCCATCACCAGGTCAGCCAATCACCACAAGCCCTGGTAGCGTTCAACCACTACTCGTCAGACCGCTACACGCTTTCATCAAACAAGCAGGCAACCGA
>Ga0233427_10004208_pt1 | contig 12116 bp, 10 predicted proteins | sample SI_118_April2016_5_FD_179885 | JGI IMG/M metagenome (GOLD analysis project Ga0233427, IMG submission 179885) | Seawater microbial communities from Saanich Inlet, British Columbia, Canada - SI_118_April2016_100_MG | ecosystem: Environmental > Aquatic > Marine > Inlet | place: Canada: British...
TAAGATAAATTTGATACAAGAATAATGATACTTAGATCCGGAGATTACGCTAATAAAAACTATCGTTGTAATTACCTAGTTATTGGCACAGGGGCAGGTGGAAGTGTTGCAGGAGCATTATTGGCTGAAAAAGGATTTGATGTTATTTTGATTGAGGAAGGTGCATACTACCCAACAAGCTCCTTTACTAATAAAGTCGGAGATATGACAGCTAAAATCTACCGAAACAGAGGAATTTCTCCACTCATTGGAAAGCCATTAATAGCCCTTGCTGAAGGACGTTGTGTTGGTGGAAGCACAGTTATTAATGGTGAAGGCCTCTTCCGCACTCCTGAAAAAATTCTTGAGGAATGGAAAAAAGTTCATGGACTTCAGGGCTATAGTTACTCTAAATTAAAGAAACATTTTGAAACAATTGAGAAAGATCTAAATGTAGTGGTCAAATCGATTTCAAAAGAAAAAAAAACTAATCTAGATTCACAAAAACTAATTGAAGGAGCGAAGAGGCTTAACTGGAGAACAGAACTAGTCCCCCGTGCAGTAAAGGATTGTAAGTACACAAACTCTTGCTCCATTGGATGCCCTACTGGAGCTAAACAAAGTACATTGGTAACTTACCTGCCGAGAGCAATAGAAGCCGGCGCAAAAATATTTTCTGATTGTCGTGTGATTAAAATTAATCATTCAAAAGGTGTTGCATACAGTGTCATTGCTGAAACCAGTAAGGATGGGAAATACAAAAAGATAGAAATCAAATTTGATTATCTAGTAATTGCAGGTGGGGCTATTCAGACACCGCATCTTATAAAGAAAAGCAAAATGTCTAAAACTGCTGGCAAGGATCTTCAGTTCCACATGAATGTTAAAGTTATTGCGCGATTTAAAGATTCTGTTTATGCAGAGCAAGGCACAATGTTTCCAGTGCAAATTCATGAATTTGAAAATGAAGATTGCTATATAAATACTTCAACAATGAAACCATCATATTTATCAATGTCATTAGCTATTCATGGGGATAAAGTTATTACTAAAGCGATTAAATCCTATAACGAAATGGTAATTTTGAATACTACAATGCGAGTAGAAAGCAAAGCACACATTTATAGCAGAATAGGGAAAAACCCTCTAGTTTGGTATAAATTTAGCCCCCCCGACTTGTTACGAATTAAAACTAACATTAAGAGAATGTGCCAAGTATTGTTTAAAGCTGGTGCAGTTGAAGTTTATTTACCTATAAAAGGGGCTTCTCCACATACTTCACTTGAATCCTTAGATACATTGATGAATAAAATTAAACCTAATGATATTGATATAAGTACAGTTCATATGATGGCATCTTGCCCTATGGGAACAGATCTTAAAAAGTCAGTTGTTGATCTTAATGGAAATTTACGGGGTATGAAAAATGTCTTATTAGCTGATGCTAGTATATTGCCATCGAGCATCGGTCAAAGTCCTCAAGAGACTATTATGGCTATGGTGCATGAAGTAATGAGGAGACATTTTGATAATTAATAGAGCTAATATATTGACTTGATTCTACTTTGTTAAACTCGTTATCATTAAATAATGGAAATATTAGTCAAACAAACATACAGATTTATAGTTACAGGGGTATCAGCATCTCTTGTTAACTATATGATATTTGCATTTAGTTATTTAATTTTGAATATCAACTATATATACGCTTCAATTATTGGTTTTTTACTTGTTTCATTTTTAGTTTACCATGTTAGGAAGCTATGGGTTTTTGCAGATACATTCAAGAAGAAACGTTATCAATTTTTTTCATTTATGGTCTTAGAAGTTATAAGTTTATCAACTGGCATAACTGTTCTTTTTTTACTGACAGAGTTTGCATTAATTAACCCCTTAATATCACAAATATTTACAATAATGACTACTGCCACTATAAACTTCTTGGGCAATAAATATATTATTTTTTGATGTAAAATCTTATAGTTAAAAATGTAGTTTTCAAAACGATTTTTTGGAATTTTTTTCTTAGTATTGTGGTTAATGTTCGAAAAATGTTTCGAAAACGTTTTTCCAATATTTTTTATTAGAATAATTAGATCAACTGTTAACCTGGAATAGTATCAGTATGAGTGAGTTTAAAATCAGAAGTGCAGTTCTAGAAAGAAATAAAAAAATTACGGTAAGAAATCTTCCCGAAGAGGAATTATCTCCATTTGAATGCGAAGTCAAGATTAGAGCCGCTGGCCTTTGTTCTTCTGATATTGCAAGAGCCTATGATAACGGGGCATATGATTACCCTCTTGTTATGGGTCATGAATTAGCAGGTGAATTAATTCGCGTAGGACAGAATGCTCAGGACGAATTTAGTATCGGTGATAAAGTGTGTGTTTTCCCTCTGCTACCATGCTTTAATTGCCCATCTTGTGAGCAGAAACATTATGCTTTATGCCATGATTATTCTTATTATGGATCACGCTGTAATGGTGGTTTTGCAGACAGGTTGAATGTAAACAAGTGGAATCTTATCAAATTACCAGATGGTTTAAATATAGAAGACTGTGCGCTTTTAGAACCTACTACAGTTGCTCTCCATGCTATAGAAAAATTTTGTCTTGATACAGAAAAACCAAGTCAGATTTGTATACTTGGTGCTGGGTTTCTAGGACTAATTGCAGTTCAAATTATCAATCGTTTTTATCCTAAATGTAAAGTTATTCTTGTAGATCGTAATAAATATAAACTTGATATTGGGTCAAAGCATGGTGCTAATTGTCTATGGGTTGGTGATTCAATATCTTGGGAATCTTTTTTATCAGAAAATGCAAATAGATTTGATAATGTTGTTGAGTTTATAGGATTACCAAAAACCTTTAGTGCTGCGGTGCACATTGCTTCTCCAAAAGGTCTCATAGTATGGGCAGGAAACATCACAGGAGATTTAAATTTGGCTAAATCACAAGTTAGTTCTATTTTACGTAAAGAGTTGACAATTCTTGGAACATGGAATTCAATTTACAAAGGGACCGATATTTGTGACTGGACAAAAACTCTTGATTTGATTTCTAATGGCCTTAAACCTTCAGAGTTGATTTCTTTGAGAATTGGTCTTGATGAAATTAATGATACATTGGCAAAGCTATATGCTCATAAGACTCGAGTAAAACCATTTGAAGTTATAAAAATTTTGGTAAGACCGAATGCTTAAAGACAATCTAGATATCGCAACACAAAAAATAACATACTCGCTTGTAATACCTTGTTATAACGAGTCTGATAATCTTGAAGAATTAGTTGATCAGTGTAAACGCCTTCTGTGTGATAGACAAGATGTTGAAGTTATACTTGTTGATAATGGTTCTACTGACTGTACGCCTGAGATGCTAAGAGATTTGTTAAAAAATTTTCCAACTTTGCGCATTCGCTCTATACGAGTAAAAGTCAACAAAGGTTATGGTTATGGCATTCTTGTGGGGCTAAAAGAGTGTGTTGGGGATGTGCTTGGTTGGACGCATGCTGACCTTCAAACAGACCCAGTTGATTTTTCCATTGCAGTTTCTCTTTTAGAGCAGACAAAAAATTTAGAGCAAATATTTTTAAAGGGTAAAAGATTGGGAAGACCCTTTAAAGATGTCTTTTTTACATGGAGTATGTCACTAATTGAATGGATAATTCTTGGAGTACGTATGTGGGATATTAATGCTCAACCAACAGTTTTTTCTAGGGAGTTTTTTCTTTCATGGAAAAATCCACCAAATGATTTTTCAATTGATCTTTTCGTTTACCACCAAGCAATAAGAAGGAACTTAAGTATCAAGCGCTTTCCTGTGAATTTTGGATTGCGTTTAAGAGGTCAAGGTCACAATGAAAAACTGATTTCTAAAATAAAATATTCTTGGAAAACTGTTCTTTTCTCTTTAGCTTTGCGGAAACATTTAAAAGGTTATTAGATAAATTTTATTGTGATTAAAATCTTACACCGAATTAATAACATAGATGAGCTTGTAAAAATAGATACATCATATGGAGTTGAAGTTGATGTGCACGCATATGGGAAAAAATTGGTTGTCCATCATGATGCATTTGAAGATGGCCCAGATTTATCAGATTGGCTTAATGCTTGTGGAAAAAGATTAGTTATATTAAATATTAAGGAAGAAGGCATTGAGACTCGTGTAAGAGAATTAGCTATCAAATCAGATATTAAGGATTTTATTTTATTAGATTTATCTTTTCCTGCATTAATTCAAATGACACGTTTAGGTGAGTCTCGCATTGCAATTCGTGTTTCTGAATACGAATCGGTAGAAAATGCTTTATTACTCCAATCAAAAATAGATTGGGTTTGGCTTGATTGTTTTGATGGTTTTCCCTTATCTAAGAAAGAGTTCCTGCAACTTAAAAGCAGTAACTTTAAGATTTGTATGGTAAGTCCTGAACTTCATGGCCCACCTCGTAATGATGATGATATTTATAGTTATCAAAAATTCATGCGAACTATTGGTGCAGAAGTTGATGCAGTTTGTACTAAGTTCCCCGAGTTATGGTAATTATGATGCATCTTTAATGGCTATAATGTACTTAAATTAGTTAAACCCTAATCAATTAAGTATTTTTAGTGAATGCTTAAGGAGTGGAGAATTATTAAAAAGTTAATTAATTATTTGAGAAATGGAAACATACTATTTCTCGTTTCTATTGGTTGGATTTTAGTTCTTTTTTTATCATGGGATGTGAGGCAAATTCTATCTGCGGGACTATCTTTTAGCGGCACCGTTTTAGGTGATTATTGGGATATAAATAGTCAAGCTACTTGGCTACCATTATCGGCTGAAATATCCCGAGGAAATCTTTTCCCAATTGACCCACATTTGGGTAAAGGTGATTCTGCATTTAGATTTTTTCCTTATATTTCTCTGTGGTTGACTGGATTAATGACCTCAATATTTGGAATAGGTGGTACTTTATTCATTGGAAATTCAATCTTTCCTACTTTGTCATACATTTTCATGGTACTAATTTATAGATGTTTTCTGAATTGGAGATGGTCTATCTCTCTTTCTGCACTTGGTATTTTGGGTTTTATATATGAACCTTTCCGTGAATTTTTGTTTGGAATACTTTTAGGCGAAGGCTGGATAAGTCTTGGGGCTGATTCATTGCCGGGCGCTTCAGGTTTTCCATTTCCTGCAATTTCATTATTGTCGTTTTTAATGGTCTTCTACTTTTCTATACAACGTAGATATATGAGTAAACGGCGTTCAATTATCCTTTCAATTGCCTGGGGACTTCAAAGTCAGATACACGTTATTAATTTGATTTTTGGTCTTCCATTTTGGTTTTGTTTTTTAACTTTAAGAATTTGGCGTTCAACTCATCATCATTGGTCTCATAAACAATCCAAAGAATTATTTATGCATATGATTATTGTTGGACTTGTATGCCTTCCTATGATGATTTCAATATGGTTTCAATTTAATAACGGACTGGCATTAGATTACTTAACTGGATCTTCAAAAGAGCCAGAATCTATTGGTTGGTTTTTTATTATTGCTTATTGTTTAGTACCCCTTATAGTTCTTAGATTAGCATATGGAGTTTTTCGTATTGACCCTTATGAAATATTATTTAAGTTTCTTCCTGTTTGGATTGCTATGTCTGTTGAATTGGTTCTCACTTTAGTATGGCAATTATTTGGTTTTGGAATACCTGGCGAATTACTTTTAAGTCAACTGGGTTTATTTTTCTTACATATTTTTTACTTTACACCCGCGATATATTGCATGCATAGAACTAACGAAAATTACTCTATTGGAACAGAGTCCCTTTTTTTATCAACTAGGATTAGGTCATTTTTTATATGGTTTTTTCGCGATGCAAGTCTAGCATACTTGCCTTTATTTGTAATATTATTAACTGCTTTTTTCATTTCCTCATCTGAAAAGTATTATCTAAATTTTCACAATATTGGTTTAGAAACTCAAAAAGAAAGTCAGATTGTTCATAACATACTGACCTCAGAAATTATGCCTGGTGAAGTATTAATTGGACCCAACAATTTAACAAATTTATTGCTTCCCGTTAGGGGCAGGTATGGAAGTCTCTGGACTAACCGAGTTATCAGTGAAACTAATTCAGTTGAAGTAATAGAGCGTTTTGCTACCTATGCAAAAGTAATGGACTGGACAGAAGAGCAATTCCTTACATTTATGTTGCCAGGTAGTAAATCTTTTATTTATTCTGTGGAAATGCTTGATATTTCCGGTAAAGATGTAATTCCTGGGTTTGGGTATTGGCTAACTTTTCATAATAATTCATTGAATTCAGTTGAGCGGGATGATCTTTCTATACAGTTGATTAAAATCTATAACTCAATTAATTTAAATAAAAAATTGAAAGACTATGAAGTAAAACGTATTGTTCTTGATTATAAATTGTCACACAATTTTGATGTACCAGCAAAGAAGGTTGATAATTACTTAGTTTTTGATTTTCAATAATAGTTTATATGTATTTAAAGAATATTAGAAGTAGAAGGAGAATATGCTAGCTGCTCTTTGGTATGGTCCTAATGATCTAAGGCTCGAAAATAAACCTGTCCCTGAAGTTCCTCCTGGAGCTGTATTAGTTAAAGTTAAAGCTTGTGCAATTTGCGGTTCAGATTTAAGAATAATGGGTGAAGGAAATTCTAGAATCAATCCACCCCGTATATTAGGTCATGAAATTGCAGGAGAGATTGTTGAACTTGGAGCAGGAGTTAACAACTATGCTTTGGGTGACCGTGTTTCTACTGGAGCCGATATTCCCTGTGGAAAATGTAATCACTGTAAATCAGGGCAACCTAATTGCTGTGACACTAACCTTGCTATTGGATATCAGTTTGATGGAGGTTTTGCTGAATATGTTCTTTTGAATTCTTTAGTGGTAAAGCATGGACCAATGCAAAAGTTTAGTAAAAACTTGTCATGGAATTATGCTGCTTTAGCTGAACCTTTAGCATGTTGTATTAATGGGTATGAAAGAGCTTTTTATGATCAAGGAATGGGGGGCACTATTGTTATTTTTGGTGCTGGGCCAATTGGTCTTATGCTTTTGATGCTTGGAAAGAATTATTACAAGGTAGATCAAATTGTAATTGTTGAACCTTCAAAAATAAGGCGTCAATTAGCTTCCCAATTAGGTGCTAATTTGGTAATTGATCCGGCTGAATCAGATCCAGTTCAATTAGTCATGGATTTCACTAATCAGCAGGGTGCAAATCTTATTTTTACAGCCTGTCCAATAGTTAAGACACATACACAAGCTATCCAAATTGTTGCAAAACGAGGTGTAGTAAATTTTTTTGGTGGAGTATCTAAGATGGATCTACCAATATCTGTATTATCAAATTTTATCCATTATCGCGAAGCCTATATTACTGGATCGCATGGTTGCACTCCTAAGCAACATTCATTAGCTCTAGAGTTAATTGATACAGGTGTTATGGACATGTCGAAAATTGTATCAAAAACAGTTTCTCTTAGTAATATCATCGACGGTTTTGCTAACGCATCAAGTGGAAAATTAGCAAAAATAATTATTACTCCTGAAATAAAATAAAATCATGAAAACTAATATGCTACCTCAAAGTCAAGTTGAAATTTCAGCATCTATTATGTGTATTGATTGGCTTCATGCTGCTAAACAATTAAAAATTTTAGAAGAACAGTCGATTGATTACCTACATTGGGATGTTATGGATGGTAGATTTGCCCCTGATTTCACTATGGGAACAAGTATTATTAATAATTTCCGAGCAAACTCTTCAAGACCATCAGATTATCATCTAATGGTTGAAGAGCCAAGTCAATTATTTGATTATTTCAGTATTACCCCTGGGGATATTTTTTCTGTTCATCAAGAATGTTGTCGTAATTTACATCGTGATTTGTTAAGTTTAAGAAAAAAAGGTGCAAGAGTAGGTGTTGCTTTGAATCCTGGAACCTCCCTAGAAGTGCTGGATTATGTTATTGAGGATATAGATGTGATTCTCATAATGTCTGTAAATCCTGGCTTTATGGGCCAGAAATTAGTGCCTCAAACAATTGGCAAAATTGAAAAATTGAGAAGTCGAATTGATGATATGCATCTTGATATTAAAATATCTGTAGATGGAAATGTTAACTTCGAAAATATTCCAAATATGGTGGCAGCAGGAGCCGATATATTAGTTGGAGGATCCTCAGGTTTATTTCGTAATGATATGGATTTAGAAGACTCTATTAAACGTCTTCGCGAGTCTATATATGAAGGTGAGGAAAAAAAATGATAGTAAAGGCACCTCAAGGTTATCGTCTTGGCATAAATACAGGATTTGCTGTTAATCGTTATTCCGAGCCAGAAGAATGGATTCGCATTGTTGGAGATGAGCTTGGGCTTGATATTGTTCAATTTACGGCTGACATGTTGAACGTAGATTTGCCTAGTGAGATTATAGTTAAACAAGTTGATAGAATCCAAAGAGCATGTCAAGTTTATGGCGTACAAATCACAAGCACCTTTACAGGAGCTTTTACAAGAGTTAATCACCTTGCTCATCCTGATAAAGATATTAGGGCTCATTGGATTAACTGGTTTAAGTGTTTTGTTGATTTATCTGTAGATCTTGGTTGTGAGTCAATGGGAAGTCATTTTGGTATCTTTACACATAAAGATAATAATAACCTGAAAGAACGAATAAACCGTCGCAAGCAAAATATTGAAGGATGGCATGAAATCGCTTTGTATGCAAAAGAAAGAGGTCTTAAATTTCTTACTTGGGAGCCTATGTCGATATCAAGAGAACAAGGTGAGACTATTGAAGAAGCGCGTAAACTTCAAAATGATGTAAATATTGATTCACCCCTGCCGTTTAAATTATGTTTAGATGTTGATCATGGAGATCTGAAGTCCAAAGACCCTCGTGATATAGACCCATATATTTGGCTCCAAGAATTTGCAACGGAGTCACCATTAATTCATTTAAAGCAAAGTCATATAAATAAATCTGGACATTGGCCTTTCATTGCCGAACATAATACAAAAGGTCGCATTCAACCCAATAAAGTTATAAAAACTCTGATTGAAAATGATGTAGAAAAAGTGGATTTATTTCTCGAATTAAGTTTTCGAGAGCGCGAACCTACAGACTCAACAGTAGTGGAAGTATTGAAAGAGTCCGTTAAATTTTGGAGACCAAACATCCAAAATTAGGAATAATAGCAATATTGTGAATAAAATGAACATTATCATCCCTATGGCAGGGAGCTCTCGCAGATTTCATAAGGCTGGATATCAAGGCCCTAAAGCTCTATTGAATGTTGGGGATAAGCAAATGATTGAACATGTTATTAATATGTTTGATCCTACTAGTTGTCGATATCACATCGTTATTAATAATGAGCAGTTAGAATATTGTCCAGATTTAATTGACGACCTAATTCAATTAGCATCTAGCGTAAAAGTTATAGTAATAGATAAACACGACTTAGGTCCTGTTTATTCTGCTCTTCAAGTCAAAAGTATTGCAGATAAAGAAGAAGTAATAATCTCATATTGTGATTTTATTGTCGAATGGAATTATGCATTATTTTTAAGACATGTATCTGGGCAAGATGGTTGTGTAGTTTCTTTCAAAGGCTTTCATCCTGCTTCATTTGGAACTACTTTATACGCCTATATGAAGGTAGATGGGGAGCAAATGTATGAACTTCGTGAAAAGGAATCCTTTACCAATAAGCAAACAGAAGAGCATGCATCTACTGGTATATATTACTTTAAGAATTATGGAATCTTTAAAAAATATGGTCAGAAATGGCTTAGCAAAAAAGACACCGCACTTCCTGAAGTTTATGTGAGTCTATTATACAATGACATGGTAAAGGACCATTTATCAGTAATTATTCACCAAGTAAAAAAATTTATTTGTCTTGGAACGCCAGATGATTATGAACAATATCAGTTTTGGTGGAAGTATTTCGTGTGTAAACAAAAATCTTGGTCTACACCGAAACATTATTCAAAAAGAATAGGCATGATTCCAATGGCGGGAAGAGGAAGTCGCTTTCGTGATTATGGATATCGTGTGGCAAAACCATTAATTCAAATTAATGGAAACCCGATGATATTTGGAATTCTAAATTCAATGCCACAGCAAGATCAATGGATTTTTTTACCACGCCAAGAAGACATTGATCATCACCCAATAGAAAGGACTCTTCGGTCATTTAGTGGAAATTGCATAATTCATGGAGTTAAAGAACAAACCTCTGGTCAAGCTGCTACATGTATGCTCGCAAAAGATCAAATTGAAGATAATGCAGAGTTAATGATTGCTTCTGCAGATTATGAACAGCGATACAATCCAGAACTTTGGCAAAAAATTATTGAGAATCAAGAGATAGATGGAGCAATATGGACATATCGTAGCACTTCAAAAGTGTTAAAAAATCCAGAAATGTTTGCTTATTGTCAAGTTGAAAAAGATGGGGTATCAGTTAGTAGAGTAGTTGAAAAACAAACAATTAGTGACAATCCTAATTTTGATCCCTTAGTAGTTGGCACTTTTTGGTATCGTCGTGCTAGTGATTTTAAGCTAGCTGCAAAGAATTTAATTGATAATGACATTAGAATTAATTCTGAACACTATGTAGGAACCAGTATTAATTATTTAATAGAAAAAGGCAAAAGATTTGTAATTTTTGATATTAATCAATGGATTAGTTTTGGCGACCCATTTGAATTACAAATACTAGAGTACTGGCAAGATTTTTTTCAAAAGCAGAGTACTTATTAATCATTATATTTATATCGCTATTAAAGCAAAAAAAAATATAATTATATAATTTCAGTTATCATTGTTGTTAGATTGGTATTTTTGGTTGCATTCTCCATTTCTAGAAATCACTTAATTGTTAATTATTCCTATTCTTATGAGGTATAAGTTAATCCATCTTTATCATATTTCTAGTTTACTGGAATAAAAATCTCTTTTCTAAGAACATCACGCACCAACAACCAGATACCTGAACCCATAATATCTAAACATCTTTAAATGATGTATTTCCCCCAGCACCTTGAACTAAATCTAGATTATTGCCTATATTTTGCGAAAATTTGAGAAATTCTTTATTTATAGTAGGTTTTTTTCCTAGCATGAGATACTGCAACTCCTAGAGTAACACCAATAAATACCCACAATATCCTATACCTTAACATATCCTCGTTAATAGACATGTAAGCATGCATCAACCAAAACAAGTAAAAAGCATAATATGTATAATCAAATGACAGGTCACTCTCTTTTATTTTATTGAGCGCTTTAGAAACCATGTAAATTAAAACAAATAGCGAGAGAATTCCTGTGACACCGTGTAAAGAAAATCGCTCTAAATAGCTTGAATGAGGAGTATGGCCAAAATTTAAATCATTTACAGCGCCAACGCCCCATGGAAGTGATTCAAATCCTGACTGCAAGTATAAAATTTTTAGCTGAACTAAAAGTGAAGGGCATAAATAAACATTCGCTTCATCAAAGTTTGAGAAAAATAATTCCTTACCAAAATTACACTTTCCTGCTGCTCCAGGATAAACCAAACCGATATCTACATCATTACCTACTATCATAATATGAGTAGCAAATACATAAAGAATGAGACCCGAAAACAAGATAATTGCTAATAAATACCTTCTTGCTCTTTCAAGTTTCCAAGAACGAAGTAATCTGCTGAAGTACCAAGTTGTGTAAGTTAAGATAAATATTAGTAACGTTTTTGAAATTGTAAGGGCTAAAGCTATAAAAATTATAATGAACGATACTAAAAAAAACCTTTTAGATATTGAGTTTGAATGATATAGTGGGATTGACATCAACGAAGAAACAAACAATGAATATGCTAATGCATTAGGGGTCAACGAAAATCCTATCAAACGTGGAAATCCTATCAAATAAGGTGTTGAACTTCCCGTCTTAGTCACAAGACCATTTTTAACATCAGCCATAACGTCAATACCAGACATAAATAATAATAAACCTGTAATCGCAATAAGGGCATTTATAAGACCAGACCATAGGACTACTTTTGCAATAATTAACCAGCCTAATTTAATTGTTAGGTAGAAAA
>Ga0233427_10004210_pt1 | contig 12108 bp, 9 predicted proteins | sample SI_118_April2016_5_FD_179885 | JGI IMG/M metagenome (GOLD analysis project Ga0233427, IMG submission 179885) | Seawater microbial communities from Saanich Inlet, British Columbia, Canada - SI_118_April2016_100_MG | ecosystem: Environmental > Aquatic > Marine > Inlet | place: Canada: British...
TTATGATAGTATCTCAGACACAGGAAATCTTCTTCCAATTTTTACAGAACACTGTAAGTTGGGTTATAGTAAAAAACAAAATCCTAAGAAAATAGTTCAAGATTTCTTTTCAAAGTATTGTGAAGGCTATTCTGAAGATGAAGAAATATCTCTAATTTTTAGGTTTATTCAATATATAGAGAGACAGGTTGTTTTGTTTGATGCAATTGAAGATGCTTCATTTACACAAGTAAATAATATGGATGGTGTAGGAACCTTAAGAAATCTTAAAGAATTAGTTGAGTCCTCAAATAAGAAGAAAGAACTAAAAAAATATCTTAGATCATTTAAAATTAAACCAGTTTTAACAGCGCACCCTACTCAATTTTATCCTGGCTCAGTTCTTGGGATAATTACAGATCTTGCTAAGTCAATAGAAAAAAATGATTTAACTGAGATTAAAAACTTGTTGTCACAACTTGGAAAAACTCCCTTTTTTAAACAAAAGAAACCTACTCCTTATGATGAGGCAGTTAGTTTGTCATGGTATCTAGAAAATGTATTTTATTACTCTGTTAGTAATATCTTTAAATATGTGAAATCTAATATTTTTGAAAATAAATACGATCACTATGATCTTATATCAATTGGATTTTGGCCAGGCGGTGACAGGGATGGAAATCCATTTGTAACATCAGAAATCACTTCAAAAACAGCAAAAAAACTAAGAAGTGATATTATTAAGAACTATTACAGAGATATTAGATTTTTAAGAAGAAAATTAACTTTTAAAAAAATAGAAGACGTTATAATTCAGATAGAAGATTCTTTATGGATAAGTATATTTGAAACAAATAAAGAGCCTAAAATAAAATTAGATGTTTTAAAAGAAAAATTAAACTTTATAAAAGAAACTCTAATAAATGAACATAAATCATTGTTTCTTGATGAACTTCAAGATCTAATAGATAAGGTTAACATTTTTGGTTATCATTTTGCTACACTTGATATTAGACAAGATTCAACTATTCACTCTTCTGTATTTAATGATGTAATAAATAATTATTTCAAAAAAGAACTTAGTAATAAGTATGAGAGTCAAGGAAAAGATCAAAAAATACATAGCCTTTCGTTATTAAAAGGTAAAATAGTTTCAGCTAAATTTAAAAATCAAACTACAAAATCTACAATTGAATCAATTGAATTAATTAATCAAATTCAAGATTCAAATGGTGAAAAGGGATGTCATAGGTATATAATCAGTAATAATAATTCTTCACTAAATATTTTTGAAGTTTTTACAATGATTAGACTAACATTAGGGAATAAGTTTAATGTTGATGTAGTTCCTCTTTTTGAATCAGTTTTGGATTTAGAAAACGCAAGTAATATAATGGAAAATGTATATTCTAATAAATTATATAGAGATCATATTATTAGAAGAGATAATACTCAAACTATAATGCTTGGTTTTTCTGATGGAACAAAAGATGGTGGTTATTTAACTGCAAATTGGAGCATTTTAAAGGCTAAAGAATCTTTAACTAAAGTTTCAAGGAAATTTGGTATTAAAGTTTTATTCTTTGATGGAAGAGGTGGGCCACCTGCAAGAGGTGGAGGCAATACACACCAATTTTATAGTTCATTAGGAGACTTTATTGAGTCTGATGAAATACAGTTAACTGTTCAAGGTCAAACAATTAGCTCAAATTTCGGAACCATTAAATCTTCTCAATATAATATGGAGCAATTAATTACTTCTGGTCTAAAAAATAGAATATTATCAAATTCTGAGGTGTTTAATAAAAAAAATAGAAAAACTATTGAGAAGCTATCTTCAATAAGTTATAATTCATATAAAGATTTTAAGAGCCACCCATCTTTTATTCCATACTTAGAAAAAATGAGCACAATTAAATATTACTCCAAAACTAACATTGGAAGTAGACCTTCAAAAAGAGGTTTAAAAGGAGAGGCATTTAATTTTGATAAACTAAGAGCTATTCCCTTTGTAGGAAGTTGGAATCAGCTAAAGCAAAATGTTCCTGGATTTTATGGATTAGGAACATCTATTAATTATTTCTACAATAATAATAAAATAAAAGATGTTAAACTCTTATATCAAGAAGTACCTTTTTTTAGAGCTCTTGTGTCCAATAGTATGATGAGTTTAACAAAGTCATTTTTTGAGCTCACATCATATATGAGTAAAGATGAAGAATTTGGAGAATTTTGGAAAATAATTCATGATGAATATATCCTAACAAAAAAGATGTTACTTAAAATTTCCAGTTTTAATGAACTGATGGAAAATGAACCAGCAAATAAGCTATCAATTCAAACACGAGAAAATGTAGTTATGCCATTAATTACTATTCAACAATATGCTCTTCAAATTGTAAAGGAAATTGAATCAGGTGATTTAGATGATAAAAAAATATCTGTTTTTGAAAAAATAATTACAAGATCATTATATGGGAATATTAACGCAAGTAGAAACTCTGCTTAACTTTCTTTATATTTAGAAAATAAAAACAAATAAAATGAAAAAATATATATTAATATTAGCAATACTTGCTGTAGGATGTGATGCTCCTGTTATTGAAGGTCATGGTTTTTGGGCAGGTCAAGATGGAGATGAGACTTTTATCGCAGGTCCATCTGAAACAACAGATGTTTATAATAAATTTATGGATGCTCATAGCGAGAGAGATATGGAGACTATAAAATCTCTTTTATCTGAAGACCTTGTTATTTGGCATTCAGATGGTAGTAGAGTAGAAGGAAGAGATGTGCATTTAGAAGCTCTTCAATCATGGTTCGATCAAACTAATCCGACTTTTAATCCTTTCTGGGGTATGCCTTATGTAGGTGTTAACAACGCTGAAACTTGGATGATCGCTGCTCACAACTCAAAAACTACAGTTGATGGTGAAGATTCATATGCTTCACATATGCTAGATCTTCAGGTCACAGATGGATTGGTAAATATGATAATTGTTTATTCAAGAGACTTACCACCACCACCTCCAGCACAAGATTAATTAGTTGGATTTAATACTACTAATTATAGGACTCCTACTTTGTCTAATTGGAATTGTAGGAAGTTTTTTACCAATTATACCTGGCCCGGTTACCTCCTGGCTAGGTATTTTACTTTTAAACTTAACCTCTGTTGTAGAGTTTAATTTAAACTTTGTTCTAATAACATTAACTGTAGCAATATCAGTTGGTATTTTAGATTACCTAATACCTGTACTTGGAGTAAAAAAACTTGGTGGAACAAGATCAGGTCAAATTGGGACTACATTGGGTTTAATTATTGCTTTAATTATACTTGGTCCAATAGGAATAATTATAGGTCCGTTTGGCGGAGCTTTACTAGGTGAGATATCAACAAAAAAGTCACTTCAAGACTCTATTAAGCCGGCTTTTGGTGCGTTTATTGGAGTTATTGCGGGGAGTGTTATTAAGTTTTTGATCAGCCTTAGTTTCTTATTTTTTTATTTCGACATTTTTTGGGGTTATAGAGAAAGTTTCTTTTAAAATAAATCCCTAAATTGAAATACTAATTAACTAATTCTATTGAAAAAATTTGAGAAAAAATTTGTTGCCTCATGGACCGATCTTGATCCAAATTGGCATGTTGCAAATCATGCCTATATAAAATATGCTGCAGACACACGAGTCGCTTTTTTTTCTGTTATTAAACTAGATAAGGAGGAGTTTGAAAATTTAAACCTTGGACCTGTTCTCTTTTATGAGCATATGTATTATTATAAAGAGATTTTGATGGGAGTTGAATTTAAGGTTAATGTTGAGGTTAATGGTTACAGTGATGATGGAAAATTTTTCTCGCTATTTCAAAATTTTTATGACACTAAGGGAAATCATCTAGCTCATCTTGATCTTACTTTTGGCGTAATGGATACAAAGACAAGAAAATTGACATCAATGCCTAACGCTTCATTTGAAATTTTAAAAAGTGCTGCAAAATCTGAATCTTTTAAAATATTAACTAAAGAGGATATGAGAAAACAGGGTAAATTCCCTGAAAATAATATCTAGCAGTATTAATGCAGTATAATAAACTTATTAATGATAATTAAAATTGATAATTTAACTTAAAATACCTAATGACATGAAAGAAAAATATTGGAAAAAAAATATTATGTATTTAAGAGTTCTTCTTACCATATGGTTTATTTCTTCTTTTGGTTTTGGGATTCTTTTTGCTGAAAGCTTAAATAATTTTTATTTAGGAGGATTTCCTTTAGGCTTTTGGTTTGCTCAACAGGGATCAATTTACATATTCGTTATTTTAATTTTTGTATATGTTTATTTGATGAATAAGCTAGATAAAAAACACAACTTAGAAGAATAACATGGATGCACAATTTTGGACATATACTTTAGTTGGAATAACATTTTCACTATATCTTGGAATAGCTATTTGGTCAAGAGCTAAGAGTACAAAAGAATTTTATGTAGCAGGCGGAGGAATTCACCCTGTAATTAATGGAATGGCTACTGCTGCAGACTGGATGTCAGCAGCCTCATTTATATCCATGGCAGGAATAATATCGTTCCTTGGGTATGGTGGCTCACAGTATTTAATGGGTTGGACAGGTGGATATGTATTACTGGCACTTTGTATAGCACCCTATCTTAGAAAGTTTGGAAAATTTACAGTGCCCGATTTTATAGGAGAAAGATATTATTCACAAAATGCACGAACCATAGCCTTAATTTGTGCAATTTTTGTGTCATTTACATATGTAGTTGGACAAATGAAAGGAGTTGGTGTTGCATTCTCAAGATTTCTGGAAATACCATATGATAGTGGTGTAATTATTGGAATTGCAATAGTTTTTTTCTATGCTGTTCTTGGAGGGATGAAAGGTATTACTTATACTCAAGTAGCTCAATATTGTGTTTTAATTTTTGCATTTACTGTCCCTGCTATTTATCTATCTCTGCAAGCAACTGGAAATCCAATTCCTCAAGTTGGATTTGGAAGCAAAACTTTAGACGGAGTCTATCTGCTAGAAAAACTTAACCTATTATCAGTTGATCTAGGCTTTGATAAGTATACTGATATAAACCGGACTACTTTAATAAATGTTTTTTTTATAACTGGAGCTTTAATGTTTGGAACAGCTGGGCTTCCTCATGTAATTGTAAGATTTTTTACAGTGCCTAAGGTACGTGATGCTAGAGTTTCTGCGGGATGGGCTTTATTGTTTATTTCAATATTATACACTACAGCTCCTGCTGTTGCTGCATTTGCTAAAGTTAATCTAATAAATACAGTGTCAAATGCTAAGTATACTGATATGCCAGATTGGTTTAAGAACTGGGAAAATACTGGGTTACTTCAGTTTGATGACAAAAATGCAGATGGAATTATTCAATATGTTGCAGATACTCAAGTTAATGAATTAACAATAGACAATGATATTATGGTGTTGGCTAATCCAGAGATTGCAAATTTACCACCATGGGTAATTGGATTAATTGTGGCAGGAGGTCTTGCTGCTGCTCTATCAACCGCAGCTGGACTTTTGCTAGTAATTTCAACATCTATATCTCATGATCTTTTGAAAAAGAATATTAATCCTAATATATCAGAAAAGGGTGAGCTTTGGGCCGCAAGAATTTCAATTGCAGTTGCAGTAGTAGCTGCGGGCCTAGCTGGGTTAAATCCACCAGGCTTTGTAGCTGAAGTTGTAGCTTTGGCTTTTGGTTTAGCAGCGTCATCTTTTTTTCCTGCAATTATACTTGGAATTTTTGATAAGAAAATGAATAAAGAAGGTGCAATAGCAGGTATGCTTACTGGTATAATATTTACTGCTATATACATTTTATATTTCAAACCACAGCTAGGTGGTAGTGGATTGCCAGAAAATTATTTATTTGGAATATCTCCCGAAGGTATTGGAACAATCGGAATGATAATTAACTTTATTGTATCTTTAATTGTCTCAAGATTAACAAAACCAACACCAGAAAAAATTAAAGATTTAGTTGAGAGTATTAGATATCCAAAATAGATATGCAAAGAATTAAGACCCTTTCAGAATATTTCAAAAAATATGAATTAAGTGAGAAAGATCCAGAGTCATTCTGGTCTGAAATAGCTGGTTCTTTTACTTGGAAAAAAAAATGGGATAAGGTACTAGATTGGGATTTTGAAAAAGCAAATACTAAATGGTTTCAAAATGCCAAATTAAATATTACAGAAAATATTTTTGAGAGAAATCTTAAAGAAAGAGGAAGTAAAACAGCAATTATCTGGGAACCTAATGATCCTTCAGAGCCATCAATCCATTTAACTTATCAAGAGCTTTATGAAGAAACTTGTAAGTTTTCAAATGCACTTAGATTAAAAGGAATAAAAAAAGGAGACAGAGTTATTATCTACATGCCTATGGTTCCTGAAGCTGCAATTGCTATGCTAGCGTGTGCAAGAGTTGGTGCTGTTCACTCTGTTGTTTTTGCAGGTTTTTCTTCAACCTCTTTGGCTGATCGAATTAATGATTGTCAAGCAAAAATGGTTTTGACTTCAGATGGTAATTTTAGAGGAAATAAAACTATACCAGTAAAATCTGTAGTTGATGAAGCACTTGAAAAATCTTCAACAATCGAAAGTGTTATAGTATTGGAAAGGACAAAACAAACTATTAATATGTTTGAAGGAAGAGATCATTGGTGGCATGATTGTATAAAAGCAGAGTCTAACATTTGTGAAGCTGAAGTTCTAGACTCTGAGGATATGCTATTTATACTTTACACTTCAGGGTCAACTGGAAAACCTAAAGGAGTAGTTCATTCATCAGCAGGTTATATGGTTTATTCTGCATATACTTTTTTAAATGTATTCCAATATGATGAGAATGATATTTATTGGTGTACAGCAGATGTTGGTTGGATAACAGGTCACTCATACATAGTTTATGGACCTTTACTTTGTGGAGCTACAACCGTTATGTTTGAGGGTATTCCTACATTCCCAAACGTTAGTAGATTCTGGGACATAGTAGATAAATATAAAATAAATCAGTTTTATACTGCTCCAACTGCTATTAGAGCATTACAAGCACATGGGTTAGATCCAATAAAAAATAACTCTTTAGAATCTTTGAAAGTAATAGGATCTGTTGGAGAGCCAATTAATGAAGAAGCTTGGCATTGGTATCATGATAATATTGGAAAAGGAAATTGTCCCCTTGTAGATACTTGGTGGCAGACAGAAACAGGTGGAATTATGATATCTGCATTGGCAGGTATAACTCCAAATAAGCCTGCACATGCTTCACTTCCTTTACCTGGAATACATCCAGTAATTGTTGATGCTGATGGAAATGAATTAATTGGAAATAATGTTCAAGGTAATCTTTGTATAAAGTTTCCATGGCCATCTATTTTAAGAACTACATATGGAGATCATCAAAGGTGTATAAACACATATTTTTCAAATTATAAGGGAATGTATTTTACAGGAGATGGAGTTAAAAGAGATCATGATGGATATCTAAGAATACTTGGTCGAGTTGATGATGTTATCAATGTCTCTGGACATAGAATGGGAACAGCTGAGGTAGAAAATGCTATAAATGAACATGAGGAAGTTATTGAGTCTGCAGTAGTTGGTTATCCACATAATATTAAAGGAGAAGGTATCTATGCTTATGTGATTGTAAATTCTGAATCTTCAGATGATATAATAAAAGCAGAGATTATAGATGTAGTGAGAAGAGTTATTGGGCCTATAGCAAAACCAGATAAAGTTCAAATTGTAAGTGGTCTTCCAAAAACAAGATCGGGTAAAATTATGAGAAGAATATTAAGAAAAATAGCTAGTAATGACTATGGAAATTTAGGAGACACTTCTACTCTTTTAAACCCGAATGTTGTTGAAGAAATTATTAAAGGAGCTAACTAGTAATTAGATTTTCTAATCCTAAACCTCTTGAACCTTTTATCAAAATATTTGTTGAGTTAAAATCCTGTAATATTACTGATTTTAACATTTCTTCAGTAGACTTAAACCTTTCAAAATATTTACTTTTAGTTTTACAATTATAAAAAATATCACCAACTAAATAAACCTTCATGAAATCTTTATCTTCGATAAAATCAATGATATTTTGATGTTCGTTATTAGAAAACTCTCCTAGTTCATACATGTCTCCAAGAATAAGAATTTTATTTTCTGTTATATTGTTTTCAAAATTTAAAATAGCAGCTTTCATACTTGTTGGGTTAGCATTATAAGCATCTAAATATATTTTATTACTTCCATAATCTAAAATCTCTGATCTATTAGAGTCATTTTTAAATGAAATTAAACCTTTTTGTATATCAGTACTTGATATATCTAGAAATTTTCCAATTGTAATACTAGCAGCAATATTTGTAAAATTATAGTCTCCATAAATTTCACAGCTATATTTATCTCCATTATTTTCAAATGATAAAAATTTTTGTTCTTTTTTATATTTAAATAAAAATTCAGAACCTTCTTTCTCCCCAAAAGTTACTGCAAGATCTCCTTTACAATTTTTAATTTGAATTTTATCATCATTATTTAAAATTATATGACCATAATTTTGAGTCAAATATTCAAACATTTCACTCTTTCCCTTAATAACTCCTTCAAACCCTCCAAACCCCTCTAGATGAGCATATCCATAATTAGTAATTAATCCAAAGTCTGGCATTGCAATTTCACATAAAGCTTTAATCTCTCCAATATGATTAGCACCCATTTCTATTACAGCTATATCAACATTTTCATTAATATCTAAGAGTGATAGAGGAACTCCAATATGATTATTGAGGTTACCTTTAGTTTTAATTACATTATATGTCTGTGACAGTATTGAATAAATTAAGTTTTTTGTTGTAGTCTTCCCATTACTCCCTGTTATTCCAATTACTTTTGTATCAAAAAGAGATCTATGGTAATTACTAAGATCTTGAAGAGCTTTGAGAGAGTCATTAACATAAATTATCCTGTTATCTTTATCTTGTAATCTTTTATCATCAACTACAGCAAATTTAGCTCCATTTTTAATAGCCTCTAATGCAAATTTATTTCCATCAAAATTATTACCTTTCAATGAAAAAAACATTTGATCCTTACTAATTTTTCTAGTATCTATACACACTCCAGTGGAGGAAGAGAATAAAGAATATAATTTTTTTGGGTCCACTCTAATTTTATTGCAATATACTAAAGAAATGAGTATTTTTGCTTCGTCTTATAATAACAAGCATCAACTGTTTTGTATGAAAAAAATTACTGGAAAGACTTATTTAGATTGGTACGAAAATATGTTATTGTGGAGAAAGTTTGAGGATAAACTTGCCGCAAAATATATTCAACAAAAAATTAGAGGATTTCTCCATTTATATAATGGTCAAGAGGCTGTCCTTGCAGGCTGTCTTCATTCAACAGATCCAAAAAAAGATAGAATGATAAGTTCTTACAGAAGTCATGTTCATGCAATTGGCCTTGGAGAAGACCCAAAGCGTGTAATGGCTGAGCTATTTGGAAAGGCAACTGGAACTTCAAGTGGTCTTGGAGGTTCAATGCATATTTTTTCAAAAAAACATAATTTCTTTGGTGGTCATGGTATAGTGGGTGGACAAATTCCGTTGGGAACTGGGATTGCTTTTGGAGACAAATATTTTAATAGAGATAGTGTTACTTTATGTTTCTTAGGAGATGGAGCAATTAGGCAAGGTTCTTTTCATGAGTCTATAAACCTTGCAGCATTGTGGAAGCTTCCTGTAATTTATATTGTTGAAAATAATGGATATGCAATGGGTACTTCTGTTGCAAGAACTACTAGTCAAGAAGATCTATGGAAACTAGGAGAACCCTATGGAATGCCATCTATGCCAGTAGATGGAATGGATCCAGTGAAAGTAGCTGAAGCTATTGATGAATGTGTAAAACATGCAAGGGATGGAAAAGGTCCTTCACTACTTGATGTAAAAACATACAGATATCGTGGACATTCAATGTCTGATGCTCAGCAATACAGAACTAAAGAAGAAGTTGAGGAATATAAAAAAATTGATCCAATCTCTCAGGTTGAAAAAATTATTATTTCAAAAAAGTTTGGAACAAAATCTGAAATTGAAAAAATTGATAAGAAGGTAAAAGCAATTATAACAGATTGTGAAGAATTTGCTGAGTCTTCTCCTTTTCCAGATAAATCTCTTATGTATGATGTTGTATATGAACAAAAAGATTATCCTTTTATTAAACATAAAATAGATTAATATGGCTGAAGTAATAAATATGCCAAGGTTAAGTGATACTATGGAAGAGGGAACTCTTGCTAAATGGTTTAAAAAAGTAGGCGATACAGTTAAAGAAGGAGAAATTTTAGCTGAAATTGAGACTGATAAAGCAACTATGGAGTTTGAGTCATTTTATGATGGTGTTCTTCTTCACATAGGTATTGACGAAGGCTCAACTGCTCCTGTAGACAGTATTATAGCTATAATTGGTTCTAAGGGTGAAGATATCTCTGAAATTGTTAACAATGACACTCCAATTGTAAAAGAAGAGCCTGCTCCAATTGTAAAAGAAGAGCCTGCTCCAATTGTAAAGGAAGAGCCTGCTCCAGTTGCAAAGGAACAATTAAAACCTGTTTCTATAATTAATATTTCAAATGATAGAATACTTATCTCTCCATTAGCAAAAAAATTAGCTGATGAAAAAGGCATAGATATTTCTGCAATAACGGGATCTGGTGATAATGGAAGAATAATAAAAAGGGATATTGACTCATTTAAAACTTCAAATTATTCTCAATTTTCTCAACCAAGACCTCACTTAACAGAATCATCTTATGAGACTCAAAACTCAACAATGAGAAAAGCTATTGCAAAAAGGCTAGCAGATTCTAAGTTCTCAGCCCCTCATTATTATCTTAATATTGAGCTTGAAATGGATAACATTATTTCTTTTAGAAAGCAATTTATTCAAACTCAAAATATTAAAATTTCCTTTAATGATATTATTGCTAAAGCTGTATCATTATCTCTTGCCAAACATCCTAAAGTTAATTCAAGATGGTATGATGATAAAATTATTTTCAATGAGCACGTACATTTAGGTGTAGCTGTAGCAGTGGATGATGGTCTTATAGTTCCAGTAGTTAAGTTTTCAAATTCAAAAGACTTACCGCAAATTAATACTGAAATTAAAGACTTTGCTGAACGTGCGAAAAATAAAAAATTAAGCCCTTCAGAAATTGAGGGAAGTACATTTACAATTTCAAATCTTGGAATGTTTGGAATTGAAAGCTTTACATCAATTATAAATCAACCTAATTCAGCAATTTTATCTATTGGTGCAATAGTACAAAAGCCTATTGTGAAAAATAATGAGGTTGTAGTTGGAAACACTATGAAGCTAACTTTAGCCTGTGATCATAGAACAGTTGACGGAGCTACTGGGTCATTATTTTTAAAGACTTTGAAAGAGTATATTGAAAATCCAGTTTCAATTCTTATCTAATGAAAACTATAGTTGTAACAGGAACAAGTTCTGGAATAGGTAATGAAATTTGTATACAAGCTGCAAAACTTAATTATAAAGTAATTTCCATTTCAAGAAATGTTGAACCTCTTAAAGGAATAAATGGAATAGATTCATATTCAGTGGATATAACTGATGAAAATAGTATTAAAAATTTTATTGATGATTTACAAAACAGAGATTTAAAAGTTGATATTCTTGTAAATAATGCTGGTCATTTAAGTAATAAATTATTTGGTGAAACTTCATACGAATCTTTTAAACAAACATTTGATGTAAATGTCTTTGGCCTTGCAGAAATTACCAGATCACTTATTCCATTTATAAATAAATCAGGTCATGTAATCAACATTAGTAGTATTGGTGGAGTAAATGGTTCAAAGAAATTTCCTGGCCTTTCAGTATATTCGAGTAGTAAAGCTGCTGTAATTGCTTTGACAGAGGTTCTAGCTGAAGAATACCCGGAAGGTCCGTCATTTAATGTTTTAGCTCTTGGAGCTGTACAAACAAAAATGCTAAAGGAAGCTTTTCCCGATTATGATGCACAGACAAAGCCAAAGGAAATG
>Ga0233427_10004215_pt1 | contig 12100 bp, 6 predicted proteins | sample SI_118_April2016_5_FD_179885 | JGI IMG/M metagenome (GOLD analysis project Ga0233427, IMG submission 179885) | Seawater microbial communities from Saanich Inlet, British Columbia, Canada - SI_118_April2016_100_MG | ecosystem: Environmental > Aquatic > Marine > Inlet | place: Canada: British...
AATGGAAGATGTAATCTTTAATGGTGCCGATGGGACAAAACCACTGGGAGTTTGTGAAGTTTCCATGACTGTACATAACAATGCTGGTAAACTTCCTTTGGAATATAATGATATCGAAATTGCTCGACGAGTATTTCGTAGTGGTGAATCTGAATACTATCTAAATAAAACCCAATGTAGATTGAAAGATATTATGGATCTTTTCGTAGACACGGGTATGGGCGCTGATGCCTATTCTGTAATTGAATTGAAAATGATTGAACAGATTCTATCAGAAACGGGTGATGATCGCAGGAAAATGTTCGAAGAAGCTGCTGGGATTCATAAATATAGAAGCCAACGCAAAACCACATTAAGAAAATTTGAAGCCACACGGACTGATCTAGAACGGATAAAGGATATCATTGCAGAAGTGGAACAAAAGGTGAATAGCTTGAGATTACAACTCAAACGATTCAAACGCCATGCGACCTTAACCGAAACACTTGAAATAAAGGACCTTGAATTGGCCTTCCTTCAGGTTCACAGGTATCAATCTATTGTAGCACCACTCCAGGCAAGAATTGAAGAATTCCAACATTTGAGAGAATCTAAATCATCCGAATCATCCATACACGAAAAAGAGCTTGAACAATTCCAAACTGCATACAAATCACAGGGAACTGAATTAAACAGCATGCAGTCAGTCATGTCTGATATGAATGAAAAACGTGAATCATTGAGAAATAAGATCCTTGTTTGGACTGAACAAGGGCGTGGCTCCTTATTAACTGTGGACCGTTTGGAAAGAGAACGATTGGCAAATGGTTCAAAGATTGAAAGTTTGAAACAATTAAGCCTTGATTTTGACAAAGAAATGAAAGATTTGGTTCCATCAATCGATGCACAATTGGAATCCTACAAAATTGAAAAAAATGCATTTGATAGAGTAGAACTTTCATACCAAAAAACTGTTCAAAAATTAGATGATGCTCAGAATGAACGATGGGAATTGCAACGTAAACTTGCAAATGACAGGTCCTTATTTGATAGAACAGAAGCCTTGGTCAATGATAAAGAGATTGCCGTTAATAAGTCATTGAAAGTAATCGCAGATTTACAAAATCAAGAAAAAGTACATTCGAATAGCCAAAGCGAGTTAAAAAGAGATAAAAATGGAGCTGAAAAAAATCTTTCAATTGCAAAAACAAATTTAAAAAAGGCAGATTCTAAACTTACATTATTAAAAAGTGATCGAGATTCTATTTCAGAAGAAAAGCATGCTGTCTCTGCACAGATTCAATCCTTATCAGGGCAACGTGAATTTTACAGTGAATTGTTAGAATCAAGGGAAGGGTTTCCTGAAGGGGCGAGATATGTCTTAGAGAATCCGAGATTATTTCCAGGTGTTTTAGGCACTGTGGCAGATATGTTCCAAGTGGATGAAGAATTTCGCGACGCTTTAGAATCTGGGTTGGGTGATTTATCCCATTGCTTAATTGCTACAGATAAAAAAGAAGCCATTTCAACACTTGAAAAAGCCAGGGAAAACCAAGCGGGTGATTTTACAGTAATCCCATTAAAAGAAGCGACAAAACTGAAGACAGATTTAAAAAATATTCCAAGAAATCAATTGGTAATAAAGCGTGCATCTGATTTAGTAAAAACGAGTAAAGAATTGGAACCTTTAGCACGCTATTTATTAGGTAATCTATTGATCGTGACTGATTTACAAAAGTCACTTCAATCCAAAGACTTTGAAGGGTGGGGGTTAGTTGATCTTTCCGGCGCCTATTCTGGAAGTGACTTAATTCTTAAGAGTCGACAAGTTTCAGAGCATGGAAATTTGATGGGTCGTCAGAAAAAACTGGACTCCATTTCAACTGACCTGGATAGTCTTTTGAATAAAGAAAAAGAATTAAATCATAAATCAAAAACACTTTTTGATGAGATTCAATCTAACCATTCCATAGTAAAAGAAAACCTTCGCGCTGTAGAAAACTGTGCTCAAGTTTTATCTCAGCTAGAGACGGAATTAATTCGAAGTGAATTCCAACAAACACAGACCTTTGAAGCGATTCAATCTGCGAAGCAGGAATTAGAAGAGACTAAATCATTATTGAAACAATCTAGTCAAGCATTGAAATTGCTTCAACCTACCATGGATAAAGCACAGGAATCTCTTGATTCATTTCAATCGAAAGTGGAAAAATTCAATGAGAAAATGTTGGTTGCCAGAAAAGAACGAGATGATTACCAGCAAAAAGTACAAGATATACGGATCAATTTAATCGAATTGCAAACTCGGAGAGATCAACTCAAATTTAAGAAATCTTCTGGTGATGAATCTCAAGATGAATTATATATCAGACAAGAAAAAATAAAGACTGAAGTTGAAGAACTTCAAGCAAGAAAAATGGATTTGGATAGAGAAATAACGGAAGGTGAAAAAGAATTACAAATATTGAATGCTGAGATTCAGAAACAGCGATCCATCTTGGATTTAAAACAATCTGTTTATCGAGAAACATACCAAAATATTGAAGAAGTTCAAGCTCGTATTGCTGCAGAACAAAAAAATCGTGAGCAGATTCTTGAAGATTTGAAAAATGCCCAATTAGAAGCAACTGAAACAAATCAAATGATTCGATTGGTAGAAGAAAGAATTCGTGACAGATATAATAAAAATGTTCCAAAAGAATTGATCGTTGATGAATCTGAAGAACAATTGGAAATAGAGATCCATAAAGTTCAAAGGACTTTAGAAAATATCGGTCCAGTGAATATGGCCGTTCAGGATGAACATGATGAAGAAAATGAACGACTTGAAATATTGTTGACCCAAAGAGATGATCTAATTGAATCTGAAGAGAATCTTCGAGAAACTATTCGTAAAATTGATAAAGTGGCTCGGAAAAGGTTCCAGGAAACTTTTGATATGATAAAGACAAATTTTGAAAAATTATTTCAATTATTTTTCGAAGGAGGCACTGCTTCGTTAAAATTAGTTGGGGACCCGGACCCGCTTGAAGCAGATATTGGAATCGAAGCCCAACCGCCTGGCAAACGAAATACATCCTTACGATTGTTATCCAGTGGGGAAAAAGCACTTACAGCGATTTCACTTCTTTTTGCTATATACCAGGTTAAACCAAGCCCGTATTGTATTTTGGATGAGGTTGATGCACCATTAGATGATGTGAATATTCATAAATTCACTCGGGTTCTTTCCAAATTTTGTGATGAAACTCAATTCATCATTGTAACCCATAATAAATTAACGATGGAAATTGCCGACTACATGTATGGTGTAACTCAGGAGAAAAAAGGAATTTCACAGCTAGTGTCTGTGAAGTTTGATTAAAATGAATGATATTTTTGAATTAATCCAATCGAATCAGCTAATGAATACCTGGTTTATACCTGCTACCATCGTTTTTATAGGTACAGTGTTGGGAATGATATTTAAACAGGTTGTCCATACTCGCCTTAAAAAAGCAGCATTAACATCTGAATGGGAAGGGGACGATATAATCCTGCATGCAGTTGAATCACAGATCGTTCTCTGGTTTTTCTGGGCTGCATTATCTCTGGCACTCCGTGATGTTGAAATTGCTGAACCTTTTGGGCTGTATGTTTCCAACTTCCTTATCATTATCTTGATGGCATCGATCACACATGCAGCCGCAAAATTAATTGTAGGTTTACTTGATCTCTGGTCGAAGAAACAAGGAGGTGGATTCCCGTCAACGACTATGTTTACCAATTTTGTGTGGATCACGGTCTATAGTATTGGTCTTCTCGTTATTTTGGATGCTTTAGACATTTCTATCGCGCCGATGCTTACTGCTTTGGGTATTGGTGGCTTGGCTGTTTCTCTTGCACTCAAGGATACACTTACTGATGTATTTGCTGGTCTCCATATTTTATTGAGTAAAAAAGTTCAACCGGGCGATTTTGTTAGTTTAGATTCTGGTGAAATGGGATATATACAAAATATTACCTGGCGGAATACGAAAATGCTTGAGCGGACAAACAATATAATTCATATTCCGAATACGAAATTGTCCAATGCCATTATCAAGAATTACGACAGTGGTGATCCCAGCTTTTCTGTGAAAATCCCTGTGGGAGTTGGATATGATTCTGATTTGGATGTGGTTGAACGTGTGGTGATGGAAGTAGCCAACGATCTCCATCAAAATATGGATGAAATGAATAAAAAATCGACACCATCATTTAAGTTTAGAGGATTTGGGCAATCTAGCATTGATTTCATGGTTTATTTCCGTGGGAATAAATACGGTGATCAGAACCCCATCATTCATGCGTTTGTGAAAAAACTACATAAACGCTTCAATGATGAGGGTATCGAGATCCCATTCCCCATGCGGACTGTGATCCAGCGCTCCGAATCATAGATGAAAACCTGGCTGATTGTTGGGGCATCCCTGGCTGGATTAGCCGTCTTACTAGGCGCATTCGGTGCCCATGCTTTAAAATCCAAAGTTTTGCCGGAAGACCTTGCCATTTTTGAGACCGGTGTTCGATATCATTTGTACCATGCTCTTGGATTATTAATAATTGGTTCGATTGGTTTCCAGGTTTCCCAAGAAATCATTCAATTGCCTGCTACTCTTATCACCATTGGTATTGTCATTTTTTCTGGAAGTCTTTATTTGTTGGTTTTAACCAACATAAGATGGCTTGGAGCAATCACGCCCATTGGCGGACTATGTTTCATTTTCGGGTGGTTATTTCTCGCATACAATTTTTTTCGCTACTGATCCTTGGCAAAACCTGTAACTGGAAGACATCTCTCTGTCTGGACGGCAACTTCTTTTGTTGTCGCTTCCATGATAGGCACGGGTGTATTTACTAGTCTAGGTTATCAACTGGTAGATATTCAATCCGTATTCCCCTTAATGATGCTCTGGATTGTAGGTGGCATTGTGGCATTGTGTGGCTCATTGGTATATAGCGAATTGGGAACAGCGTTGCCACGCTCTGGTGGCGAATACCATTTATTAAGCCGCATCATCCATCCATCCATTGGTTTTGCAGCAGGAATAGTCTCAGCCACCGTAGGATTTACTGCGCCCGCAGTTTTGGCAGCCATGGCTTTGGGAAGTTATTTGTCTGCTGTCGCCCAGGGATTGGATCAAACATTGATTGCTGCAATTGTCATTTTAGGTTTTCATGGACTCCATATGATAAGTATAAAATGGGGAATAAAATTTCAAGATGGCTCTACCACAATAAAAATTGGCTTAATCTTGATCTTTATCGCATTTGGATTATTTATGGAGGCGCCCCAAGCCATTTCTATTTGGCCAAAAGTCGGAGATGGAGCAGTATTATTGAGTTCCGGCTTCGCTGTGAGTTTGGTTTGGGTATCCTATGCCTACACGGGATGGAATTCAGCGGTTTATGTTGCGGGAGAGATCCACGATCCAAAACAGAATATTTCGCGATCCATGCTATTGGGAACAGCCTTTGTCATGGTGCTTTATGTTTTATTGAATTATGTGTTTTTGTATTCTACTCCTACGGATGCTATAGTGGGGCAAGTGGAAGTGGGCTACATTTCAGGTATTCGAATATTTGGTGAAATGGGAGCAAAGATCATTGGACTCGGCATTTCTATTTTACTTTTATCTACCGTCAGTAGTTATATTTACATTGGTCCAAGAATCATGCAGGCCATGGGAGAAGATTATGCGTTAATCGGATTTTTAAAAGAAAAGAATTCGAATAACATTCCTTTGAATGCTTTTTGGGTTCAATTGGGTATATCATTTTTCTTTATTCTCACATCATCCTTTGAACAGGTGCTGATGTATGCTGGTATTTCTTTTATTTTTATAACGATATTTACAGTGATTGCTCTATTTATCCTGCGTGTCAATGAACCTGATCTTGATCGTCCTTATAAAGTTTGGGCTTATCCATTTACACCCATGGTCTACCTTATTATTAATTGCTGGATATTGTACTATTCATTAAGGGAATCCACATTTGAGTCTATGGTTGGGATTGGTATTATCAGCATAAGCATCGCCCTGTATTATTTTATTCCAGCCTTGAAAAAGAAAAAGGATTGATGAAAAAACCTTTACTTCTTGATGGTGCTATGGGAACCGAATTGATTAATCGTGGTATTAGTCTTCCCTTACCGATCTGGTCGGCGGATGCCAATTTAACTCACCCTGAAGTTGTTAAAGGAATCCATTCAGATTATATAAAATCGGGTGCGGATATCATTACAACGAATACTTTCCGGACTACAACCTGGACGTATCGAAAAGCAGGATATACACAAGTGAGAGCGAGAGAAAGGGCAAAGGAAAGTTTATATAAAGCAGTTGAATGTGCACAAAGTACATCGGGTGAGTCTGTAAAAGTTGCTGGCTCTATTACGACTATTGAAGATTGTTATTCACCGGAGAAATTTCCAGGAAATGCTGCTGCTGAAGATAGTTATGGCGAAACCACAGAATGGATGGCTGACGCAGGTTTGAATTTTATTTTATTTGAAACTATGGGGAATATCCATGAGATCACTATTGCCTTGGAAACTGCCAGGTATTTTGATTATGATGTGGGGTTAAGTCTCATTATGAAAAATGGCGATTATCTTCTAGATGGGACGCCAATTGAAGATGTTATCTCACTAATTAATGGTTTTCAAGTGGACTTTTTGCTGAATAATTGTAATCAGTTAGATACAACCTTGACGTGCATAGACCATTTTCAAAATAATTGGAAAGGGAATTGGGGCAGTTATCCAAACCTTGGAAAAACTGATTTCAAAAATGATTATTTTGACATTATTGACGAATCTAATTTCAGCGCTGGAATGAAGTCTATTTTGATAAAAGATCCTGGTATAATCGGAGTTTGCTGCGGCTCAACACCACTGCATATTAAAAAATTAAAATCCTTAATTGAAAAAGATTGAATGATAGAGTGATTGCACTATCATTTTTTATTCTGCCAATAACTAAATCAACCTTTTAACCAATAAACAATAAAATATGCATTTAAAAATTAAACCATTTAATAATTCCGTCAGATCATTCTACGAGAATCACGGTCATTTTCACGATGGCGATGCGGGGATCGATCTCTTCGTAGTCGAGGAACAAACAATTGAAGTAGGGGAGACTACCCTAATCCATTTGGGTATTGCCTGCGAAAATATGGAAAATAAACCATATTTATTAATGCCGCGATCAAGTATTGCTAAAACGCCACTACGGCTATGCAATTCTATTGGGCTCATCGATGCGGGTTATAGGGGTGAAATCATGGCTGCTGTAGATAATATTAAATTGGAGCCATACACTGTGGAAGAAAGGCAGCGCCTTTTTCAATTAGTTGCCATGGATGGAAGCCCCATCCAACTTCAGTTAGTAGACGAATTGACAGAAACATTGCGAGGAGACGGCGGATTTGGATCAACAGGGAGATAATGTCAAAGTATGTCAAATTGACGTTTTTATTAACTGTCTTCTCACAAAATGAATTATAAGTCATTCTGGTACATTATTTGTATGAGTTATGTTCAGATTTAGACATAATCTTAATCGTTGAAAATAAAACATATTGTGCGGTAGATTCGCCGCCGATTTCAAGAAATACTTTAATTAAATAAAGATCAACAAATAAAGGAGTTTATGAAATGGGTTTAAAACTAAAGCCATTGTCAGACCGCGTTGTAGTGGAACCTGATGCAGCTGAAGAAAAATCATCCGGAGGAATCATTCTTCCTGATACTGCCCAAGAAAAGCCACAACAGGGAACTGTTGTTGCTATTGGACCAGGCAAAGCCAGTGATGCTGGCACAATTGTAGATATGACCGTGAAAGCAGGAGACAAAGTTCTCTACGGAAAATATTCCGGAACTGAGATTGCTCTTGAAGGCACGGATTACGTAATCATGCGCGAAAGCGACATACTAGCCGTATTGTAAGGAGATAATAATAATGGCAAAAGACATTACATATTCTCTCGACGCTCGTAATTCTTTAAAAGCTGGTGTAGATAAATTGGCCAATGCGGTCAAAGTAACACTGGGACCTAAAGGACGGAACGTCGTTATTGAGAAAAAGTTCGGAGCACCTACAGTAACCAAAGATGGTGTCACCGTTGCGAAAGAAATTGAAGTCGAAAATAAACTCGAGAATGTAGGCGCACAAATGGTACGTGAAGTTGCATCCAAAACATCTGATGTTGCAGGTGATGGAACAACCACTGCGACTGTTTTGGCACAATCCATCGTAACCGAAGGGATCAAGAATGTAACCGCTGGAGCTAACCCAATGTCCATTAAACGTGGCATTGATGCTGCCCGAGATGTTATTGTTGAAGCAATTAAAGGTCAATCTAAGGATTTACCAGATTCACAACAGATCGCTCAAGTTGCAACTATTTCTGCAAACGATGACAAAGAGATTGGTGATAAAATAGCGGAAGCGATGGAAAAAGTTGGAAAAGACGGTGTTATTACTGTTGAAGAATCCAAGACAGCTGAAACGTTCCTAGAATTTGTTGAAGGGATGCAATTCGACCGTGGGTATCTTTCACCTTACTTTGTGACAAATTCAGAATCTATGGATGCCGAAATGGAAGATCCATATATTTTGATTCATGATAAAAAGATAAGCAATATGAAAGATCTACTCCCGTTATTGGAAAAAGTGGTTCAAACCGGTAAACCTGTTGTCATTATTGCTGAAGACATTGATGGTGAAGCATTAGCAACATTGGTCGTAAACAAACTTCGGGGTACTTTCAAAGTATTGGCTGTAAAAGCACCGGGATTTGGAGATCGTCGCAAAGCTATGTTGGAAGATATAGCAGTTTTAACCGGTGGTACAGTCATCTCGGAAGATGCAGGTTACAAACTGGATAATGCTAATCTAGACTATCTTGGTACTGCAAAACGTGTTGTATCTGATAAAGATAATTCAACCATCGTTGATGGTGGTGGATCTGCAGATGCAATTAAAGCGCGGATTAACGAGATCAAAGTTCAAATTGATAAAACATCATCTGATTATGACCGTGAAAAATTGCAAGAAAGACTGGCGAAATTGTCAGGCGGTGTTGCAGTGATAAATGTTGGTGCACCAACTGAAGTTGAAATGAAAGAGAAAAAAGCACGTGTTGAAGATGCACTTCATGCAACACGCGCCGCTGTGGAAGAAGGAATAGTTCCAGGTGGCGGGGTTGTTCTCCTTCGTGCAGTTCCTTCATTGGATGGACTTAAAGTTGATGACGAGCAGCAAGTAGGTGTTGATATAATGCGCCGCGCTTTAGAAGCTCCGATTCGTCAAATTTGTTCGAATGCTGGAGTAGAAGCATCCATCATTGTTCAGGATGTTCGTAAGGGCAAAAAAGACTACGGTTATGACGCAAGAAAGGACGAATATGTAAACATGTTTGAAGCTGGAATTATTGATCCTGCAAAAGTTGCTCGCGTTGCTGTTGAAAATGCGACATCTATTGCTGGTATGATTCTGACAACTGAAGTTGCAATTACTGACGTACCTGAAGATGAAAAAATGCCTCCGATGCCAGACCCAGGTATGGGTGGCATGGGTGGCATGGGTGGCATGGGTGGCATGATGTAACCCACGTCAGATTCTATCTGATTATTAAAAAGCCCCAATCCTTAGGTTGTTGAAGGAAGGGGCTTTTTTTTTATATAAATTGTGAGTGGTACAGGAGAGAAGAGTACCGTAATTTTTTCGCTTATGTCTTCTAATAAAACTAACAGGAAACGCTTTTTTATACTGGATGGATATGCCCTTCTTTATCGCGCTCATTTTGCGTTGATTAGAAATCCACTCATTACCAGTTATGGGCTTCATACCAGCGCACTCTTTGGCTTTGCAAATCAAGTGCTGAAACTAATCAAATCTGAAAATCCTGATTATATTGCCTGTGCCTTTGATTCCAAAGCAAAAACCTTTCGCCATGATATGTACAAGGAGTACAAAGCAAATCGTTCACCCATGCCTGATGAAATGCAACTTCAATTGCCCCATCTTTGGGAAATGTTGGAAGCCATGAATCTACCCGTTTTGAAAAAACCAGGTGTGGAAGCAGATGATATCATCGGTACATTGGCAGTCCAGGCAGAAAAAGAAGGGTTAGATACCTATATTGTGAGCGGTGATAAAGACTTTATGCAACTCATGAATGACCATATTTTTATGTTTGCACCGGGTACTCGAAAAACACCTCATCCTATTATATATAATTCTGCTAAGGTAGAAGAGAAATGGGGCGTACCACCTAATAAGATCATCGATCTTTTGGGACTCATGGGCGACAGTTCTGATAATGTGCCCGGTGTGGCAGGGGTGGGAGAAAAAACAGCAGTAAAACTAATCAAATCTTATGGATCATTAGAAGGCGCATTAGAGAATGCAGATAAAGTCACCAATAAACGAGCTCACAATGGTTTAAAAGATGGTGTTGAAAATGCCATATTAAGTAAAGAACTGGTTACAATTCTCACTGATGTGGAACTATCCTGTAGCGTGGGTGAATTAGAGAAACGGGATATAAATATCGATGCATGTACAGACAAATTCACTGAATTGGAATTTCATGCCCTCTTAAAACAATTGGTCGCTGAATCCAATGTTGAAGTGAAGATAAAAAAGGACAATGTAGAGAAGAATTATAATACAATCCTGACTGAAAAGAGTTTAAACGACCTTGTAAAATCATTGAAAATATCTAAATGGTTTTCCTTTGCTCTTGAAACAACATCAATTCACGCTATGAAGGCAGACATTGTTGGATTAAGTTTTTCAAATAAAGCAGATTCCGGGTGGTATGTACCAATCCAATATTTGGAGAAAGAAAATAATAATTTCGGAGAAAATGACCTGGAAATTGTCTTGGAAAAATTAAAACCTATTCTTGAAGATGACTCAATCTATAAGACTGGCCAAAATATTAAATATGATTCATTGATTCTCAAGCGATGTGGTGTAACGGTAAAAGGGATTGAATTTGACACTATGATTGCTGCTCATTTACTGAATCCAACTGCCCGGTCATTAAAGTTAGACACCTTGAGTCTAGAACATCTCAATTATGAAATGGTGCCAATTGAAGAGTTGGTTGGGAAGGGGAAAAATCAGATCACAATAGATCAGGTGTCTATAGAAAAAGCAGCATTTTTTTCGATAGAGGATGCAGATATTGCATTTCAGCTCACTGAATTATTTAAAACCAGATTGAAAAAAGCAGAACTCTATGAGTTCTTTTCCACTATTGAAGTACCCTTGATTCCTATTCTTCTTGAAATGGAATACGAAGGTACATTTGTGGATCTGGACTTTTTAAAGGAGATGTCTGATGATTTAGGAAAAAAATTGGATGCACTTATATACGATATTCATCGGTTAGCTGGAACAGAATTCAATATTAATTCTACCCAGCAGTTGGCGAATATTCTTTTTGATATTTTGGAATTACCCCAGATCAAGAAACGAAGTACAGCAGAAATAGTTTTACAACAATTAAAAAATCACCATGAACTACCAAGGCATATCTTAGAATACCGGAAATATAATAAACTGAAAAACACTTATGTGGATGCACTACCAGAATTAGCGAATGATGAAACAGGAAGGATTCATTCAACATTTAACCAAACCATAGCAGCAACGGGACGGTTATCGAGTACAAACCCAAATTTTCAAAATATTCCAATCAAAAAAGAAGAGGGCCGGGAAATTCGGAAAGCATTTAGAGCAAAAACATCTGGTTGGAAAATATTTTCTGCAGATTATTCCCAAGTAGAACTTCGAGTGATGGCACATTTAAGTCAGGACAAGGGTTTGATTCAAGCTTTTCAGAATGGGGAAGATATACACTCACGAACAGCAAGTCATGTTTTTAATGTCCCATTAGATGCAGTGCTACCAGAAATGCGTCGAACGGCAAAAGTTGTGAATTTTGGCATCATGTATGGGGCAGGCCCCTTTCGAATGAGCCAGGAATTGGAGATTCCAAGAATTGAAGCGGTTGCTATAATAGATTCATATTTTGATCAGTATTCAGGTATCAGGAATTATATAGATTCTACTTTGGA
>Ga0233427_10004216_pt1 | contig 12100 bp, 19 predicted proteins | sample SI_118_April2016_5_FD_179885 | JGI IMG/M metagenome (GOLD analysis project Ga0233427, IMG submission 179885) | Seawater microbial communities from Saanich Inlet, British Columbia, Canada - SI_118_April2016_100_MG | ecosystem: Environmental > Aquatic > Marine > Inlet | place: Canada: British...
GTCTCAACGAAACACTCGACGTATCGGATTCCTCGCGCATACCACGCAGGCCCGAGCGGGCCTTTTTAGTGCTACGAGTTACCCCCCGCGAACTCATTCGCAGATTGATAACGATATCGCCGAGTGTTGCCATACTTGGCGAGGAACGGTGCGCTGGCTTGCGTTGTTCCAGTGTTCCAACGATTTGGAACACTTGGAACACTCACGGCGTCACGCTGGCAGCGTGACGCCTAGCGTTTGCGGCGTCGTCGAGCCGATCCTCGAGTTGTTCGAGTTTTCTAACCACGTCACCCGGCGAAACTACGAGCAAACGTTGAATTTCAATTCGTAGCTTCACAATCGCCTCGGTTTGCGTTTCGAGTGCGTCACGCGTTGTTGTTCGTTCGTTCTCGAGGCTTTCGATTCGGGTTTCGTTGGTGTATGTCTTAATCGACAAAACACCCAACAAGGTAACGCCCGGAATCAAAATCACCCCAGCCAACCAGATGAACCACTTGGGAATCTGCATCGTTTGCCGCCTAAACTACCCCGAAACCACGTTTGACCGCCTCGGCACTCGACACCGAATCGACCGCCTCGAGGGGTTCGATATAACCCATCAACGCGGCGAGGTCAGAATCCTCGATTTCGCTCGAATGTTGAGACCTCAACAATTGACCCAACATGTGAGCGAGTTGTTTTGTCCCGAACGGCTCGAGTTGCTCAAACGCTCGCCATTCTGCGAACTCTCGCGGCGTCATCTCACCGAGCATTTCCTCAACATCAACACGCCCGGTTGCCAACGCTAAACGATAGGCGAATCGTTTTGCGTCGGCGTTTCGGAGTTTCCCGTCAGTTTCTCAATGTCGCCCTCGTCAAACCCGATATGTTCCCGAACTTGCTCGTATAGGTGATCGGTCAACGCCGAATCGAGCTCGAGCATATCGCCCGCGTTGTTGTCGGCAAATATTTGATTCCCCTCAGTATCGACGAGCGAGAGAATGATCAAACTCACTTTCGCCATTTTGAGCCGATTGATATTGAACCCGCCTTTTTTGGGATTCAATAATTGGGCCTCGTAGGTTGCTCGCTCACGTTCCGAAAGCGAACGCATTCTCGCCGCGAGTCCCAAATCCTCGAGACCGGTGACGGGTGCGAAACGCCGTTTGCCTTTTAAGGCTAGAAAATCCGTTGCGGTTGATAGTGCCATAATTTCCTCGCTTTAGGGTTATTGGTCCTTTCGGAACCATTCAAAAAGAGCAATGCCGAGGGTTGGCAGGGCAGGCCAACCGAGTAACGAACCGAGTTGCTCGAGCGTACGGGTGAGCATTTCGGGATCTGAGTCTTTAACGTTTGCCATTACGTAACCGGCAATACAAATGCCAAACGCTTTGAATGTTTGCCACCCGTTCGAGGTAGTGAATTGCCCGCGTTTATCGTCAGACTCGCGGGGTGTCATTCGGTAATCGGGCTCGGGCTCGGGTTGCTCGGTTGCTGGCAACGATTTTGGCTTGGGTGTTTTCATTGTCTAGAAAACGGCGAGTCGTCGTCGTCGTCATCCTCGCCGTCAAACCCGGTGATTGCGGTTTCGTCCGATTCGGGTGCGTCGGCGTTCAAATGGGCGAGTGATTCGGGCAGACTGTTTCCGGCCTCGATTTTCTCGCTCGCGAGTTGTGCTGCCGTAATTTGTTTGTCGGTGAAATTAGCGGCAATCGCACACTCGGTGTCGGCGGGCTCGGCAATTCCCATTTGGACGAGGCGATGCGCTCTCGGGTGATCGATTATATCGCCCGCTTTGGCTCGCCGCCGGAGCAATTCAGCGAGTTGTATTTTTGTAATCTCACCGAGTAGGTGTTGACGCACCCAACCGTCCCGCACCGCTTTCGGTGCGTCGGTTCTTACGTCTTGGTCTCGTGTAAGGCGAGCTTTCATTCGATCCATCGATGAGCACGGTAACCAGGAGGCACAACGCCCGAGCGAAAATGCAATAAACCCTCGGGCGTTGCGGTCCCTCCAAGTTCCTAGACAGTGATGACGGGTAACCCGCTCACGTTTCCTTTAACCGACGCTTTGAGCCCGTCTTTCATATCGACGGCGGGGCTTAGCTCGAGCCCAGCAACATCGAAATCGAGTAGCGAGGCGCCCGCGTTCACAAACAGAATTTGCCACGAGGTCTCGGCGGGCGTTGTAATGTTGTCCGTGATTGCCGCGTGCGGTGCGAGTTCTGGATCCCAGAAAATTTCGGATTCGAACTCACCGCCCTCGCCGTACCCGCTAACGTCTTTTGTCATACCAACGCCACCGTCGAGCGTTGTTGAGTCAAAATCGAGCGAACGCATTACCGGCGGCTTTATCGAAATTGCTTGTGCGATGGCGGTGTAAACCGTCGCAATATCAATTTTGAGCGCCGTACCCTTACATTGAATTTTCGCCATTGTTCCCGTTCCGTGTGTGAGTTGTTATGTAACCGCCGCGACCGAATAGCGGAAACCGAGTTGCGTTAGGACCGTTCGAGAATAGATCAAACGCGTTTTGCCGTTTCCCTCAATTTCGGTCGAATCGTCCTCAACCCCCAAAATTGAGAGTTGATCGATTACAACATTCCCGCTAGTGGTCGAAATTGTTGCGCCGGTGCGTAATTCACGCAGGGCACGCCGCACGAGATTTGCGAGCGTGATAGTTTGCGAGGGTTTCCACGAGCGGCACTCGAACTCAAATAATGGGAATTGGAGATCCTCGCCGTTGCCGTCGAACGTTTCCTCGTTGTCCAGCGAATTCAACCTAAACAGTATGTCGGGCACGCCATCCCGCGCGGGTTGGATATCACCAAACGCAATCCGAGTGCCCACAATTGCGGCAATCGCGGTTTGTGCAATGAGGTGAGTTTTTAGGGCGAGTTCCGGCATACTCGCCGATTTGGGTGCGCTGGAGGCTCGCTAGCGTTCCGCAGGTGACCCATAGCACGGCACAAACGCGGTTTGCGGGCTTAGAATCGACCGGTTTCGGGCGTTTTGCGGTGACAACCGCGTGACAACCGCGTGACAACCGCCGAACGTTCGGCGAACGTTCGGCGAACGAATCAAAGTTTTTTCACCTCGTTCGCGATTTCCTCGAGGGCAACTCGGCGAATTGTTGAGATTGCCTCGGTTGCGGCTTTCCGACCCGCTCGAGCAACCGCCGGAACCGCTTTGATTCGGCCCGAGTATCGTTTACGTTTCAGTGAGGAACCTCGGCGAGTTGTCACCAACCGTTGAATTGTACCGAGGGCGAACCAGTGTAAATTGCGAGTTGTGAGGCCAACGCCGCCCTTGTTTTTTCCCGATCGTTTTGCCGGTTTGGATTTCTTGCCGACACCGAGCCCCGCTTTCGCCGACATTGAGTCGCTTCTCGAGTCTCGTTTGAATCGTCGCCCGACCGTACGCAATAGGGCTCGCTTGAGTTGAGGCGAGATCGGCTCGGTTTTGATTTCTAATCGTATTTTATCGGTGATCACCTTGAGCCCCGCGTTTGTTGCTTTCCGTGCAACCCGGCGAGCGGATTTTGAAGCGAGCGCCGCTAGTTTAGCGTCGATTTCCGCAATCCCGGTTGTTTTGCTTACTACACTCACCGAGGCCTCGTTTGTGGGGGTTCTGGTTGAATGCTCCCGGCGAGCTTGGGCGTTAATACGAAAATCTCACGGGTGAGGTTTTCCGGCCCCCCAACGTCAAACGCATTGAGCAATAGCTCGTGTCGGTGCAATTGGGCGTTCAGGGCTTGAATATTCTCGCGAATTATGGCGAGATTATGCTCGACTAAATCGCGGTGTTCTTCTTTCCCAGCAACCGACGCGAGAAACCACTCGCCGAGCGTTTGTTCGATTTCGTCGCTTGTTGTGCTATTCGTCGGCGTCGTCATATAGGAGTTTTTCGATTAACGCGACAACCTCGGAAAATTCGAGTTTGATTGTGTATCGATTCCCGTTGCTATCAACCAACCCGGTAACGGGTTTAGGTTCAGGCTTAGAACTGGTTTGGTCAAACATTTCAGATTCACTCAAACTCACGATATGGGGGACCGACACGGCAATATTTCCCGTGTCAGTGTAAAACCCGTCAACGGTTGGAAAAATCAACATCATTTGATTTCGGTTGCCTCGAAACGAACCTCACGAGATCTAGAAACGGGAACGTACGAGGCGGTGATTTCAAAACGACGAGTACCAATCACAATCCGGTTTTGACTTGTCACCGCTAGCGTTTCAGATCCGTTGCGCACGGTGAACACGTGAGAAACCTCGGCGTTGATAATCCCAAACCGTTCGAACTCACGACCGCCTCGAGCGGTGACCGTGGCAAACGGCTCGTGATAGGTTTCCCAATTCGCCCCGAGTTCGAGGTCGACACCGTCACCCAACTCGTCACCCGTCGGGGTTGCGATTAGTTGTTGTACGGTGATTTTGTCGGGGTATCTCATCATCGAACAATGTACGGTGTGATTAGCGAGCGTATCGCCTGTTCGCGGGTTTTGTGTTGATTCTCCCCACAATAGAGATCCTCTACGTGTAACCGAATCGCGGATAGTAAATCGCTCGGTATGTCGGTCGATGCCGACCCGTAACCAGTGACGAAAATAACCTCAATTGAGCCCGCTTGCTCGGTTATCCCGGTTGCCCAATTTGCCGATTCGTTGAGCGAAACGAACCCTCGCCCGAACTTGTCGAGCGTATAGGACGAACTCGAGAACGTTTGGCGGTTCTCGTCGGCGTCAAGATAGGTCACCGACGTGATTGATTGAATAGGACCGTGTGAGAGCGGGATTTCGTCACCGTCGGGAAACGCGTTAAGCGTCGCTTTCCAAGTTTGATCGACCAAGCCCCGCCCGGTGCGGGTTTCGACCATTGCCCGAGCCGCTTTCACTAACTCGTCGATTTGCGTATCAAAATCGCTCGAGGATTCCCGCAATTGCGTTTTTGCCTCGGCGGTCGTCAACGGTTCGGTTGTTGGGTCGACCGTTCGCTCGTAGTTTGGCGGGGCGTTTTTCATCGACGTTTTTTCGGCTTGGGTTTCGGCTTGGGTTTCGGCTTGGGTTTCGGCTTGGGTTTCGGCTTGGGTTTCGGCTTGGGCTTGGGCTTGGGCTTGGGCTTTTCAATTTCACCGTTGAGAACCCCCAGGGCCTCCAACGCCTCGGCACGGTCGGCGGGTATGTCGCCAACCGCGCACGTTTCGCCGATCACGAAATAGTGTGTGCCGATCAACGCGGCGAACGAACACACGTGAAACGCCGGGTTGTTATTTTTTATCCGACTTTGGTTTTGCTTGTTTTGCTTTTGTTTTCGTTGGAGTTCCAACCGCACCGTTCAGAACTCCGCGTTTTTCCAACGTTTTGATTCGATCCTCGGGCACTTCGACGGTGTCGCCGACGGCAAAATACTTAGTGCCGATCAACCCAGCCTTAGACACTCTCGCTTTAATTAATTCAATACTCATATTCGCTCGCTCGCTTAAATTGGAAACATAAAAAAACGAGGGCGGGTCGAAACCCGCCCCCGTTCAAGGAGGTGCCAACGTGAGACCAACCACGCAGGCCCGGAGTTTTTCTACAGAGCCGTGTCGATATCGACGATTTTCGCGAGTGATTCGACGTGACGGAATTGAATATCAGTATCAAGCAACACAACAACCCGAACGTTGCCAGTTGTTGAGAGCGAGTACGGGTCGACATTGACATCGATTCCGCCCCACGTGGCAATAAATACCGTTGAGAAGTCCCCGAACAACATTGCCGAGAGTGCGGTGCCAGAGCCTTTTGTGAGGTTCGACGGCACGGAGTTCGACACGGCGGCGGGGTATCCGTTTATTTCGCCCTCTTCCCAGATGAACCGCGAATCGGTGCTCGCAACTTTAACTTTTTGCTTTGCGTGACCTCGAGCGGTTGCATTAGTCAGATACGCCATATTTTCGGCGTCGGCATTTGCCGCCCCGACATTGGTTTCGAGATCACAAACCGAGGCCCACGTGAGCGCCCCGCCGTTTGTATCAATTGCGATCGTCGAAATTGACGAGTTCTGTAGTGCTCCCTCGGGTTCAGCACCCGAGCCCGAACCGTTCAACGCGGCGCGGTCTAATTCAATCGCGAGCACTTGGTTTAGGTCGCCCCGCACAAACCCCTCGGCATCAATCGAGGTTTGTTTCGTAAATTTGCGGGTGTAATCCGTAAACGCACCAACCGTCGAAGGACTAAACGCAACTTGACCAATCGTTTGATTGCCAACGGTCGGGGCGGTTGCTTCACCGACCCAATACGCCGTACCGCTCGCTGACTGTTTCGGGATATCAAAATCCCCAACCATATCGTTAAGCATTGTTGCCCCGAGCCGAATGACTTGCGATTTATTGCGTAGCAAACCAATCATTGTGTTCGAGGTCGCGGTTTGCAGACCACCGACGCCCGTTGTCATATTTAAATCGGTACGTTGCTCAACATCCCGAGGATTTGAACGCAACGCCATCGGCATAAAGAACCCTTGAGGATCTTTGCCGCTTCGCTTCGCCATTTCTTGCGAAATCTCGCCCTCGTAACCATCAACCGAACGTTTGTTACCGAGCAAATGAATCGCCCTTAGCAACGAGTATTTCTTTGAGTCGGGGTGTTCTACCGGGTCGAGTTGTCGTTGATTGCCTTGATCGGGAACGTTTGTGTTACCCGGCAACGGTGTGAACCCGCCACCCGAACCGCCCGCCGGTGCGGTTTGACGCAACGCACTCAATTTGTCGCTACGGTTGCTTGCCTTTTCCTTAACGGTGATTGCCGCGTTCAGTAATTCATACTCGGCAATAACACCGTCGAAACGGGTTTCGGCTTCCGTGTCGAGATCGTCTCGAGCCTCTAATTCAGCAACCTCCGCCTCGATAAGCGTGCGGCGGTCCAATAACGCCCGCAATGCCATTGCCCCAATCGTGGCGGCGGGTAGCAACGCCCCAACGAGTGCCCCAGCACTGCCCCCGTCAATTGCCATTACCGGAATGGCAACGAGAATAATTGAGAGCGTGAGCACCGCGTTTAGAATTCGGTTGATTGTGATTGTTCCGCGCATTGTTTCGATTCCTGACGAGTTTAGTTATTGAGAAACTGCTCGAACTCGTTGAACGGTTCGCGTGAACCGAGGAATCACGTTGAACGCGGGCTCGGTTTCCAATTTGGAAACGGTGCGCCGGTATGTTTTAGCGGGGCAACACGGCGAGCGATGAACCACAGGGGGATCCCCCTCCCCGCACCCCTCGCCCGCCGTGTGTGGTCACTTATATGTTTTATGTGCCCGTTAATCTGCGGTCGGTATGGTGTCGTTTGTTCATCCCGCGTTTCAATTTGCGGCGTAAGCAACGAGACCGGCGAACGTACCGATAAACGCCCCGGCAAACGCCAACAATAGGGCGAGCACAATTGCGGGCCCGACATCCGGCTCGGTTTGAAACATCAACGCAGCAATAAAACCGAGCCCCGCACCGATACCCAAAAACGGCATATTGAATTCGATGAACGTGGCTAATAGGGATCCCGACATTTCTATTTCCGTAGTCTGGCGAGTTTCGCTCGGCGAGAACGCGAGGTTTTGGATTTTAGCCGTTGCGATATTTCGAGGCGGTATGAATCGAGGGAACGGTTCGCAACATCGGTTGAGGTGCCCGTATAAGCGGGATATGTGACCGGCCCAACATCGAAGGTTTTGACTTTGAACACTTCCCGAACGGTCACCTCAACCTCATCGGTTGTCGAGGTACTCCAGTTGTCATCGACCACGCGAAACGCAAACGAGGATCCGCTCACGTCACCTCGAGAGATCGTTTCAACTAGATCTCGCCCAACTTGCGTATCGGGCAACGTGATATCGTACCGCAACCCGGTTTCGTCAACGTCGAGCTTGAGCGTTCCCGACACGTTACGCCCTAGAATGTGCAACGCCGAGTGATTGAACAACCCTCGCACGTCATCCGAGCCGATATCGTCAAACGCGCCCGGCATGATTCGCTCAAACGTATTTTCGAACATTTCGAATTCGGTGCCAGCAACACCGGCTCGGTAGAACACCGCAGAATACCCTACACAATGGTGCTTGCCATCGTCGCGGGTTTCAATTTTCGCAATTGCCCGTTCGTTGATTATGTTTCGGCGTTCGTGTTTTTGGGTTGGTTGAGTCATTACGGGACCTCAATCTGGCTTGGTGAAAGTATCAACGCGGTGATTTGGGCGGCGTCATGCTCCCAATTTCCGGCGAGTTTAGACGAATTTGAGGCTCGTTTTGCCTCGGAACAATGCCGAGCAACGATTGCGTCGATTTGAGCGGCGGAATTATCGCCCACAATGCCAGCGAAACGTTCCCGAAATAGGGTTCGTTGCTTCTCGTAGAACGCGTCGAGCCTCGAGTTTGCGTCGGGTTTTGGCTTAGCACGTTCGATTGTTGTGATTTCTCGAGAAACCAACCCGTCGACCGACCGCCGTACCATCAATTCGAGTCTAGGGTCGGATCCCTTTGGATCCCTTTGGATCCCCTCGGATCCCGTTCGTTTCTTGTTTCCGGTGTCGGTTTCGGGTTTTACGTTCCCGAATACGCTTGCGGGCAGTATAGCCTCGTCACCGCCCTCGATTGGGTTCAAGTCCTCGAGGCGGCGAACCTCGTTGCGTAGTTTCCAACCCGCCATAATTGACGATGCGTGAGCCTCATAACGCGTTTTAATGTCGGCTCGTTGCAACGCGTCGAGGTTGTGTTTGATAACAAAACGCCCGCGCTCGCTTGGGCGAAACAGTTTTCGCCGCCATTCTTGCTCGTCGCGGGTAATCGCGGGCCCGAGCGTGTGTTTCGCGAAATATAGGTCGGCTTGCTCCATGTGATCATACTTGGCGTCATCACCGTAGCCCGCAATTTGGGCGGGTATTCGATACCAGCGGCACGCAATTTCCTTGCCTTGAAACTCTCGGGATTCAAGGAATTGACACTCATTGAGCGGAATTGAAACCGTTTTTGCCTTGAGAGCGCCCTCGAGCAACAACGCCCCGCCGACCTTATCGCCCGAATAATTCGTGTTGAGGGCGTTTTGTAGTGTGTCGTATTTGTCGGGCCCGAGCTCGTCCTCGGATTCAACGATTATCGACGGGCGGGCGAACTCACCGAAATATTTCGCGGCAAACCGCTCGTTTGCGAGCCCGATGCCGATTGATTCGGCGGCGAGGCGAATAGGTGACCACCCGGTAAACCCGTCGCCGCCCATACCCGGAACGTGCAACACTTGCGATTGATCGAGAATACGAGGGTTCGCCCCGTTGTCAGTGACCCGATACATGATCGACCCGGCGTTGTTCCGCCCGATTTCGATTGATTCCGGGTGAATCGATTCTAAATGTGAGATCTCGCCGTTCGGTTGGAAATGGATTTGAGCGTACGAGTTACCCCGGCTCAAGATTTGCGATTGTTGAAATTCCTGAAAAACCATCGGCGTTTGATCGGAATTAGGAGCGATCGAGAGCAATTCGGCAACCGGGTGTGAACGTGTTTGAGTTTCGTTGCCGTTTTTGTCGACCTCATATACCTTAATCGGCAAAGATGCCTTGCTCTCGGAAATAACACGGATCGACGAAAACACCGCCGCGAAACTCATTGCGGTCGTTTCGTTTACATTGACTTTCGAATTCGTGGCACCGGCAAACCCCGCCGAGCGGTTTTTCAAATACTGATTGAACGGAGATTGAGCCCGTAGGGTTGATTCCCCGCGAGGTGATTCAACCGCACCGGTAGGCGAAACGGCGTTTGTAGTTACCGTGTAGCTAAACTCGTCGCTCATAGGGCTCGAATTCTTGGTTCGGGTTTCGGCTCGGGACCGCCGAACATTGTTTCGGATAATGCCATTAGGAGGGCGACAGTAGGATCTATCTTTTCGCTCGATTTTTTCTTATCGGGCATCACATAACCTAGCGAATCGGTGCGCAGGACAACATTGTCGGCAGACCAAGCGAGCAACGGGTCGGCACCGTGACGCACGAGGCCCGAATCTAATAGGTCGAGCAATTTGTTTGTTGGCTCGTTGTAGTTGCGGCACGTTTGGAAAAACTCGAACACCTCGAGCCCCTCGTCGGTCAATTCAGTGAGCACCGCCCGAGCGTTGTTCGGGTCGGCGGCGATCGTTTGCAACGAGTAGCGTTTCGAGAGTTCGACGATTTTTCTGACAATCGCCCGGTGATCGGTTGTGTTGCCGTCGGTGATTTCGATTGACCCGTCGGAAATCAACGAGCGAAACGGTTCGCGAACGGTTTCGCGCTCGGTTTCCTCGGGCAACCACGCAAACCCAAGGATCTCGTAGAACGTTATCGGGTCGTCCTCGTCAATCGTCCCGTCGATCGGAAACACCAACACCAACGCCGCGAGGTCGTTACGCCAACCCATATCGAGACCGGCGAAACAGCGGCAACCGTCCAACGCCGAGAGTGTGGCGTTCCCTCGCTTCCACAATTCCGGCGAAAAGGCTTTCGCCCTCGAGGAAACCTTTTGATTCAGTTTGTAACGGCGAAACTCGTTTTCGTGCGGTTTCGATGCTTTCGCCTTGTCGCACATTTGTTGAAACCGATCGATTGATAGTCGATCGAGCAACGGGTTTGATTGTCGCCACCCGTCGCGGTCGTCGATTTCGAGCTCGTCGTCGGTCTCGAAAATGTAGGCGAAATATTGATCGTCGGTGACAACACCCGCGAGCACCTTGTTTGCGTAGTCGTATTCCTCAATCCACAACGGCGACCGATCCGAGCCGGCGGTCGATATTTTGACGAGTAAATCTTGTTCCCGTTTTCCCATCGACGTGTTGATTTTCTCAATCAACTCTCGGTGTTGCTCCCTCATCGCGTGCAGTTCGTCGATCACCGCCGCGTGATAGTTTCCGCCATCGAGATTATTTGAGTCGGAACCGAGCGGCTCGAACGTGCCCGTTGAGTTGCCAATCGGAAACTCGATTGTGTCACGTTTGAGGCGGAGCCTATCGTTGAGGCTCGGCAATTCCGTGATAAATGCTTTGGCTTGTTTCCAAACATATTTTGCCGCTTGTTGGCGAGTTGTGGCGGCGCAAACCACCTCGGCACCGAGCTCGAACGGAATGTCAGCCGTAAATAATTGCAACGCCATTCCCGCCGCGAGCGGGGATTTGCCGTTACCTCGAGCCATCGATAGAAACGCCTCGCGGAATCGTCGCAACCCGGTTTCCGCCCGTCGCCACCCGTGCAGAATTGCGAGGAATGTTTTTTGTGCGGGTACTAATTCAAACGGTTCACCGGCGGCGGCACCGTTCGGGTGTGTGAGCAATGGAAAAAAGTTGATAACGGAATCCGCGTGATCCCACGAGAAATCGAACCCTCGACTCGGGGCGTTTTTGAGGTCGTCAATATGACGCTCGATCGCGAGGATCTCATTCCGCCCCGCCGGTTGTTTGCCACTCAATACCCTCGATATGTACTTATCGACGGCGGCGCGGTTGTTTTTTCGTCGCATTACGGGCAATCGATTCGTTGTTTGCGAGGTGAGCCGCGAACGGGTCGGCGGGCGTTTCGGGTTCGGGTGGCGATTCCCCGAGGCGTGACCGATCGGCGGGCGACATTCCGAACTTTCCGGCGAGCGTTATGATTTGGTCAATTGTTTTGTTGAGCATTGACACCTCGGGCAACGCCCCGACGTACCCCTTTTCGGTCTCAAACGTGAGTTTTTCGCCATCGAGTGCGGAATTCAGTTTGTTGTAACGCTCGAGCGCATCCCAAAACAACGCGAGGGCAATACCATCGGCGGGCGTTAGTTCCCGGAATTGACCGGCGAGGCGTTCGAGGTCTTTCAATTTCAACGTTGCCAATTCAGCAACAAACGAACCGTTCGACTTGACGGTTTTCTTGCTCGCCCGTTTCCGTTTCGGGGCGTTACCGCCTGGGGGTCGGCTCGCCCGTTTCCGTTTCGGGGCGTTACCGCCTGGGGGTCGACCGCCTTTTCCTTTAATCGGTCCTCGCGTTCCCACTAAACAACCCCGCCGAATAAATTATCAAACATATTTGAGAGAACAAACTCGGGTTCGCCGTTAATTTTGGCGAGCGCACGTTTCGCGTCTCGCGAAATTGCCAACAA
>Ga0233427_10004219_pt1 | contig 12095 bp, 10 predicted proteins | sample SI_118_April2016_5_FD_179885 | JGI IMG/M metagenome (GOLD analysis project Ga0233427, IMG submission 179885) | Seawater microbial communities from Saanich Inlet, British Columbia, Canada - SI_118_April2016_100_MG | ecosystem: Environmental > Aquatic > Marine > Inlet | place: Canada: British...
ACACCTGTTTATGGGCAAGGGTATGTTCAAATCCTAATTTATTAAGGGTTGGAATTGGCTGTCTTGACATATAAAGCGCATCACCACTTTGATTCATTATTACCTTGATAGTGTTAGTGCTGTAAAAGTCTGCCTCATTATCAATGCTTTTCACCAAGTTAACACAGTCCAATTGTAGATCATCTTTAAATGGCGCTACTGCGGTGTCAATCATTTTTGGGTGTGTCATTGGCTCATCGCCTTGGACCATAACGATGAGATCTGCATCAATTTGGGCTGTTGCCTCAGCAACTCGGTCACTTGCTCTTTCATGTGTATTAGCAGTCATAATTACAGGAGCGCCAAAATTTTGTGCTGCTTGTTTGATTTCCTCATCACAAGTAGCTATATAAGTGGCTTCAAGTGACTTGCTCATACTAACCCGCCTGTAGATATGCTCAATCATGGTGCGGCCTAGTATCGTCGCAAGTGGTTTGCCAGGAAAGCGTGATGAACCCATACGTGCTGGAATTACTGCAATTGTTTTCATTTATAAGCGTAAAATTATTTGAGGGTTATCTGTATTGATTTTTTATTTCTTTAGAGCTAGTTATCTATTTCAACTCATTTATAATAGGATTCCTATCTTTATTAGAGTGAGTCGTTAGTTTTGTAGCTTAATCCTATCATCAGAGGGACATCTCTGCGAGTGGTATGTATTTCTAAACTGGTAATTTAACTTCTGCAAATGTACAATTTTTCATTTTCCCATAACCTGTGCTCGTCTATAGTATGCTATCAGATGATAGGCATATTATTGGTTGTTAAGGTAGTCAGAATGAGCGAAGAAATATGAAGGCACTTTTCTTTCTTCGCCATTATAACGATATCGATCACATCACCCCAGTTATTTACAAATGGATTGATTCTGGTCATAGCTGCGATGTTGTTATGATTGGCAGTTCGCAGTTCAAGAATGATTATCGCATTGAGTTTCTAAGGAAACTTAAGGGTGTGCGAGTAGCTCATATCAGGGAGTTATTACCGCCACTTGAGTTTATAAGATGGCGCTTACAAACACTATTGTTGATCGGCGGCTTGCGTCGTTCGTTTATAGGTTCATTTGTAAGTAATTTAGCTCAAATTTATGATGCTAAAAGACGAAAATCTATCTGGGAAAGTACCGCAGAGCGTTTGTTAGATCATGGTTTTAAAGGAATTAATGAAGGTGTAGTTGTGTTTGACTGGATCGAGAGAAACTCGGTCATCAGTATTGAATGGGTCGAGACAGTTATATCAATGGCCCACACAAGAGGATTTCGTGCGGTATCGTTACCTCATGGAGATAGTCCACATGCCAACCAGTTGATACGTCGTCGGGAGTGGATCCTCAAACCAGATAACACATTTGCTGCTGCTCGGATGTTTGATAAGCTTGTTGTACCAAATGAATTGTGTGCAGGACGTTTCCGTCCCTTCCTGGAAGATAAGGCAGTTTCTGTTCTAGGGTCACCTCGCTATTGTGATGAATGGCTGACAAAACTAGCTGAGTTTTTACCAATTTCACCGCTAGGCCAGTCAGATGCGAAGCTTAAAATCGCAATCTTTTTAAGAAAAAGTAATTTTACAACTTTCTGGGAGGAGGTTAGCGAGGTAGTACAAATGATTTCAGCCTTCAAGGGTATTGAAATAATTATTAAGCCACATACCCGAAGTGGTTGGAAACAATCTTTGACAAAGGAGGCTGCACTTCTAAAGCTTCCAAATGTGAACATTGCAGACAATGATACTCATTCTGCTCATTTATTAAGCTGGGCAGATGTTATCATTGATATTGCGACCTCAGTTGCATTCGAAGCGGTTAAGATTAATAAACCAGTATTAGCGGCAGACTATTTGCATGCAGGGAGATCTACAGTAGCTAATTTTATGCCAGAAACAGAGCTGAGGTGCCGAGATGACGTGTATGAGAAAATTGAAGGGTTTCTTGCAAATGGGTGTGATTCTTTCTACATAGAAGAGCATCGTGCTCTTTTTTTAGAGGAAATGATAGATGTTAATGGACCAGATATTTTGCCTCAGTATGTGGCTCTTTTAGAAGAGCAAATACAGGTAAAGTTTGTATAAATATCTTGGTGGTTTGTAGAGGTTTTAAGGATATTATTGAGTTGTATGAGTGAAACTGTAGTACCGTCCATTGATGTAGTGATTCCGGTTTATAATGCGCCTGTACTTACAAGGCGTTGCATTGACTCCGTTGTATCGTGTCTTGGTAAATCTATTGAGAACATTTATATTCAGAATGACGCATCTAATACTGAGACACGTGAAATGCTTAATAGCTTGCCATATGACATTATTCATATCTATCATGCAATTAAGAATCAAGGGTTTGGTGCTTCTGTAAATGATGCAGTTAGCCGGTCCAGCGCATCTTATATTCTAGTACTTAATTCCGACACTGAAATTAATGGGAATATACTCCCGCCATTATGCGAAGCGATGTCAGTTGATTCTCAGCTTGCGGTCGTTATTCCTGCTAGTAATGATTATGTAGGGGAAGACTTTGACCGGTATTTACGTCAGCCAGGGAGCTATATTCGCACTTATCGTCTTAGGGGGTATGCGTTCCTAATTCGACGAAGTATTTTTCAGGAAATCGGAGGTTTTGACCCTATATTTGGTAGGGGTTACTATGAAGATATAGACTTAGGCCGACGGATTTACGAGCGTAACTGGCGCATAGGTGTATATCCTGATTCACTTATTTATCACAAAGGTGGCGCCTCTTTTGGCCGTGGTTCAGCATATCGTAAGCTAAAGCAGCGTAATCGCGCCCTTTATTTTTCACGTTATCCAAGTGCGCAGCGTAATGTTTTGTTTCTTTCAGGGGTCTGTTCGCTATCTGATTTTCCACAAAATCTGCTCAATGCAATTGATGATGTATATCAAAGAGGAGGAGTTTTACATTGGTTTTCGACAGAAGCGGTCACTAAGAGCCCTTGTCTTCATATGAGAAATAGGCCGGCTAGTTTATGGGTAGTATTAAAGCTTATGATATTTTATGGATGGTCGCGCAAGGATAAGCGTATCTCAGATGTATGGTTGTTATTGCCCAGCAATTCCAGTTTTCTATGTAAATCACTTGCTCTCTTGAGTAAAATGAGAGGGATTAAGATTCTTGCATGGGGTTAATTCTGTTAAATAATTAATAAAGCCAAGCTTTTTACTGATAGTAGCTGAGAATAAATCTATTTAGTCTTAAGAGGCTTGAAGTTTATAATAAATAATTGGAAAATTAAGAATTATTTTATAAGAAATAATCCATTAGGATACTAAACTATGCTGATGACTTTTAGGTTATAAAACAACTGGCTCACAAAAATTCAAAAGATACGTAGACACTAATTATTTATAGTATCTACGTACCTTTTTCGAACAGTTTGTAGGTCACTGTTAAGATCATAGAGAAGCGGACGAGCAGTAGCAAGAGGAAGTTTCATTGCTTGGCTGAAAGATATTCCATCTAATTGCATTATCAGTGTGCGCAAGATATTCTTGTGAGATACGATAAGAATATTTTTCCCGTTTTTGATTTCAGGTGCAATTATATTTCTCCAATATGGCTGCATACGCGCATGCGTTTGTTCTAAGCTTTCTCCAAGCGGCAATTCATTCTTATCTATACCTGAATAGCGTAATTGGTTTCCTGGAAATCTTTTATCTGTAGGATCAAGTGACGGGGGCGCTGAATTAGATCTTATTTGGCAGCCAAGGACTGGCCAAATACCAAATTTCTTGATAGCCGACCACCTTTCTATCCCTTCTAGAGCTCCATAGTGTCGTTCGTTCAAGCGCCAACTATGCTGTATAGGCGTGTTATTTAGGCCCATTATTGATAATATTATACGCAGAGTTTCACTAGAGCGATTGAGTTCAGATGTAAAACATGAATCGAAGGTATAACCCATTTTTGAAAGTAAGCGCCCGGCTACCTCTGCTTCTTGTATACCTAGTGGGCTGAGTTCAACATCACTCCAGCCTGTAAAGCGGCTATCTCGATTCCAGATACTTTGGCCATGCCTTAGTAGAATAAGCTGTGTCATATTTAGCTAAAATCTTCCAATGATACATGGTTCAGCGTGATGTTGATGCTTCCCCCCAAATTCGACACAATGCGTCCCACATACTATTTCGTGTAGCTTTTAGATAAAGTGAATTATCACTAAGATTCTTTACTAAAAGACGCTGAGCCTTCCCAAGATTATGATATGGCATACTCATAAAAAGATGATGTGTGGCATGGTACTGCAGGCCCAAGGGGGCCCATAATGCAGTAATAAATGAATTGCCGGATATATTGATAGAATCGAGATATTGCTCATGAAATTCCATCTTTTGCTCTCCAGGGTTACGGTAAGCATGAGCAACAAGTGTGCGTAACGAGTTTAGAATAAAGATAGATGTGCCAATTAAATACCATAGAATAATAGTCTTAAATGGCAAGATGTTAAACGTGACGCACGTGATGACTACTATAGAAAATACAAAGGTTGCAAACTCCTGTATTTTCCAGTATTTATCATTACGTATATAGCCACTTGGTCTCTTATAGGTTGGATTTATAGAAAGTGAAGATGCTCTTTCCCAACAAAATTTACGAAGTGGCGGGATCAGATAAGATGCGGGTGTAAGTAAGAGATAGCGTACAAAGAATATAAAAGGAAGGAGGAGTGAGGCTAATACATAGCCAACCATCAATATCGGTTTTCTTGTTGCAAAGGGAATATACTCACCATCTTCACTGGTGCCATAGATATCAGGTTTATGATGGTCATAGTGTACGCTATACGTAAAAGATGGAACTAAGAATGGTATTCCACTAATAAGATTCCAGACTAGACGGAAAATCTTAAAAGTGCCTTTTTTTAAGTGTGCAAGCTCATGAATAAAGATTACTGAACGGTAATGAGCCAGTGTTGCCACAATAAATGCTACAAATTGCCAAATGCTAAACAATGGGGTAGATAAAGCTACCACAAAAGCTGCCCAGCCTAATGTGACATGGAACAGAAAATCAATCCAGTAAATAATAGGATTTGGGGTCATCAGACCACGGACAAGGTGATGTGCCTCCCGAAGCGGAAATGCCGAGGTATTTTTTTTATTTTCCATATTCTATCGCCATACTGTTTATTTTTCTGAATAAATATTAAAACAGCTATCAGTTTAAGGATCTATTATCGCATGTTATTAATTTATCTAAATTGTTGTTCTCTACTAATTTAGGGAGTGTGAATAAAAAACTATGTTGTTATATGGCACCTATAAATAATTTCATGTTCTTTCACGTGACACTACACTAATTTTGTCTTTATATGGTTGATAATATTCAGATTAATTGGCAAACTGGTTTTGTTAGTATGACTTAAATCTGGAGCACTTGGCCAACCGGGGTCAGTAAACTCCATACCTCCAAATTTCTTTGGTTCAGCATAGCGGGGAATAACATGGAAATGCACATCCGGATCGACCATCATTAGCATAAGATAATTTAGCTTGTCATATGCAAATGCACGGTCAAGAGCTGGCTCTAGTTTTGTTGTGATCTTATGTAGTTCCGTAAAGCTTTCTTGGCTGAGCTCAGAGAATGCAGAGGCGGGATCATGAGCTACTAGAACTATAGAGCCCAATGTCAATTGGACTGGCCTCAATAAAATACTCCAGTGTTGATATTGATATATTATGGTATGAGGCGCGCCAAATTTCCGCATTGTTTCATTGAAAACGAGGGTATCTGGCCTCATCTTATCGGACATTTTGAAATTCCTGAAAGGTTACTAAACTGATAGGGCTCTATCCTAGCATTCCATTGATTAGTTTGAGTATATGACGCAAGTATTGGTCTTTATAGTTTTATTTTTTTACTTCATTATATTTTATATAATGCTACTCTTCACCAAATAGCTCTTTGGCTTTTGCTAGGTCCGAGGAGTAGTCTATTTCGCACCAGCGATGACCAGATATTGAACAAACGTTAACTAAATTTTTGCTGGCCAGCGTATCTATGATGGTAAGGTACCAAGATTTAAGTTCTGCAGGATATCGAAGCGCTTCTTCAACCGCATCACGGAATAGCGCTGACCCATTCGAGCGAAAATAAATAAGGCCTATCGATTCCGCGTTAATCTGATTTTCCGGCAGGGTTTTATTTACATGCTTAACTAGCCCCTTATTATCTAACTGAACTTTCATGTCGTCCGCATCATAAGTTTTTTTATAATCTATACTGAGCGTTATGGGTGCAGGTTCCGATTCTAGTACTTGTGCCAACAAAGGCACATCAAAAATAGTATCGCCGTTTAGCAGTAGAAAATCGCAATCCATAACAGAGCGCGCTATCCAGCAGCTGGCTAGATTATCTGCAACCTCGAAAAAAGGGTTAAAGAGCGTTCTGATTTGTTTGTGATTTGGATAACGTTGTTGCAATAATTCTTCAACTAGGTTGGTCTTGAAGCCGGTTACTACAATAATTTCTTCAATCCCGACTGTAAGTAGAGCATCGATCTGCCATTCTATAATCGTCTTGTCAGAAATTGACAAAAGACATTTTGGGGAGCTTTTAGTTAATGGAAGCAGTCTTCTGCCTTGTCCGGCACTTAAAATAACTGCTTTAGTAGGAATTTTAGATATTTTATGCATGTTTTTTGTGGAGATAAAGTAGTGCCATAAATTTAACTAGAGCATTAGTCAAACGAGCATAGATTGCAAAGATGGTTATCTTAGTTATATTCTTAGTAAATAGTCCCTCCTCTCAGTAAGGGGGCACTATATTTAATGGGTATTATCTTCTCTCTGTAAGGGGCCCCCAGGTAACCTTTCGCAATTCGGTAGTATAGCACCCGCAGCTCTTTATTATTTCTTATAATGGTTCTGAATAGTATCGGTCCTGGCTGATCTAGGACCTGACTAAGATCATTTCCAAGCCGACCATGCTCAAGTCGATTACGTTTCATGCTGACCATAACGATAGGTCTAGTTGAAGGTAGCTGTGATGGGGACCAGAATTCAAACATAGCTCCACTGTCACCAAACATATTTCGAGAACGAATATCCATAATATTTTTGCCCTTATTATAGAATAGGATGGAGCTTGCAACTGACCACTTACTCATACCGACAACAATTGGTTCCTGACCCGTCTTCTGTCGCACATCATCCACTATTTTCTCAATTTCCAACGTTGTTTCACGCCAGAAATAATGTTTTGTTATTGAGGTTGGGTATGGGACACCCGGTATCCCAAGTACTACATAGTGTAATACGAATGCATAGAATAAAACTGTTATCAGGATTGATGGTTTCCATAAAAACTGTAAGCGGTGTGTAATGTTCTGTAGATTGTCTGTCTTGCCCATCATCCACGCTATTGTCGGTAATAGGGCAAGCCACAACGGAGTTGTCCAATGAAACCGTGGCGCATTGAATATGCTAACAATGATAAATACTGCCAAAGGAACGCAAGTAAATATCCGTACAAATAGGTAATGTCTACACGTATTCTGGACGCTATAACTATTTCTTAGAAATAATGCCAATGTTGCAGCAATCAGACCAACAGGAGTCAGTAGCACTAGAATATGCATAGGTAAATACTGAATTGAAAATTGCGGGTCTACACCTTGCCCTATTTCCCATCCTACTACCCGCCTTGACTGAAATAGAAATGATATCCACTCATTCTCACTATTCCAGATAACCACAGGCGCAAATAGTAACAATGCTATCATTGCTGCCACGTAAGGATGTGGACGGAATAGCCAGCGGCGTGCAGTTGGATCTAGAAACATAAATAATAAAGCTGGGAGTGCCAGAAGTCCAAGTGTGTATTTAGTTAGAATTCCCAAGCCAAATGCAATACCTGCGCCAATCCAGGCTGAGCTACGCCCGGCAACTAATGCCCTTTCCATGTAATACAGCGTAGCAGCCCAAGCTGCTAATAATGGGGCATCTGGCGTCATCATCATTCCATGAACAAACCCTATTGGAAGGATGGCCAGTAGTAACATCGCACGCATACCGGCTGATTTATCATAAATGTTGAGTGTTAGTGCATATAGATAACCCATTGTTATTAAGCTGCAAATATATGCGGCGATGCGCACCCCAAACTCATTGTCACCAAAGATTGAGGTACCTAACCAGATTAACCAGGCGACCATCGGCGGGTGATCGATATAACTTAAATCCATGTGTTGAGCATAATTCCAGTAGTACGCTTCATCTGGAATTAACTGCGCTTGTCCCAAGTAGATCAATCGTAATAATAGTATGAATACAACAACTCCGACTGAAGCAATTCGCCAACGGGTATCTAATGAGGGCGGGTTAATCGTTATGGGGAAAACATAGAAAGCAGAGCCTAGATAGTTAACAACTGCTGTCGCAGCAATTGCCGGAAAGATTGCTAGCCCCGCAGGTATATGCCAGCCATATACTAGTAAGGCCAGAACGCCACCTCGCAACAATAATGCAAACATACCTACCATTAAAAAACGACCAAATTGGTCCCATCTCAGTGAGCCTGTGTGGTGTTCTCGGAATGACCATTTAGAATTAAGTGCGTAATTTGCTGTTGCCGCAGCAAAGAAACTAACAATATGTGCTTGTGCAAGCCCAGCTTCATAAACTACTAGAATTTGAAACAATAGCGTATCAATTATTACGCCACATAGCCCGACTAACGCAAACTTACTGGCCGTACTGACAGAGGCCGTGCCTCCTGCTAATGTTATCAATCGCTGTAAGTAAGTCCATTGATGGGAAAATGACAGTTTTGAAGTTCCTCGCGTTCGATCTCGGAAACAGATTGGCACCTCAATTGCTTTTATTTTTTCTCGGCCTGCTACCAGTAATTCAAGTAGGATTTTGTATCCACGGGCATGTTCTGGAATCGTTGCAATTAAATCCTTACGAACCGCAAAGAATCCAGAGGTAGCATCGTTAACATCACATATGGGACGCGCTAGCCAGCCACCGATGCGTGACAACCATTGTCGATGTATTGGCCAGCCTTCAGTACCACCTCCGGGGACATAACGGCTACCAACAGCTATGTCGTTACTGCCATTTAGTACTGGTTCTACTACGGCAGTTAGCCGGTCTATCGGATGGCTAAGGTCTGCATCCATTACTACGATGATATTACTGGATGCTATTTCAACACCAGCTAAGATTGATGCAGTCAGATCTGGTTTTTCTTGACGCTCTACGAGCTTCACATTTGCCTTTTCCCCCCAGGCACGTACCTTATCCGGCGTGCCATCACTTGAGCCATCATCGGCAAAAATTACTTCAAAATGGTTAGGTGGAAGATCAAGTGCAAAGAGGCCAGCTAATAACGGGTCAATGTTATCTGCTTCGTTCAGAGTGGGAATTACCAAAGAAAATTTGGTTAGTATATCTGTAGTTCCATTAGGCTCATTACATGACGTTAATGAGGGAGTTAAAGATGAAGAGGTGTCTGTATCAGGCAATTTGAATGGGTAAACTATAGTTATTGTTTCTATTTAACAAGGCTAAGTGTGGCTAGCTTTTCTATATACCTTAATATTTATAGATCGCTAAATTATAATTCTATAACCCTTTATTTTACCATTAAATTTGTGAGGAGAAGAGGAGTGATATTGAATAATGCAGGGTATCTTTGGAATTTACAGACGGATTGTGATGGTTTATGGATAAGTATCTGCTTGCTCAAACAGCAAAGAGGCTTTGTCTTTAGTTGAAAGCTGCGGTTCTTCATTAAGGGGCCACTGGATACCAATGTTTGGGTCGTTCCATAAGATGCTACGCTCGAATTGGGGGGCGTAGTAGTCTGTAGTCTTATAAAGAAAATCAGCCCTATCACTTAGAACAAGGAAGCCATGTGCAAATCCTATTGGGGCCCAAAGTTGGCGGCAGTTCTCTTCCGTAAGCTCAGCGCCTGCCCACTGGCCAAACGTGGGGGAAGACCTTCTAATATCTACTGCAACATCAAAAACAGCGCCACGTACTACGCGTACCAATTTTCCCTGCGGTTGTTGAATTTGGTAATGCAGGCCCCGAAGTACCCCTTTAGTTGATTGGCTGTGATTATCTTGTACAAAGCGTACATTAAGTCCGGTACTTTGACTAAATTTTTTCTCGTTAAAGCTTTCAAAGAAAAATCCTCGGTTGTCACTGGCGATGTTAGGTTCAATAATGAGAACTTCCGGAATGGAGGTAGGAATTATTTTCATTTGGCTACCGGTTCTTTCAAAATTCGCATAAGGTACTGTCCGTAACTATTTTTATTCAGAAATGTGGCTAGTTTTTCAAGTTGTTGGGCACTAATAAAGCCCTGACGATAAGCGATTTCTTCTGGGCAAGAAATTTTGAGGCCCTGGCGGTGTTCAATAGTCTCAATAAAATTACTCGCCTCTCTCATGCTTTCGTGAGTGCCGGTATCTAACCAAGCATACCCACGCCCCATAATTTCCACATGTAGTTGATTGCGCTCTAGATAGATCCGATTAGCATCGGTTATTTCTAATTCACCTCGGAGGGAAGGTTTAAGATTTGTAACGATATCAACAATTTGATTGTCATAGAAGTATAAACCAGTAACAGCATAGTTACTTTTTGGCTGAGAAGGCTTTTCTTCTAATGAAGTAGCTCTACCTTGAGAATCAAGTGTGACCACCCCGTAACTATCAGGGTTTTGTACATGATAGGCAAAAACAGTTGCGCCTCTTGACTCTAGAGCAGCAGACGTAAGTTGTGTTTGCAAGTCGTGACCATAGAAAATATTATCTCCTAAAATGAGAGCGCTAGGATCCTGAGAAATAAAATTCTTGCCGATTATGAAGGCTTGAGCTAATCCATCAGGATTAGGTTGTTCGGCATATTGTAAATTGAGGCCCCAATTTTCACCATTTCCTAAGAGTTGTTCAAAACGTTGAATGTCTTGGGGTGTAGATATAATAAGAATGTTACGAATACCCGCTAGCATGAGCGTGCTTAAGGGGTAGTAAATCATTGGTTTATCGTAAATTGGAAGCAGTTGTTTGGAAACTACTTTAGTTACGGGATAGAGCCTTGTGCCGGAACCACCAGCAAGAATGATGCCTTTACGTTGGGTCATAATCTTTTTTCAAAAATTTCAGTAAGCATACGTGTTACGCCAGTTTGCCATAAAGGCAAAGTTAAATCGAAAGTATGTTCTATTTTCCTGGTATTTAATCGAGAGTTTCCAGGTCGCCGCGCGGGTAGAGGAAAGGCATCAGTTGTTATCGGTTGAATATTCTCTGCCTGAACCTGAAGTTTAATTCCAGATTGACGGGCTTTATCGAGCACAAAACTGGCGTAGCCATGCCATGAGGTTTCTCCTTTGGCGGCCAGATGATATAACCCTGATACATGAGGTTGTCTTAAGGCTGTATAAATTGAATGGGTGGTAACGTCTGCTAATAGCTCTGCGCCTGTAGGAGCTCCAATCTGGTCATCAATAATAGAAAGATAGTCTCGGCTTTGTGCAAGATGAATTATGGTTTTAATAAAGTTTTTACCGTGAGCAGAATAGACCCAACTAGTACGAAATATAAGGTGTTTGCAGCCAGAATTTATGACAGCTTTCTCTCCTTCCAATTTTGTTGAACCATAAACACTTATGGGTGTAGTGGGATCAGTCTCCTTCCATGGCTTAACTCCATTTCCGTCGAACACAAAGTCGGTAGAGTAATGAACTAACCAAGCGCCTAATTTCAATGATTCTTGAGCGAGTATTTTTGGAGCCTGAGTATTAATAGTGTGTGCTAGTGCTGATTCACTTTCAGCCTGGTCCACTGCTGTGTAAGCTGCTGCATTAACGATTACATCCGGAGAGACTGAATGAATAGTCTGAATAATGTCTTCTGGCCGGGTGAAGTCACCGCATAGCCTCTGATCATCAGTATCCAGAGCAACTAATTCACCCATCAAAGAAAGGCTTCGTTGTAACTCCCATCCTACTTGCCCACCTTTTCCAAATAATAGAATTTTCACAGGGTCCGTTCTTTATAATTTTTATCAATCCATTCTCGGTATGCACCAGATTG
>Ga0233427_10004227_pt1 | contig 12077 bp, 9 predicted proteins | sample SI_118_April2016_5_FD_179885 | JGI IMG/M metagenome (GOLD analysis project Ga0233427, IMG submission 179885) | Seawater microbial communities from Saanich Inlet, British Columbia, Canada - SI_118_April2016_100_MG | ecosystem: Environmental > Aquatic > Marine > Inlet | place: Canada: British...
TTTATTGATAAGATTAAAAGCATTAAGAACTTAATATCAGGTGAGTTAACTACTCTTGTTAATAATGCAGCATTACAGATTGTAAAACCAGCAAAGGAAATTACTTTACAAGATTGGCAAAAATCGCTAAATATAAATCTTACTGCACCATTTATACTGAGCATAAAGCTCTTGGATGAATTACAAGCTGCACAAGGTAGTATTATCAATATTTCAAGTATTCATGCAAAACTTACCAAACCAAATTTTTTAGCTTATTCAGTTAGTAAAGCTGGACTATTAGGATTAACAAGATCACTTGCTGTTGAAATTGGTGACAGAGTGAGAGTTAATTCTATAAGTCCAGCAGCAATAAATACTCAGATGTTAAAAAAAGGATTTATCGATAGTTTAAGTGGATTGAATAAATTGGAAGACTACCATCCTTCAAAAATCATTGGGACGACAACAGATGTTCTAGATGCTGCTTTATATTTGGCGAATGGAGATAAATTTGTTAATGGCATGGAGATTAAGTTAGATGGAGGAATCTCTAGTAGGTTACACGACCCTAATTAACATAATTAATATTCAATAAACTTTATGTTGAATCTATAATTATGTCTAGGGAAATGAAGTATTTTGGCTCATATCAAGGAAATCATTTGAATAGAAAATTGTCCCATAATGCTAGAATAAAGTATTTTTTATCCAAGGCACTCATATTGATTGATCTAGGATTAAATAATTATTAATTTATCTAGTTATGATTAAAAGCACTTTAAGAAAGATTTGGCTTAAGAATATTTTTTTTGAATTTTTCTATAGGAAATTCGTTAGAAGCTGTAGTTTTAATTTATTCTTTATCTTATAAAAATATGACAAATAATCAAGTAACTGTTAGTAGAGAGCAACAGTTGTTGCATAAAGTTGTAATAATTAATGGGTTTCCTGGATGTGGGAAAACTATGTTATCGCCAATAATATCTGCATTTGATCGTGTAGAAATTATGCAGTTTGCTTTTCTGATTGAGCAAATGTGTGAGCTGAAAGGAATTAACCGAATTGATAATGATGTGGCTGAATCTATGATTAAGATGAACGCAGATCTACTTCTTTATAATGTAATGATGGGGCGTCAATCAAATTGCCGTCCAAGTGATCTTTCAAGTATTTTTAAGCATAAACCTCTTAAGCATATCAGGCGTATGTTAAGTTCAGGGGATAGGACTATATTAAAAATCATTGAAGAAAAAAAACCTATTCTTCATCTAACAACACATATGTTGCTTCCATCAACTCAGCTCTTATTTAAAGCATTAAAAGAAAAGTTAATTTTTATTGAGTTAGTTAGGCATCCTCTGTACATGATAATTCAACATGAGATGAACTTTAATATGTTTGAGAGTCCTCGCAATCAACATACAAGATTTTTGTACAAAAATAAAGAGCACACTTTTTTTACTTATGGTCATGAAGAGAAATATGAAAAAAGTAACTCCTATGAAAAAGCTATTTTTTCAATAGACTGGTATTACTCAAAACTTTTCTCAAGAGATTATGATAGTTCTGTTGAAGTGATTCCTTTTGAGAGATTTGTTAAATATCCAGATGAATTTATAGCTAAATTTTCCTCTATACTTGAAAGTCCTTTGAATAAAAGTGTCAAAAAAGAAATGTCTAGACAGAAAGTACCTCGCAATCTTGTAAGTGATGGTTTAGCTTTAGAGATATATAAAAGATTTGGATGGCAGCCATCTAAAACAAATAATGAGCAAGAAGAACTAAACATAAGACGAGAGCATATTTCTAAAAAGATTTCTAAAGAAGCATTATCTCTATTAGATAAGATGTCTAAAGAATATGAAAATCTTTATGGGCCTATCTAAGTAAAAAAGATATGCATAAAGTTATTAATAAGAAAGATCTTATTATTATTATTCAAGCTCCACATGAAATAATATATGCATTAACTTTATATGAAAAATATCATAAAAATACTAATTTATCAATAGCCGTTGTAAAGATAAAATCTTCTTACCAATATTTAGAAACGTTAAATCTTAATCTAAGCTCGTTATTGTTTATCCCATATCCAAAGATTAAATCTTTCTATAGTTTGCATTCATTAATTAATCTTAAATTAGCAATAAATAGGGCAATTAATGATAATTTTAGTCATGTACGAAATGCACAAATTTATTTTTTTGGAAATGCTTTTGATTACTTTACAATTCCAATTCTATTAAATCTTAAAGCTAACAATGAATGTACATTTTTATCTAGCAATGCTTTTAATAACGATCTAAATGCAGCAAAAAACTTAAACCAGTATAGAATTAAAGATTATTTATTATTGATTATTTTTTGGTGGCTATCTGGGCACAAATTAGATATTTCAATTAGAAATGTCATTCTTTTAATTCCAGAAAAACACTCAATTAAATTTAAACTTATTAATGATAATCCCGCTGAGGTTTTAAATAAGTATTCAAAGGTATTCGAGTTTAAGAAGCCCTCAATTTTATTTTTTGAATCGCCAAGTGCTTCAATTTCTATTTCAAACTATCAAGAAGTTTTGCTTAAGATTATTAGTTTGTTAAATAAACAAGATATTAATATATATATAAAGCCTCATCCACAAAAAGGATATTCAAGTTTTTTAGAAAAAACTAATGTGATTATCTTGAATCAGAATATTCCTGGTGAGCTAATAAATACACAAAATATTAACCTAATACTAGGTATTAATTCAAGTTCAATAATAAAAATAGCCAAAAAATCTCCTGAGCTAAGGGTTTTTTCTTTAGTGGAGTTGTTTTCATTCTATGATAGTTATAATTTCGTAAAGACAAATGCAAGAAATATAATTGACAATTCAACTGGGATTGAAATCATTCATAATATTGATGATTTTGAAAAAATTATTAAGTCTATTAAATAATTTCATTAACTTGATAAGGAATTAGCTTTAAAAGGTTGATGAAATAGTTCAAAATTGAATGTATACCAATAAAAATATTTTTTTTGATTTGACATATCTATAAAATAATGTCAAAGATGTATTTATTATTTGTAGAATATTAAAAAGTCACAACTAAATTGGTAGTTCTGCATTTTATATGAAATAATGTGTAGCTTAAATTTGACAATAGATTTAATATAATTCAGGTGTTTATATTGTATATAAATACAATTAATATGTTTATTTTTTATAGCGTCTTTTTGATTCTTTTCACATACATTGATTGTTGATGGTTTTATAAGGAGTAAGATTTTTGATTGATTTAAATGACTACAGAAAAAATATCTATTTTAATTATGGAGTAAAGGAATGTCCGCACTATTCTGAGGATGGAGTCATTGAAAAATTTTTCAATGAGATTGGCCAAGAGGAAAAGTCATTTATAGTTGAATTTGGTGAAACTAGATCACTTGGAACTACAACAAGAGCATTCAGAATTGGAAATTTGTCAAGAGCTATGTATTTTGTTGGCTCTATAGACTTTTATTCAAAGATATTGAATATATTAGACATTTTTAAAACTATTTTTTTAACTAAAAATATTAAATATCTTAAATTCATAACAAATATGCCTTTTGTATTTTTTGTAAAACCAGATAACATTGTAAATTTGTTTGATAAAAAATTAACTAAGGAGAATATTAGTCGTAAAAACATTGATATATTAACCGTTGACATTGATTCCTATGATTATTACTGTGTGAAGGAGCTACTTGAAAATAATTTTACTCCAAGGCTATTTATTGTCGAGTACAATCCAAATTTGCCAATAGACAAGGCCCTTTCCTATCCAATAAAAGAAGCTTGGTCTTTATCAAAAAATCGAAAAGTTTATGGCGCAAGTTATCTTGCGATGAACAACTTGATGGAAAAATTTGACTATAAACTTGTGCATATTTCTGGTTTTTGTAATTTATTCTATTGTAGAGGTGATTATTCTAAATTTTTTATCAAACCTGATATTAATAAAGAACACCCAAAATCTAAAGACGATGTTATTGAATTTGTTGATTTATATTGTCAAAAAGGCTTTAGACCTTCGTGGCTTGAAGAGCCTGAATTAACTAATAAAGAGTTAAAGCTTTTTGATAAAGTTTAATTTTACGTATTAGAATTCTCAGCATAGATATTTGTAACTTGCTTAGCTAATATTAATACTCAGTATTCCAGAAAAGTATTCTATTAAATCTGAATTGATTTTTACTATTGAAAATGGTTAATACTATGATTAAATATTTTAATAAGATTTCTTAGTTATTTGCTTGTGAATTTTTCTTATTATTAACAATAGCAAATTAAAAATTCAATAATCTTTATGTTTACTAAAAAAAATTTATACGAAAACTTGAACTTGTCAGAGAAATTGTATATTTTTTTTACTATTTTTTTAACTTTATTTTTAATCCTTACATCAAGTTATCCAAACTACAGTGAAATCCTTTCGCTTGGTTATTCTGATAGTGTTTCTTATTTGTGTGTTTTGAGTTTCCAGTGTGGTGATTTTCAACCAATACTCCACCATGCTCAAAGATGGCCATCCCATCTCATAGTTCAGCTTTTTTCAAAAGTATTTGGCCTTGATGTTATTTTTAGCTACCGTTTTTTTATTTTTTTATTAATGCTAGTTACAATAAAAATAATTCAATTAATCCCAGTTAGTGTGATCAAAAGAATTGCTATATTTTCAATGATTCTTTTTAATCCTTATACATTCAGACTGTATTTTGCAATTCCGACAATGATTAGTGACTGCCTAGTTCTTGTTGGGTTTTTAGTTTTTATAGTTGGCGTTTTAAATAATAATCTATATCAAATATTGATTGGAGTATTTATTTCGATTATTTTTAAACAAACTGGGCTACTATTGGCACCATTTTTACTTATTTTTTTATATTTTAAGTATGTATCATTTAGAACTGTAAAGTGGTCAATACTATTAATTTTTCTATCTAGTGCATTTATCATTATTTCAACAAAGTTATTTTTTAATGCTATTGAAGAAAATCAATCCGCTAATTATATTGAGCTTTTCACAGGAATTTCTTTATCAAAAAATATCTTTTCGTTCTTTTTGTCAGATTCTGGAGAGTCATTTTATTTGATAGAATTCTTAAAGCGGTATATTCTTGCACTAGTAACTTTAGCACCCTTATTGATGGTTAGCATTAAAAACAAGCAATTATATCTTTTTGTATTTATTTTTTTTAGTATCCATGCCCAGCCTATTCTGGCAGGACCTATGGTTACTGGTGGAAATATACAAAGACTTATACTTGTTGGCATACCTTTCTTAATACCAATTTTTTTGAATGTGAAGCTAAGTACTAATAAAATAATTTTGTTTATAGCTATTTTAATCCTTGGCTCTTTTCATCATAATTTTTCAATAATTAATTCATTTCACTACAGTAGAGAGTTATTTTTTGTTTTAATTTTGGTCGTATCATTAGTCTCATTAATCGCTTTTTTAGTCCAAGAAATTAAATCGAGGGTTAACTAGAAATGTTCACTATTAACTATAAATTGTTCTATTGGATAGCCTTATTTAGTATTTTTGTAATTCCACTGTTTGGATTATGGGATTTTCTCGCATCATTGGGGTTAATTGAGAATTTGACTACTTCACATTCAAGATCAGATAATCCATATAGACGTCTAATTGTTTTAAAGGATTTAATTCCTTTAGGTGTATTAATTATATTTGCTATTAATTTTGTAAATAAAAAATCCATTTCTAATGTTTCTTTATTTATATTAATATTGGGATCATTCCCCTTCTTAACATGCGATAGTTTAGGTGAAATTGTTGCAGGTATGAGACAATCAATTGCTTTAGTATATATTTCTCTTGGCTTTGCTATAGCAAATTATGGTCAAGTGAATCTAAATGCTAAACATTTAATAAGTCGACTAGTTTTATCTATTCAAATAGTCTTAATTATTGAGCTTTGTATGTGTATCCTGCAACTTTTTTTCATGCCAATAGCACATGATGGCCTTACTTTTATTGGCCCAAGAGTTTTAGGTTCTTTTATAAATCCTAATGCAATAGGTATGCATGCTCTCATATCTATCGTGTTTATTCATATACTTTCGATTAGAAAGACTTCTATAATCCCCTATCACATAATATCTCTTTTTATTATATTAGCTTCAGGCTCTAGAGGATCTGTTCTTGCACTAAGTTTTCTTTACTTTTATATCTTTATAAATAGTTTTGAGTCAACAAAAAATAAAAACATCGCAACTATATGTTCCTTTATTTTATTAGCAATTCTGATTACTAATATCAATCTCATTTCATCTAAGCCCTCTGGTATTTCGTTTTTTAATGATGCAAGAGTTCAGGCGTTATTTCATTATCTATCTGAAATAGATTTTTATAGTTTAATGACTGGTCAGGGCTGGGGTTGGAATACTTCTTGGTATCGAGCAATTTATCCAGTAAGAGAATTAAATTATGCTGCTGATTCATTCTTTACATCAATTTTAATTCAAATAGGACCATTATTTGTATCTATTTTTATGGTCGTTCTTGCTTATATTTTTTCCTTGGCAGGCAAGAAAGGAATGTTACTTTTAATAACGTTTTTGATCATAGGTCTTCAGATTAACATTCTAGAATTTTATCCTATAATTAATATTTTGTTCTTGAGTCTAGGCCTATTAATTGGGCTTAATCAAGCATCAATTAAGCAAAAAGGGCAACAAAAAATTTCTTACAATGAAAACTGATAGTATTCTTATCTCGTCATTAATATTTAGCGAACCTGCCATGCTTAACCGTTCTGGAATTGGTATTAATCCTGCTGCTAGGCGCTGGCTTATTGGAATTTCAGATGGTTTAAGAAAAAATCAAAAAGATGTGTACTATCTTGGTCATGAAATCACATCTTTGTTTCCAAAGGGTAGTTTTTCACCAGGCAATAAGGTTGACTTAATGTATCCAGAAAGTTCAGTGCTGGCAAAGTATTTGAATATTTGGCCATTTAGATGGTGGAGCTTAAGTTTTATGTATAAAAGATCCTACCCCCAAGTCGTAAATTCAATTGGTAAGCCAAGCTATTTGCTCTCTTATAATCCATGGCCAAATCAAATTGCATTGGGTAACTTTGTAAAGCACATGCATTCTGAAGTGAATTGGATAATGGTAGTTCTTGATTATGATCATGCTGAAAAAGGTTTCGAGGATTTACTTAAAAAAACTAAAAAAGTCGATTATTTTGTCTTTTTATCTCAATGGGCTTATGATAATTTCCCACTTAAAAATAAATTCCTTCTAGAGGGTGGCGTGAATGCCCATTCAATTGATAATAGATATAATTCTTATCAAAAGAATCTAGGAATAACTTCAAGAAAAGAGAAATTTGTAATTTTATACTCGGGCATGTTTGACAAGTGGGGAGGATTAGAAAAACTCCTTCAAGTGTTTACTAGTATTCATATCGATTCTGAATTGGAATTATGGGTATGTGGATTTGGAAATAGTGATTACATTTTTAAAGCTATGGATTATGATGATAGAATTAAATTTTATGGCACAGTATCTAACAAAAAGCTAGAAAATTTAAGCTTAAAAGCTGATGCTTTTATCAATCCAAGACCTAAAAATATTTCAGGAAACTTAATGAATTTTCCCTCAAAGCTGCTTGAGTACCTCACTTATTGTAAGCCTGTAATTTCAACTTATACTCCAGGTTTACCGGGAGAGTACAAGGACGTCATCTTTTTAATAGAGGATACTGAAGAGTCCATACGAAATGCTATCTTTGATGTAACACAACTTGATTATTCATCACAAAACCTTCTGTCTAAAAAAATATTTGAGTTCCTAAGGAATAAAACTTGGCAGAATCAAATATCTAGATTGTTTGATTGGATTGAAAAATGAAAATTAATAAAAAAGCTGATATTGTAATCGCTTGGAATAGAATGCCAATATATGCTGCTAGATCTATCAATTCTATAAGGGAAGAGCTTTCAATGGATTTTCCTGTTGTTTACACCAAGTCAAAGATGCCAATATCTGGACTGGAGGCTATTTTGAGTGACCATATCTATTGTATAAAGTATGGAAAAAGTTATTCTTGGGCTGATTTAGGTCTAAAAGTGCCAACTATTTTTTTTCATAGTGGTTGGCGCTATAGACACTTTAATAGCCTTGCCGAAGAGGTTCGAAGTAATGGTGGAAATGTGATTGGCTTATTTGATAATAACTATAGAGGAGATATAAGACAAATACTAGGCTCAATATATTTTAAATTCTTTTATTTAAATAAATTTCACTCTGTAATTGTTCCTGGTAGGAGTGGACAAAAATTAGCTCAATATTTTGGAATTGACAAAAAGTCAATCCATCAAGGTTTGTATTATGCTGATAAAAAAATTTTTAATAGAAGAAAAAAATTATCTTCTAGGAGTAAAACTTTTTTATTTGTTGGACAACTTGTAACCAGAAAAGGCATTCTGGAAATTGTAGAGGCATTCCAAGATTTTCATACTTCGAATCCTGATTGGAGCCTCCGTATTATTGGGGAAGGGCCTTTAAAAGACAAGATTGTCAATAAGGCGGGAGTTTTAGTTGAAAATTTTGCTTCTAGTGAATATATTTCAGATGCGATGAATGATTCTAGATTTCTCGTTTTGTCAAGTTATAGGGAGCATTGGGGGGTTGTTGTTCATGAAGCAACATCATGCGGCTGTGGTCTAATACTTAGCTCTTCAGTTGGAGCTGGTGTTGATTTAGCGACCCCATATAACTCAATTGTAATTTCTAGAAACTCTATTGAGCTTCTTTCAGCTGCAATGCAAATTGCTTCACAAAAAAACATTAAAGAATTAGATTTTATCGAATCTAATAGCTTAAGTGTGTCATTAAACTTTAGCGAGTTGGTGTGGAAAAGGTCATTAAAAAGAATATTGAATACTTTACATTAACACTAGAAATAACTATTTTCAATAACAAAGAGATAAATTTGTATCCTTATATATTTGTCTTAATAGCTATAATTTAAATTAATTTCAGTAATCATAATAAAGTGAATAAGCAAATAGTTACTCTTATCGGATTAGGTTTGACTCCCTCTACAGGAGGTCCATCAAAAACTATATCATTATTTAAAGATGCTTTAAATGCAAATGTAGTGTCTTTTACTGATTTTAATGTTTTAAAAAAAGAAGGTTCATCAATCCCTAATACAGAACATATAGAAATAGACAGTTACTTTTTTGGAAAATATTTTTATTGGTCAAGAAAAAAAAATACTATCTGTGCTGAGAAGATTGTATCGTCATCTGATTTGATATCATGTCATATTATTTGGAGATATAGTTCTTTTTGGACATATTACTTAAGTAACAAATACTCAATTCCATATTGGGTTGTTCTGCATGGGTCATTAGATCCGTATGTATTTACATATCGGGGTTTAATTAAAAAAATTTGGTTTAAATTTTTTGGAAGAAAATTTTTAAAAAATGCTTCTAAAGTTATTTGCTCCACTAGTTATGAATTAGATCGAGTTAAGTCAGTTTATACAGGTGAGAATTTGGTTCAAATATATTGGCCAATACAAAAGATAGATATGTCACAAAAAACCTCAATCAAAACTTCTTTAAAACTTGAATTAGGCATAGATCTTAACGATAGAGTTTTGATTTTTATAGGAAGATTTCATTATATTAAAAGGCCATTGGAAACAATTCAGGCATTTATTAGTTCCAAAGTTAACAACGTAACGCTAATTATGGTTGGACCTTATGAATCTTATCAGCATGAAGAATTAATTTCTTATATTCAAAAAAATAATGGAAATAAAAATAATATTAAAATAGTTGGCCCTGCATATGGAGCGCATAAAGATAATCTTATAATATTATCAGATGCTCTTATTTCTATGTCATTGAAGGAAAATTATGGACATGTTGTTGCTGAATCAATATCAGCTGGAAATCCAGTTATATTATCTCCAGGTAATGCATTAGCTCATGATTTAAAGGCTATTGATTGTGGGTGGATGCTTAATGACAATTCTATTTCTTCGGCCTCAAAAGCTATTAAAGAATTTTCTGATGCTACAAGTGAAGAAATATCTAAAATGGGCAATAAAGGAAAAATTTGGGCAAATAAAAATTTAAGCCCCCAAATTTTTGATGAAAAAATAAATAATTTGGCTTATGACTCTTTAAATTTTACAAATGCAGACTAAAGTAAAAATTATTTTTATAAGCCAGGTTGCTGGTGAAATAGTCTTTGAATTGTCTGAAAAAATTTCTCAAGAAATAGCTGAAACAATTTTTATTACAGGTAGTAATTACAAAAAAAAATCTAAGAAACTCACTCTTATTGATGCTCCAAAATATAACAACAAAACATATTTTTCAAGATTTTATACTTGGGTTTTCTTCTTTATTTTTGTTTTATATAAGCTCCTTCAGATTAAAGGAAAGCCAATCCTCATTATTTCATCTAATCCACCATTTCTACCGTTAGTTGGATTTTTATTTAATAAATTATTTAACTGGCCTTATATTTTAAGAGTGCTAGATGTTTATCCAGATGCTATAAATCAAAAACGGCTAATTTCAAAAAAAAATATTATTTATAAAACTTGGGCTTTGCTAAATAAAGTAGTTTATAAGAATGCAGAACATGTAATTTCATTAGGGCATGTAATGGCAAATAGGCTTAATAAGTATATGTATGATGAAAATAATGTTTTAGTTATTCCAGATTGGGTAAATACAGTTAAATTCAAACCTTTTTTTAGAGATGAAAATTGGTTTTATGAAAAGCACTTTAACAAAGGCGATTTAAATGTTATGTATGCAGGAAACCTTGGAGTGACTCATGATGTCAAAACCTTGTTTGATGGAATTGAGTCTCTGAAACATCTAAAAGGGATTATGTTTACTATTGTTGGAGGAGGGGCTCACAGCACAACTGCAAAGGAAAAAGCTAAAATATTTCCAAATTTAAATTATCTTCCTTATCAATCGGAGGAATCACTTCCATATGTTTTGTCATCTGCCGATGTTTCAATAATTTGCATGGGAAAAGAGTCACAAGGGATATCAATGCCAAGTAAATTATATTTTAGTATGGCTTCAGGGAATGCAATCCTGAGTATTTCAAGTATAAATAATGACCTTGCAGATATAGTAAAAAAGTCAAATTGTGGTGTCAATGTTATGAATGAAGATATTGAGGGGTTTAAAAATGCAATTTTAAAATTTTATAATAACAAAGATTTTTTAAAAGCATCTCAAGAAAACTCGAGAGAGATAAGCCTAAATTTTTATTCTTCTGACATTATAATACCTCAATATTTATCAATTTTAAATGATGTAATATTAAGTAAATAATCGTTTTTTTTAACTAATTAGGATTTTCTTATGAAAAAAGCATTGGTCTGTGGAGCTGGAGGCTTTATCGGCGCTAGAATGGTTAAGCGACTTAAAGCTGAAGGTTTTTGGGTTAGAGGGGTTGACTTAAAATATCCACCTTATGCTGAAACTATGGCAGATGATTTTCTAGTTGGGGATTTAAGAGACCCAAGAGTTTGTTCACAAGCGATAGATCAAAAATTTGATGAAGTTTACCAGTTTGCTGCTGATATGGGGGGTGCTGGTTTTGTATTTGTTGGAGCGAATGATTATGATATTATGCATAATTCTGCTTTAATTAATTTAAATATTCTTGAAGCCTGCAGAATAAGAAATACTAAGAGGATTTTTTATTCTTCGTCTGCTTGCATGTATCCCGAATATAATCAGCTTGATCCTGATAATCCTAATCTTTCTGAAGATTCAGCATACCCTGCTGAGCCAGATAGTGACTATGGATGGGAAAAATTATTTAGTGAAAGGCTTTATCTTGCTGCTGCAAGAAATAAAGGCATGGAAGTAAGAGTTGCCAGATACCATAATATTTTTGGTGATGAAGGATCTTGGTTTGATGGAAGAGAGAAGGCGCCAGCTGCAGTTTGTCGAAAGATTGCTATGGCCAAAGATGGTGGCGAGATTGAAATTTGGGGCGATGGTGAACAAACTCGCTCATTTTTGTATGTAGATG
>Ga0233427_10004236_pt1 | contig 12055 bp, 8 predicted proteins | sample SI_118_April2016_5_FD_179885 | JGI IMG/M metagenome (GOLD analysis project Ga0233427, IMG submission 179885) | Seawater microbial communities from Saanich Inlet, British Columbia, Canada - SI_118_April2016_100_MG | ecosystem: Environmental > Aquatic > Marine > Inlet | place: Canada: British...
TTTTCTGGGGGTAGAACTTACTATTCTCACCCTTCATTAAACAGAGAAGGATTTCCAAAAATTCCACATCAATCCTCAGCAACAGGAATGCAAGGAATACCAACGACAGGAGTTGCAATGGGAATTCAATACCAAGAAAATGAAGGATTAACAAAACCTAAAAAAGGAGAAGAGCCAGTGACAGTATGTTCATTTGGAGATGCATCTATTACTGAAGGAGAAGTTGCAGAAGCCTTTCAGATGGCAGCACTTAAAAAACTACCAATCTTGTATTTAGTACAGGATAATGAATGGGATATTTCAGCACATTCATCAGAAATGAGAGCAGTAGATGCAACTCATTATGCAAAAGGTTTCGGACTAAAAACCTACACCATTGATGGAACAGATTTTACAAAATCATACGAAACAATTCAAAAAGCATTTAAGGAAATTAGAGAGAAAAGAACTCCCTTATTGATTCATGCAAAAGTACCCCTTTTAAATCACCACACTTCTGGCGTAAGGATGGAATGGTATAGAGATGATTTGGAGGAGGCAAGAAGCAGGGATCCATTTCCAAAATTGCAAGCTGAACTATTAGCAAATGGTTTTACTGAAAAAGATTTAATTCAGATAGATAAAAAAGCAAAAATAGTAGTAGAAAACGATTATAAAAAAGCATTAAAAGCTGAAGATCCAAATCCTGAAGATTTATTTTTGCATGACTTTGCCCCTACTCCTATTTTAGAAGAAAAAGGAGAAAGAACTCCTAAAAATAAAGAAGCAACTGTAATGGTGGATTCTGCCCTATTTGCAATAAAAGAATTGATGGCAAAACATCCTGAATCTTTATTATACGGACAAGATGTTGGAAAAAGATTAGGGGGGGTTTTTCGTGAAGCAGCAACGCTAGCACAAACCTTTGGAGACAATAGAGTATTCAACACGCCAATACAAGAAGCATTTATTATTGGAAGTACAGTTGGAATGTCAGCAGTTGGTTTAAAACCTATTGTTGAAGTACAGTTTGCCGATTATATTTGGCCAGGGCTTAACCAACTTTTCACTGAGGTGAGTCGTTCCAATTATTTGTCAAACGGAAAATGGCCTGTGAGCTGTATCATTCGTGTCCCTATTGGAGCATACGGTAGTGGAGGTCCTTATCATTCTTCTTCTGTAGAAACCGTACTAACTCAAATAAAAGGGATTAAAATTGCTTATCCTTCAACTGGTGCTGATTTAAAAGGACTCATGAAATCTGCTTATTATGACCCAAATCCTGTAGTTATTTTAGAACACAAAGGATTGTACTGGAGTAAAATAAAAGGAACACTTGCGGCAAAAACAATTGAACCCTCTGAAGATTATGTTATTCCTTTCGGGAAAGGTAGAATTGCTTTAGAAGCTGATAACTCAGATAATACGATTTGTATAATCACTTACGGAATGGGAGTGCATTGGGCTTTAAATGCAGCAAAAGACCATAAAGGAAAAGTAGAAGTTATAGATTTAAGAACTATCAATCCACTAGATGAAGTACTTGTTTTTAATACAGTAAATAAGCATGGCAAATGCTTAGTTCTTACTGAAGAACCCTTCAAAAATTCCTTTGCTCAAAGTTTAGCAGGTAGCATACAAGAAAACTGTTTTGAAAAATTAGATGCTCCGGTTTATGTAATGGGCTCAGAAAATTTACCAGCAATACCACTTAATTCAACTTTGGAAGCAACCATGCTACCAAATGCAGAAAAAGTTAGTGAAAAGATTGAGAAGATTTTAGCTTACTAATACTCTATCCTAGCATGATGGATATTTACTAGTTTCTTTTTGAAGAGTCTCTTTATCTGATTTATCTCTTTAAAAGTTATGTCAGCATTTACATACTGATCAGCTGAAATCTGTTTATTGATAATTTTTTCAATTAAAGCATCTATATTTTCAGAAGTAGGATTTTTAATACTTCTAGCTGCTGCTTCAGATGAATCTGCCATCATTAAAATTGCAGTTTCTTTGGAATAAGGTTTAGGGCCTGGATAAGTAAAATCTTTAATATCTACCTCTTCTTCAGGGAAATCAGCAATAAATTGCTTGTAAAAATATTGTACAGTTGTTGTTCCATGGTGAGTTCTGATAAAATCAATTAACTCATCAGGTAAGTTGTTCTCTTTTGCAATTTCAATACCATCTAAGACATGGCTAATAATTATTTCTGCACTTTCATCAAACTCAATTTCATCATGAGGATTTAAATTAGAACTTTGATTTTCAATAAAATACATGGGGTTTTGTAATTTGCCAATATCATGATAAATTGCTCCTGCCCTAGTTAACATTGCATTTGCTCCTATCTCAAGCGCTCCCATTTCAGCTAAATTTGCTACTTGTAAGGAATGCTGAAAAGTACCTGGTGCTTCTTCAGACAATCTTCTTAATAAAGGACTATTTGTATCTGATAATTCTAAAAGTGAAATATCGGAAACTAATGAAAAAATCTTTTCAAATAAGAAAATAATTGGATAAGCAAATAAGGTTAATGCACCGCTAATTGCAAACTGTGCCAAAATAGATAATTCAATACCGGAAAATGATGCATCATGTATAACAGATAATGCTATATAAACAAGAAAATAAACCCCAATCACTTTTCCAACTGAAATAAATAGCTGTGCTCTTTTATACATTTTAAGCACAGTAAGAATCGAGATAATTCCTGCAATTAATTGTAAGAAAACAAACTCAAAACCATTAGGAGCAATAAACCCAATAACTAATGTTGTAATAAGGTGCACAAAAAGAGCAACTCTATTATCAAAAAATGCTTTTAAAATAATTGGTGAGATACAAAATGGGAGGATATAAAGATAAGCAGAATTAATCCTTAATATTAAAGCAGAAAGCAAAACCATTATTACAATTAAGGATAATATCATACTTATTCTAGTTGTATTTGTTATTATTTCTAGTCTGTATTGTCTTAAAAAAAGAAAGAGAATTAATAATGATATTCCAACCAAAATAATCTGACCAAAAAGAACTAAATAGTAAGATGTCCTATTCCATTCGGCACCTTCAAAATCTTCTTTTAAAGATAGTAATTTTTGATATCTATCTGCATTTACAATTTCACCTTTATTTACAATAATCTGTCCTTCAATAATTAAACCTTGAGAAATATTAATGCTATTTAATTCACTTTGTAAAAGCTCATCACTTGCAATTTTATCATAAATAATATTCTGCTCCAATGAAGCTAACAATAAAGGAACAATAAAAGCAAACTCTTTCTCTGATAATTTATCCATCAAATTAATTTCATTAGCAGCAGAATTTATGGTATAAAAATCAATAATATCTCTTTTTTCTGCTAATGATCCTTTTTTAAGTAATACTTGTGATCCATGAGAATTATCTAAATTTTGTTGAATAATTCCTTTTGAATAAATTTCCTGCAACTTATTGAAACCAAAATTGACTAAATCATGTTTTTTTGTATTATTTCTTGCGCTTTTTAGCTTAAAAATATTAGAAAACGTAAATTTTAAATCTTTTTGTATTTTTTTATCTAACGACCATTTATCCTCAAATAAATTCACAAATTCCTCAGCTTTAATTTCAAATATTGCATCATTAAAATTAAAAATAGGAGCATGTTGTTTATTAATAATATCATTCTCACTTTCAATTTCTTCAACTGATTTAAGAATTGAGAAATCAAATGGAGCAATTATTGTTTCATGCATCCAAGGTTTACCTTTTGTAAACTCATATTTAAACTTAGCTTGTCTTGGAAAAGCATAAACAATTAATGCTAGAGTTAAAAGAAATAAACTAACACGAAAAATTTGTTCGTGATTGTCTCTAATTTTTATTAATATATTTTTCATATTGACTTTAATATCAATAGCGAAAATAAGTATAATTTACCTAAATTCGCACCAAATCTAAAAATCTAAAAATTTATATAATGAAAGAAGTAGTAATTGTGTCAGCTGTACGAACTCCAATGGGAAGTTTTGGAGGTTGTTTATCATCAGTATCAGCAACAAAGCTAGGTTCAGCAGCAATAAAAGGAGCTATTGAAAAAGCAGGTATAGAAAGTAGAATTGTTAATGAAGTATTTATGGGAAATGTTTTGCAAGCAAATTTAGGACAAGCTCCTGCAAGGCAAGCTGCAATTTTTGCAGGACTTTCTAAAGGTGTACCTTGCACTACAATCAATAAAGTATGTTCATCAGGGATGAAATCAATTATGATTGCTGCACAAACAATTTTAAGTGGAGATAATGATGTTGTTATTGCAGGTGGAATGGAAAATATGTCAAGTGTTCCTCATTATATGGATAAAAGCAGAACTGGACAAAAATTGGGTGATATGAAGCTGATTGATGGTTTAGTAAAGGATGGATTAACGGATGTTTACGGAAGAGTTCATATGGGTGTTTGTGCAGAAACTTGCGCTAAAGAAATGGAGTTTAGTCGTCAGGAACAAGATGCCTTTGCAATTGAATCATATAACAGAAGTTCACAATCATGGAAAGATGGAAAATTTGCTAATGAAATTGTTCCTGTTGAAGTACCGCAAAGAAGAGGAGATGCTTTAATTATTTCTGAGGATGAAGAATATAAAAATGTAAGAATGGAGAAAATCCCTGCATTACGACCAGTATTTGATAAAGAAGGAACAATTACGGCAGCAAATGCATCTACTTTAAATGATGGGGCTTCTGCCCTAGTTTTGATGAGTGCTGAAAAAGCTGCTGAATTAAACATTACTCCTCTTGCTAAAATTAGGAGCTATGCTGATGCCGCACAAGAACCAGAGTGGTTTACAACTGCACCTGCAAAAGCTTTACCTATTGCTTTAGGGAAAGCAGGACTATCAACTTCAGATGTAGATTATTATGAATTAAATGAAGCGTTCTCTGTAGTTGGACTTGCAAACATGAAAATATTAGACTTAGATGCTTCAACTGTAAATGTAAATGGTGGTGCAGTTTCTTTAGGTCATCCACTAGGAAGTTCAGGATCAAGAATTATTGTTACTTTAATTAATGTTTTGAAACAAAATAATGGAAAAATTGGTGCTGCTGGAATCTGTAATGGAGGTGGTGGTGCTTCTGCAATAGTAATTGAATTAGTATAATGAATTACGGAATTTCAAATCTTTCTATCGTTCCTATGAGGAATGAAGCTGCTGATCAATCAGAAATGGTTAATCAAGTTATATTTGGCGAGCACTTTAAGGTTTTGGAAATCAGAAAAAAATGGAGTAAAATTCGTTTAGCACATGATAGTTATGAAGGTTGGATATGTAATAAACAATGGATTGAAATTGAGGAAGATATTTACAAACAACTTGATAAAGAAGTTGCAACAATCACTACTGATATACTAGATATCATTACAAAAACTCATCATCAACCAATTGTTATTGGAAGCATATTACCATCCTACAAAAGCGGTCACGCACTTATTAATAATGAGATGTATCAATTTGACGGATTAACAACTCCAGGATTTATTAAAAAAGATAAATTAGTTGAAAATGCATTAATGTATTTAAACGCTCCATATTTATGGGGAGGTCGTTCTCCACTAGGAATCGATTGCTCTGGATTCACTCAAATGGTGTATAGATTACAAGGAGTTGATTTACCAAGAGATGCTTACCAACAAGCTGAAGTAGGAACAACTTTGAGTTTTGTGGAAGAGTCAGAACCTGGTGATTTAGCATTTTTTGATAATGCTGAAGGAAAAATTACTCATGTAGGAATTATTCTTGAGGACAATCACATTATCCATGCTTCAGGAAAAGTAAGAATCGATAGAATTGACCAACAAGGTATTTTTAATACTGAAATTGGAAATCACACACATAAATTGAGGTTGATAAAAAGCATTTGTTAAGATGCAAAACATCCCTTTAGCCGAAAGAATACGACCAAGAAAACTTTCTGAAGTTATTGGTCAAAAACATTTAATTGGTGAAAATGGAACGCTTAAAACAGCCATCAATAACAAGCTAATTCCTTCCATGATATTTTGGGGCCCACCTGGAGTTGGAAAAACAACTTTATCCAACCTAATTGCTCAGGAATTAGGTAGGCCATTTTATACACTTTCAGCAATAAACTCTGGAGTGAAAGATGTGCGTGAAGTAATTCATAAAGCCTCATCATTAGGATTATTCGGAAAAGATATTCCTATCTTGTTTATTGATGAAATCCATAGGTTTTCGAAAGCTCAACAGGAGTCATTATTAGGTGCTGTTGAAAAAGGAGTTATCACCTTAATTGGCGCTACAACCGAAAACCCTTCTTTTGAAGTTATTTCTGCCTTACTTTCTCGCTCTCAAGTTTATGTTTTAGAATCTTTATCAAAAGAAGAATTACAAGAGCTTTTAGAAAGAGCAATTATACAAGATGAAGTACTAAGTAAACAAAAGATTACACTAAAAGAAACTGAATCCTTAATGCAAATTTCAGGAGGTGATGCTCGTAAATTATTAAACATTTTAGAACTTGTTGTGAGTTCAGTAGATGAAGAAAAAATTATTATTACTAATGATTTAGTAGTTGAAAAGGCACAACAAAATATTGTGCGTTATGACAAAAATGGAGAGCAACATTATGATATAATTTCTGCTTTTATCAAATCAATAAGAGGAAGCGACCCAAATGGAGCTGTTTATTGGCTTGCTAGAATGATTGAAGGTGGTGAAGATGTGAAATTTATTGCAAGAAGATTATTAATCTTAGCATCAGAAGATATTGGAAATGCTAATCCTACTGCATTAGTTATTGCAAACAACTGCTTTCAAGCAGTAAATGTAATTGGGTTCCCTGAAGCTAGAATTACGCTTTCACAAGCAGTAATTTATTTAGCATGTTCACCAAAAAGCAACGCGTCATATATGGCAATAAATGAAGCGCAGGATGAAGTTAGAAAAAGTGGAAATCTCACTGTTCCTTTACATTTAAGAAACGCACCAAGCAAACTAATGAAAGAACTTGGTTACGGAAAAGATTACATTTATTCCCACAACAAGCCTACCGATAAGCAAGAGTTTTTACCAGAAGAAATAAGCGGAAAAATGATTTATGATCCTTCTAATAACAGCAAAGAAAATGCGTTTAGAGAAGGACTTAAAAACCTATGGAAAGGAAAGTATAATTATTAAACTATATTTGTAAGATGAAGAAAATACTATTTATTACATTAACTACCCTCCTTCTTTTTGCTTGTAAGCATGAGCTAGAAAAACCAACTTGGGATGTTGATGTGATTGTTCCTATCGCTCATACAAACATGACAATTAACAATCTATTACCTGATTCAGGATTAAATATTACTGAAGATGATAATAGCTTTATAACATTAGTTTATGAAGAGAACTTTATTGATATGAACTATGATTCACTTATTAAAATTGATGAAGAATTTGGAGAGAAAACAACAACTTTAGATTCAGTAATTTTTGATGATGTAGTTATTGCTGACACAGCATCAGTTGGAGATGCAATTGCACAAATTCCTGGAGGTACAATATTTTTTCCTGATGGCAGTACAAATGCTATTCCCGCTATGCCAAACATGATGTCAAATGACACTATTGGAATCAATACAAGTGAGTATTTTGAGACTATGACTTTACATAAAGGCTGGTTAGTTATTGACTTGATAAACAACTTCCCTACTGATGTTAGTAATGTAAGTATGACTTTAATCAATTCAGTAAATCAGGATATCATAGCAAATTTCAACTTTCCTTTAATTCCAAGCGGAACTACTTCAACGGATAGTGTTGATATATCTGGAAAAGTTCTTGATCAGAGTTTAATTGCCATTGTGAACAATATGGATGTTGAGGAAAGTAATGGGCCTGTACTAATTACGTATTCTGATGCAATAATCACTAAAATAACACTTACAGATATTGGAATTATTGAAGCTACTGCAATTTTCCCAGAGCAAGAATTAGATTCAAAACAAGAGGAGCACATATTTGACTTAGGAACTGCACAGTTAACAGAAATTGGGGTAAAAGAAGGCAAGGTTACCCTTAATGTTTTAAGCACCTTGCCGAATGGTAGAATTATTTATTCTATCCCATCTTTAAGCAAAAATGGAGTGCCTTTTTATACCGAAAACATTATTCCTACTTCATTAAATGGGGAGATGACTTCCTTTGAATTTGATTTTACTGGTTACACTCTTGATTTAACTGGAAAAGAAAACCGTGAGGGAGGAGATACAGTAAATACAATTTATACTGAAACCTTCTCTTTTATTGACTCAACAGGAGAACTCATTACATTAAACCAAACTGATAGCTTCTATTCAAATACTGAATTCTTATTTATTCCAGAGTACGCTAAAGGTTATCTCGGACAAGATACTATTGAGATTGAAGAAAGTGAAATAGCATTTTCTGCAATGAACGATATTATTGTAGATTTTTTGGACTTAGAAGAAGTAAACCTTAAACTAAAAATTGACAATTATATTGGTGCTGATGCTCAGCTTGAACTTATCAAGTTGAGAAGTGAAAATCAATATGGAGATGGGATTAACCTTTTTGAAAACCATACAATTGATATCGGAAGAGCAACCCTCACCAATAACAGCTTACCAATTACTCCTTTTATTTCAGCAACTATTATTGATGCAGATGAGTTTATAGAAATTTTGCCAAATAAGATTGTCAGTAAAGCAAATTTCTATTTAAACCCAAACGGACAATCTGCAACAGCAGGCTTTCTTTACCCCGAGTTCCCAATTGAGGCAGGATTAAGCATTGAAATTCCACTAAGTTTAATAGCTACTAATTTAACTTTTACTGATACGAATGAACTTGAAATTGAGAACACTACTGAAATAGACATTGAAAAAATTTACATCACAATAGAGAATGGCTTGCCTTTTTCAGCAAATTTATCACTTATCTTACTTGACGAAAGCAATAATATAATTGATACTTTAACACACAACACAACTGTTTTACCCGCTCAATTAGATGCAAATAACATTGTTACTAACTCTGAAACTACAACTATAGAAATGGACTATACTGATTTCGAAAGTGTGAATAAAATAGTAAGTATCTCATCATTTAGCACTGCTCAAAACAATGAGTTCATAAATATTTATTCTGACTATGAATTAAATATTACAATCAGTGCTAAGGTCAGTAAAACCATAGGAAACTAATGAAAAAACTACTTATCATATTCTGTACTCCCCTATTTTTATTGGCTCAAAATAAGGAACACAAACACCACATTGAGTGGAATACTAACCTATTATTTGAAAGCAGTAGCTTGGATAAAGGCTTCCTTAATACCATGCTGTATGGTGGATACATTACCGATAGCATGAAAACAAAATGGATAAATTCTGGAGGAGATAACAATGTCCTTTATTCTGAGATTAGCAATGGACTGAGCTATACTTATAATTTTAACAAGCATAGTATTGGGTTTCGCTTTGCAGATAGGAACATCCTAAACGCAAGCTTTACGGATGATTTATTACGCCTTGGTTTTGAGGGAAATTTTCATCATCAGGATAAAACATTGGACTTTGGTGGAACAAGCATTAGAACCGACCGTTTTCAGGAGTACACATTCACTTACGGAACAGAAGTAAAAGCAGTAAAAATGAGCACTTCCCTATCCTATTTGGCAGGCAATCATCATCTTTCCTACATCATTGAAAAAGGGAGCTTATACACTGCACCATTTGGAACATCCTTAGATATTGCTTATGACATGAGTGCCTTTGTTACGGACACAGCTTCACTGAGCCCATTGGTACATAATGGAAACGGTTTAGCATTGGGTTTAAGTACCGATTTTCAGTACAAGGAACATGACATTCACCTTTCATTTTCTGATTTAGGATTTATCATGTGGAGCCCAGAATCCATTACTTTAGCAACTGATAGCAACTTTAATTTTTCAGGAATTGAAATTGAAGATATCTTCAGTTTTAACGATTCCTTGTTGGAGGTAAACAACCCAAAGGATGATTTGCCAAGCACAAAAAAAACAGCTTTTAAATCCTACATACCTGCTACTTTTCATTTGAGTGTTAGCGGTAGTGGGGATTATAAACACTTGAAAAATTACACCCTTGGCGTACAAGGAAAGTGGCAACCCTATTCGGACAATATACCTTTATCCTTTGCAAAAATTGGGCAAGGTTTTAAGGAATCAAACTTTGCGACTTTATACTACATCCAAAGTGTATTCAATAGCAAATATTGTGATGTTATCCCTACTTTAAGTCATGGTGGTTATAGTGCAAACACCAATTTAGGATTGGCATTGTCCAGAGGAAAAAAACATAATTTTACAGTAGGGACATATCATTTAGAAAATGTACTAAACAAGAAGAAAGCAAAAGCAATAAGCGTTTATTTTAACATTAAATTACAATTTTAAGATGCTAGCAAAAATCAACAAAATACAACATCAAAGGAGTGGAAACTTCTTTTTATTAGCAGGACCTTGCTCTATTGAAGGAGAGGAAATGGCAATGGAAATTGCAGAAAAAATCCTTGCGATAACGAACAAATTGGAAATCCCGTTCATCTTTAAAGGAAGCTACCGAAAAGCAAACAGAAGTCGACTAGATTCTTTCACAGGAATTGGTGACATAGAGGCTTTAAGCATCCTAAAAAAAGTGGGCGAACGCTTCAACATACCAACCGTAACGGACATACACACGGCAGAGGAAGCTGCAATTGCAGCCCAGTATGTGGATGTATTGCAGATACCAGCCTTTTTGTGCCGTCAAACAGACTTACTAGTAGCGGCAGCAAAAACAGGTAAGGTGGTAAACATCAAAAAAGGACAGTTCTTAGCCCCAGAAAGCATGGTTCATGCCGTAACCAAAGTAAAGGAAAGTGGTAATAATTCCGTAATGCTAACCGACAGAGGAACTATGTTCGGCTACCAAGATATGGTGGTTGACTTCAGGGGTATCCCAGCCATGCAGGAATTTGGCGTACCCGTTATATTAGACATCACACACTCCTTGCAACAGCCCAACCAAAGCAGTGGCGTAACGGGAGGAAAGCCAGCAATGATTGAAACCATTGCCAAAGCGGGAATTGCTACAGGAGTTGACGGATTATTTTTAGAAACACACCCAAACCCTACCAAAGCAAAATCAGATGGCGCTAATATGTTGCAACTGGATAAATTAGAAGATTTACTTACTAAATTAGTAAGGATTAGGAAGGTATTATAAAGTAGATAATGCTGCTTTATAAGAATCCAAATCTAACCCACAAATAACTGCCTTGCAGTTAGGAGATAATAATGATTTTTTTCTGAATTCTTCACGAGCATAAATATTAGAAATATGTATTTCAATAACAGGAGTTTCAATCGCTTTTACGCAATCCGTTAAGGCAACTGAGGTGTGTGTGTAACCTCCAGCATTCAGCAGAATATAATCATAAGAAAAACCTACTTCCTGCAATTTATTAATCAACTCCCCCTCTACATTAGATTGAAAATAATCAATAGAAATATCATTAAATTCCTCTCGTAATGTCAGTAAATAAGCATCAAAAGAAATATTGCCATAAATAGCTTCTTCTCTTTTACCTAATAAGTTTAAATTTGGTCCGTTAATAATCATTACCTTCATAGGAGCAAATCTACATAAATGAGTTGGGAATCATCAATAAAAGGCTTTAAATCTTACTTGCAGATTGAGCGATCGCTATCCGATAACTCGGTACAAGCTTATATTCGTGATGTCAAAAAGTTTGCCAATTATGCCATACCTTTAAAACTTAATGAACTCAAAATACAAAGAGAAAACATATCTGATTTCCTAGTAGAATTGAAAGATGACGAGATTGCAGCTCGCTCACAAGCAAGGATAATATCAGGAATAAAGGCATTTTACAAATATCTTATTATTGAGAATTACATAAAACACGACCCTACTGAGCTTATCGAAAGTCCGAAAGTAGGATTTAAATTACCTGATACCTTATCATTAATTGAGATTGACAAACTTATTTCAGCTGTTGATTTAAGCAACAAACAAGGAG
>Ga0233427_10004240_pt1 | contig 12053 bp, 8 predicted proteins | sample SI_118_April2016_5_FD_179885 | JGI IMG/M metagenome (GOLD analysis project Ga0233427, IMG submission 179885) | Seawater microbial communities from Saanich Inlet, British Columbia, Canada - SI_118_April2016_100_MG | ecosystem: Environmental > Aquatic > Marine > Inlet | place: Canada: British...
CAATTGTCAGTGTCGCGGGCCTTGTTTGGGCCTCATGGTCGCGGCGTTATTTGCCTGTTGTCATTATAATAATCCTGTTTATCGCTGCTTATGTTGGCGCCCAAGTGCTCTATCAGGTGGAATTCTGGGGCAGTTACATCAATTCGGTGCCAAGGTTCAACAGGGTTGGGGTTCGCGCCATTCATGTCATCGGATTGCTTTTATTTGCATTCCGTTTCATTGAATTTACGGCTGATCGTCAGCTGCCGATCTTCGAATTGGGTTTTCGAAATACCGCAATGAAAATCCTTCTCGGGTCACTCATGGCCGCCTTATGCGGGTGGCAAATTTACATTTCCCATTATCGTTTCGAAGATTTGCGGACACGGTCGCTGCATCGTCTCATGCCGATGATGCGTGAGTTAACGGCGGACGCGCTGGCTGTTCGAAAGATTATCGATCGAGCGCCCGAGCATCGCCACCGAATTGTCTTTTTGAATGACAACGGTCATTCCGATGATTCGTCTCTCGTCTTTTACCATTTAATAGACACCGAATTCGGCGCCGGTCCACCGACGTTCATCTTGGATACGCCGCCATTTACCTGGCGATTTGGAGACAAACGAGCGCTGGCTGAGTTGCCGATGCTCATGTTGAACGGCAATATTGATCAAATTGACATTATTTGGCCGTTTCGCCTCAATGACGCACACAGAAAAGTCCTGGGGCGGCTTGATTTGCCACCGGCCTGCAAAAGCCAGTTGGATCAACATATTCTTATCGCTAAACAACGTTCAAAAGGCCACTTTGAATGCCTGCGGAAACCGGCGGTGGCCGACAACACGCCGGTCCGCAGGCTTGGCTTGAATTAGGGTGCCGTCGCGGCGCGCCAGTTTAGCGATATAATATCCCGAATTTAGCCGTCGTGACTTTCTCTGATTGCTTGCCAAGCCCGCAAAGCAGGGCTATAACCCGCGCTCTTCCGCGTGGTCAGGCTGTAAGGGCATGCCGAGCCGCGCCGAACGTGAACCTCTAAACCCTATTCGGAGGACAGCGAAATGCCCAAAATGAAAACAAAGTCGAGCGCCAAAAAGCGCTTTCGTCTTACGGCCTCGGGCAAAGTCCGGGCCAATCCTTCCGGCAAGCAGCACTTTCTGCGCCGCCGTTCCCAGAAAATGAAGCGCTCAACACGCGGCACCATGATCTTGAGCCGCGCCGATGCACGGCTGGTCAAGGCCTGCCTGCCGAACGCCAAGTGATCGGAGGGACGAGACATGTCACGAGTTAAAAGAGCCGTTGCCCGTCACGCGCGGCGCAAAAAAATTCTCAGCTTGGCCAGCGGTTACCGCGGCCGGTCAAAAAACAATCTGCGTTTGGCCATTGAGCGGGTCGAAAAAGGCCTGCAGTACGCCTATCGCGATCGCCGCGTCAAAAAGCGGTCGTTCCGGCGGCTTTGGATTCAGCGCATCAACGCCGGTGCGCGCGAACACGGGCTGACCTATTCACAGTTCATGAACGGGCTGAGCCGTGCCGAGATCGATTTGGACCGCAAGGTGCTGTCGGAATTGGCCACGAATGAGCCCGAAGCGTTTAAGAGCTTGGTGGAACAGGCACAAGCCGCTCTCGCCAAGGCCGCTTAACGCACCGCAGATTAACTTGATGCGTTTTGGAAACGGGAGCCCGCTTGTGCGGCGGCTCCCGTTTGCCGTTTTTGGGGTAATAACGACCGATGGATGACCTGAACACATTGCGCGAAGAGCTAATGGCCGCCGTCAACGGGGCTACAGATACGGCTGCCCTGGAAGAAGCGCGCATCTCCGCACTCGGCAAGAAAGGCCGGCTCAGCGTGATGATGAAAGGCCTTGGCGCCATGGATCCGGAAGAGCGGAAATCCATGGGCCAGGCGCTGAACGCCCTGAAGACCGAAGTAGCGGACGCCATAGAGTCGGCGAAGACCGCCCTTGAGAACGCCGAACTGGATGCCGGATTGGACGCCGACGCAGTTGACGTCACCTTGCCGGTCCGCCCCCAGACGGAAGGCCGCATTCATCCGATCAGCCAAACTATTGATGAGATCACCGCAATCCTGGGTGAGATGAGCTTCACGGTCGCCGAAGGGCCTGACATCGAAGATGACTGGCACAATTTCACGGCGCTGAATATTCCTCCCGATCATCCGGCTCGCCAGGAGCACGACACTTTTTATTTGCCGGGCGAACAGGACGGCGAGCGCATGGTGCTGCGTACCCATACCTCACCGGTGCAAATCCGGACCATGCAGAACGGCGAGCCGCCGTTTCGGATCATCGTGCCGGGCCGCACCTATCGCTGTGACTATGACGCAACCCATTCACCGATGTTCCATCAGGTTGAGGGCTTGCTAATTGATGAAGCCATCCATATGGGTCACCTGAAGGGCTGCCTGATCGAATTCTGCCGGGCATTCTTTGACATGGACGATCTGCCGGTGCGGTTTCGTGCCAGCTATTTCCCATTCACCGAACCCTCCGCCGAGGTCGATATCGGCTGCACGCGGGAAGGCGGACAATTTCGCATCGGCCATGGCGACGACTGGCTGGAAATCCTCGGTTGCGGCATGGTCAACCCGAAGGTTCTGGAAAACTGCGGCATCGACCCGGTCAAGTATCAAGGCTTCGCCTTTGGCATGGGGGTCGAGCGCTTGGCCATGCTGAAATATGGTATTCCTGATTTGCGAACGTTTTATGAAACCGATTTGCGTTGGCTCAAACACTACGGCTTCAGCGCCCTTGATATGCCCTCCATGGTGGGAGGATTGAACCGATGAAGTTCACTCTATCCTGGTTGAAGGAACATCTGGATACGGAAGCGTCCTTGGAGGATATCCTCGACAAGCTGACGATCATCGGCCTTGAGGTGGAAAAGGTCACTGACCGCGCCGAGGGACTTGAAAGTTTCGTCATCGGCCATGTCCTCGAGGCCTCCCCACACCCCGATGCCGACCGGCTCCGGGTTTGCCGAGTTGATGTCGGCGGTGAAGAATTTCAAGTTGTCTGTGGCGCACCGAACGCACGGACCGGCATGAAAGGCGTGTTCGCGCGTGAGGGCAGCTACGTGCCCGGCATCGACCTGACCTTGAAGAAAGCCGAGATTCGAGGGGTCGAAAGCTCCGGCATGCTGTTGTCGGAACGTGAAATGGGCCTTTCCGATGAACACGATGGCATTATCGATCTAGCGGAGGATACGCCGGTCGGCGCGGTCGCTATCGAGGTCATGGGGCTGAACGATACGATTATTGAGATCGCGATCACGCCGAACCGCGGTGATTGCCTGGGCGTGCGTGGTATCGCCCGCGATCTGGCCGCCGCCGGCATCGGCGCCCTCAAACCTTTGAATTCGACACCGGTGCCGAGCGCTTTTGAAAGCCCCATCAAGGTCGAATTGGATTTCCCCGACGACAAAAAGGACGCGTGCCCGTATTTCGTTGGCCGCATGGTGCGTGGCGTGAAGAACGGGCCCAGCCCCACTTGGCTGCAGGACAAGTTGTTGGCCATCGGACTCCGGCCGATCTCGGCGCTGGTTGATATCACCAATCTGGTGACCTTTGATCTTGGCCGGCCCTTACATGTTTTTGATGTCGCCCATGTCGAGGGGCACATCCGCCCACGTTTGGCGAAACCCGGTGAAAAACTGGCGGCGCTTGATGGTAGGACATACGAATTGGACGCCGAGATGTGCGTCATCGCCGACGACACCAAGGCCGAAGGCCTGGGCGGCGTCATGGGCGGCGAAGCCTCGGGGTGCACGGAAGAAACCACCGACGTATTTATTGAGTGCGCCTATTTCGATCCAATTCGTACCGCCATGACCGGACGCAAACTGAACCTCATGTCCGATGCCCGCTACCGTTTTGAGCGCGGCGTCGATCCGGCGTTTCTGGAAGACGCCATGGAAATCGCAACACGGTTGGTGATTGAACTTTGCGGCGGGGAAGCCTCCGAAGTTGTCATCGCCGGCGCCGCGCCGCCATGGCAGCGTGAAATCACGCTCAGGGGTGAGCGCGTCGCGACATTGGGCGGCGTTGATGTCGATGCCGATGAGACCGTGCGAATTTTGAATGTGCTGGGTTTTGAGACAACTTCGACCGACGGTGATTATGTCGCCCAGGTGCCATCATGGCGGCCTGATATTGTCGGCGAGGCCTGCTTGGTCGAGGAAGTGGTGCGCATTTTCGGTTATGATAAAATCCCGACGGTTTCGGTTAATTTGGACGGCCAAATGCCCAGCGCCGCCCTGAGCGCGGAACAACGCCGCCGGTCCATGGCGCGGCGCACATTGGCGTCACGCGGCATGACCGAGGCGGTGACCTATTCGTTCCTGGCCGCCAAGGACGCAGCCCTGTTCGGTGAAATTTCACCCTCGGTCCACCTTGGCAATCCCATCAGCGCCGATCTTGACGTGATGCGACCTTCAATGCTGCCGAACCTCATTAACGCGGCAAGCCGCAATGCGGCCCGAGGCATCAGCGATTCAGCCCTCTTCGAGGTCGGCCCGCAATTCACTGGCGACGCGCCGGAAGATCAGGCCGTGGCCTGTAGCGGTATTCGCGTCGGCGCCACCGGGCCGCGCCATTGGTCTGATGCGCCCAGGCCCACCGATGTCTTCGATGCAAAAGCCGATGCCATGGCCGTTTTGGCTGATCTGGGTGTTGCCGTTGACCGGTTGCAAATCACCACGGATGCGCCGGATTACTTTCATCCCGGACGCTCCGGCGCGCTCCGCCAGGGGCCGAGGAATGTCTTGGCCTGGTTCGGTGAAATTCATCCCCGCGTTCTGAAGACCATGGACGGCCCGGGGCCCATCGCCGGGTTTGAAATATTCATTGACAATCTGGCGCCGCCCAAGGCCAAGAAAGGCACCGCGCGCGCGCATTTAACGCTGTCGCCCTATCAAAAGGTTTCCAGGGATTTCGCATTTGTCGCCGATGAAGGCGTCAAGGCCTCGGCCCTAGCCGCCGCGGCGCGCAATGCCGATAAAGCGCTGATTACAGGCGCTGATGTGTTTGACGTGTTCACCGGGGCCAGTCTTGGGGAGGGCAAGAAATCAATGGCGCTTTCCGTCACCCTGCAACCCACGGACAAAACCCTGACCGACGCCGAGATTGAGGCCGTTGCCGACAAGATCATCGCCAATGTCGCCAAGGCCACCGGCGCCACGCTGCGCGGCTGACGTGATGAAGCCGCTATCGGCATTCCCGGTCTCCGCTCGGCGTGAATTGCGGGGCGTCTTATTCGACATTGATGATACCTTGACCACCGAGGGCCGGCTTACTGCGGTCGCCTATGCGGCCATGGAGCGTCTTAAAAATGCCGGGTTGTTGGTCGTGCCGATCACCGGACGGCCCGCCGGTTGGTGTGATCACTTTGCACGCATGTGGCCGGTTGATGCGGTCGTTGGTGAAAACGGTGCCTTTTATTTTCGCTATGACCACGCTGAAAAACGCATGCACCGGCGCTACCATGACACCGCGGAAAATCGCGCCACCAATTGGCAACGGCTCATCGATCTGGGCGCGGAGATCACCGAGACGGTGCCCGGATGTTCGGTTTCCGCCGACCAATCTTACCGGGAAACCGACCTTGCCATAGATTTTCGCGAGGATGTCCCGTCGCTGGATCAAAGCGCCATAGATCAAATTGTCGAATTGATGAACGCTGCCGGAATGACGGCAAAGATCAGTTCGATCCACGTCAACGGCTGGTTTGGTGATTACGACAAGTTGACCATGACCCGAAGCCTATTCAGTGAAATGTTCGAGATCGACCTGGAGGCGGATAAAGAGCGTTACGTCTTTTGCGGTGACTCACCGAACGATCAACCCGCCTTCGCGTTTTTCCCCAACGCCGTCGGTGTCGCCAACGTGCGTGGTTTGGCCGATCAACTGACCACGCCGCCCGCCTATGTGACCGAACATGACGCCGGCGACGGCTTCGCCGAATTGGTGGATTTTCTGCTGGGCCCTTAGGTCATCGGCTGAAAGACACGGGTCGGTGCGTTGCGGCCACGCACTGTCACCTCGGTAATCGGTTTAAACTTACAGACCTCTTCGCACGACGCCGTGGTGTTCTCACCACACAGGATGTAGGTGCCGAATTCCTTGTTGAGTTGCTCAAGCCGCGCCGCGATGTTGACCTCGTCGCCGTGCACCGTGGATGCGAGGCGTTCCTCCGTGCCGATCGCGCCGACAACAATCTCGCCAGTGTTCACGCCGCAACGGGTCAACAGCCAATTCTCATGAGGGCCGAAAGTCCGGTTTTCGCACAATTCTTGAATGGCCAACGCCGTCTTAATGGCGTTCGCCGCATGGTCGTCATCATTAGTAACGGCGTTATAGGTAATCAAGATCAGGTCACCCTGGTACTGGGTGATGCCCCCGCCATTGGCGCTGATGATTTCGCCGACGGCGCAGAAGTAATCGTTCAAGGTCTGCGCCAACTCTTTCGGCGAGAGTCTCTCGGACACTGTCGAGAAAGCCTCGATATCGGTGAATACAACGGAAGCAACGCGCGATTCGCCGTCGCCCGGTTGGATGGCACGATCCGCCGACGTGATGTGATTGGCAACTTCGCGCAACACAAACCGCGATAAATCCTCAGCCGCCGAATGATCAATGGTGGCGCGGTAAAATGTCCGCTGGGCCCTGAGCACCGCTGCCGCCAAGACCAGTGTGACCACAATAATCGAGAGCATCTTGTCGATCTCGGCGCCGATCAAGACGCTGTTTGCCGTCAGATAGGTGACATAGTTCCGGGTAATCATCGGATCGCCCGGCGTCGCCGTGATGGCGTAAATCACCAACACCAGCCAGCCGATGACGGACACGGCACCGGTAATCAGAATGTACGTGGGCTCAAACCTGAGTGCGCGCAATGCGATGAAGATAAACACATAGATCATGGTCGGCGCCTTCAAATAGAAGGTCGGCGGTTGATCGTATTTAATGTGGAAGCTCCAGATCAGCGCCATCAGCAGGCCAATATCCATGACCACGGAAAGCACCAAAAGCCAGCGGGGCAGGAACCGCTTATAGGCACACCGGAGCCGGATCACGGTGAACAGGAAATACAGTGCCAATGCCCAGGGCTCCAGGCGAAAGCTTGCCATCTCGGCCGGCGCCGGCGCCAGGACATAGAGAATGCCGAAAGTCACCACCAGAACCAACTGAACCCAGCCGATCAGCTTCTCGCTTTCGAACTGCTGTTCGTTGATCACTTCATGAATGCGGGCCGGCACGTCGCCGGAAATCTTCTCACCGAATACGTAAAGCGCGAGCTTCTGCCACATGCGAACGCCACCTCAATGCCGTGCGCCGACAAAGTCGTCGGCACAAAGTGATACTAGCACCTAATTGAAGGCTTTAACGAGGTCGTGAAAGGGTGTGATCGTTGCCTAATCACACCTGGAGGATGGATCAACTGGTGGCTGGTGGTGTGCGGACCACGATCTGGCGGTGCGCCATCGGGAAATGAAGAATCCGGGCCACCTGGCGGACGAATAAAAGGGCGTTCTGCATGGTCTTGGTCTTTCTTCGATCGCGCCGGATCGCGCTGCATCGTGATGTTGATGTTTTGTAGCGCCCCGGACCCGGTCCGCCAGTGATCACCATCACACCATGACCAAGAATTACGGCAAAATTATGAAATAACGTCACCTTTTTCATCTGGCGTGGAAATAACCCGTTTGACGGCTTCGAGTTTATTCAGCAGATGCACGCGAAGAAGCGCGGCCAGGCGCTTGCCGTCGCGGGCATCAAGGGCATCGAGAATCTCTTCGTGCTCGCGCATCGCCGCGTCCCAACGATTGATCGAGGCGTTGGCAAGATACCGCGCACGGCGGACCCGCTGGGCCAATGGGCGGTAAACCTGGAACAGGCTCGGGTTATCCGCCAATTCCATGATCTTATCATGGATTTGCTGATTGATCCGGAAGTACTTGGGCTGCTCACCGCGGGTGTGGTGGAGTGCCATTTGATAATGCAGGGCACGAACTTCCGCGACATCGGCATCAGAGGCATTCTCGCAAGCCAACTCGCCGGACAATGCCTCCAACGCACCCATAATCGGAAACAGTTCATCAACGTCTTCGGGCGTCATTCGGGTGACCCAAGCGCCGCGGTTCGGCAGCAAGGTGATCAGGCCGTCGGATGCCAGGACCTTCAGGGCTTCACGCAACGGCGTGCGGGAAATCCCAAACCGCTGACACAGATCACGTTCCGGCACCCGCGTGCCAGCGGCGAGCTGCTCGTCGAAGATCATCGCGCGAATGCGTTCAACGATCTCTTCGTGCAGGGTTGGGCGGCTGATGATGCCGTCGACGTCACCAGCAATGTCATGGCCCAGAACACTCTCATCCATGTCCGCGGACCTCTTCACCGGCTTTCAAGGCATCAGCCAACACCCGAGCAACGTGAACCGCGTCACGCCCGGCACCATCGGCAATTTGATGACGACAGCTCGTGCCGTCGGCAACGATCACTGTTTCGGCCCCGGCATCACGAACCGCCGGTAGCAAGGCCGCCTCGGCCATTTTCATGGAGATGTCTTGATTGTCGGCCTGATATCCGAATGCGCCGGCCATGCCGCAGCAACTCGTTTCGATAACCTCAACTTTGAGGTCCGGGATCATGCCCAAGACTTTCTCCACCGACCCCATTACCGCAAATGCCTTTTGGTGGCAGTGCCCGTGAACCATCGCCCTATTTTCCGGCAATTTGCCGAGCGTCAGATTGAGGCGGCCCGCATCGGCTTCGCGGGCTAAAAATTCCTCGAACAAAAACGCATTGGCCGCCATGGCGTCAGTCTCGGCGCCCGGCGCCATCGCCAAAAATTCATCCCGCAGACTGAGTAGGCACGAAGGCTCCAAGCCGACGATGGGCACACCTCGCGCCACATATGGCCCCAAGGCATCCAACACACGGCGCGCTTCGGTTTTCGCCTCGTCTATAAGGCCGGCGGCCAAAAAAGTCCGGCCGCAACAAAGCGGGCGACCTTCGTCGGCCGGCATCGCCGCATGGACTTGGTAACCTGCGGCTTCGAGAACGCGCCGAGCGGCGCGGACATTGTCGGGCTCAAACCAGGTATTAAAGGTATCGGCCCACAAGACGACCTCGGGTCCGTCTTTGTTTTTGGCCGGCGCCTCCGTGGGTTCATAGGCCGCCGAACTCCAGGCCGGCAGCGGGCGCCGGGCGGCAAAACCTGTAAGCCACTGCCCCAGTGCTGGCAAGCCCGGCACGTGGTTGCGCAAATTCAACAGCCAGCCGAACGCCGACGCTTTGGCCGCGTAGCGCGGCAAGAAAGCAACCAGTTTGTCGAACAACCGAAGCCCATGGCGCTTGTGGTAATGATAAAGGAACTCGGTCTTCATGCGCGCCATGTCGACCCCGGTCGGGCATTCGCGCTTACAGCCCTTGCAGCCGACGCAGAGCTTCATGGTATCCTTCATGTCTTCGCTGACCAGGGCATCGGTGCCCAATTGTCCGGACAAGGCGAGACGCAAGGTGTTGGCGCGGCCCCGGGTCAAGTGACGTTCCTCACCGGTGGCGCGAAAGCTTGGGCACATGACCTGGGCGTCGCGTTTGCGGCATGCGCCGTTATTGTTGCACATCTCAACGGCGCCCGAGAATCCACCCCAAGCGGACCAATCGAAGCCAGTGTCCAGATCTTGACGCGCGTAGCCTTCCTTGAACCGGAATAGGCTGCGTTCATCCATCTTCGGAGAATTGACGATCTTGCCGGGGTTCATTCGGCCGTCGGGATCGAATGCGTCTTTGATTTCACCGAAGGTCTCGACCATGCGCGGACCGAACATGGCTTCATGGAATTCCGAGCGCACCAATCCGTCGCCGTGCTCGCCGGAATGCGAGCCCTTGTATTCACGAACCATTTCAAAGGCGGCTTCCGCGATATCGCGCATCTTGGTGACATCAACTTCGGATTTCAGATTGATTACTGGGCGCACGTGCAAACAGCCGACAGACGCGTGGGCATACCAAGTGCCGGTGGTGCCGTGCGCAGTGAAGACGTCGGTCAGACGTGCCGTGTATTCAGCCAGATCTTCCAGCCGCACGGCGCAATCTTCGATACACGAGATCGGTTTATCGTCGCCCTTCATGGACATCATGATATTGAGGCCGGATTTCCGAACTTCCCATACGGCTTTTTGGAACACCGGGTCGGTGGCCTCGACGACGCCCCCTGGGAATCCCAGTTCGCCCATCAATTCGCCGAGGTCGGCCAGCTTGCGCAGTTGTTCATCCAAATCATCACCGGCGAACTCGACCAGCAACAAAGCTTCGGGCTCGCCCTGCACAAAGGCGTCCACGGTGGCGCGGAATATGGGAATGTCACGGGCCAGATCGATCATCGTTCGATCGACCAGTTCCACCGCCGCCGGGCCCAACTTGACCAGATGCTGGGTCGAGGCCATCGCGTCGTGGAAGGTTGGGAAATGGCAAATCCCCAGCACTTTGTTTTTCGGCAGCGGCTTCAAATCAAGATGAATGCGGGTCGAAAACGCCAAAGACCCTTCCGAGCCGACCAACAGATGCGCCAAGTTAGGATGCGTCTGCGCCCGCCCCATGGTGGCTTTCGCCCAATCGCCGCGCTCAGGCCCGCCGGGCATTAGGGCATCGACATTGTAGCCGCCGACGCGGCGCATCAGATCGGGAAAGCTGCGCCGCGTTTCATCCGCCTCGCGCCGACCGATATCAAGTAGCCGTGCCACCAGCTCACTTTGTTCAGTGCTGAGCTCGCCAAGAGCCGCATTGTCCGAGACCTCGCCAAACACCATTTCCGAACCGTCGGCCAGGATCGCATTGACGGCACGCACGTTGTCGCGCATGGTGCCATAGACGATAGACCGCGCACCGCAGGAATTGTTGCCGGTCATGCCGCCGATGGTGGCACGGCTGGACGTTGAGACATCGACGGGAAACCACAGGCCGTGCGGCTTCAAGTACGCGTTCAGATGATCAAGCACCAAGCCCGGCTCGACCCAGGCGGTCCGCGCTTCGGCGTCAAATTCCAACACCCGGTTCATATGCTTGGTGACGTCCACGACCAGCGCTTCGCCCACCGTTTGCCCGCATTGCGAGGTGCCGCCGCCGCGCGGTAACACAGGCACGCCTTCATCTGCCGCAATATGCATGGTTTTGCGCACGTCATCGCTGCACGTCGGCACGACAACGCCCAAGGGTTCAACCTGATAGTGCGACGCATCTGTCGCATAGCGGCCGCGGCTGAACGGGTCAAACATCACCGCAGACGACGTTTCGGTCCGGAGACGCCGGGCCAAGGCCCGATCACCAATTCGGCCAGTCCCGGTAATGCCGGGTTTTGAAGAGATCATGCAGAGCCTCGCGAATTCGAAGAGAACTAGATCATACAATTATGAATTCAAATTGCAATGATTAGAATAATCCAAGAACATACTTCAAACATCATTTGTTTATAATATGCATATTTAATCAATAGGTTAATATAACAAAATCAAAAAATCTTCTTTCTGATTGCGTTCATACATTTTGAATGCATAATGCACTTTAAATTTAAACGATGCGCAGGGCTGTTTTGCGCCTGCCTAAGGAGGAGCCCTAAATGTCGTACAAAAGTGGCCGCCATTTCTTGCAAATTCCCGGGCCCAGCAACGTTCCGGACCGCATTCTCCGCGCCATGGATTATCCAACTATGGATCACCGCGGCCCGGATTTCGGCGAAATTGGCCTGGAAATTCTAGCTGGCGTCAAAAAAGTTTTTGGCACCGATAACCACGTCATTGTCTACCCGTCATCAGGCACCGGGGCGTGGGAAGCTGCCCTGGTTAATACGCTGAGCCCCGGCGACAAAGTCTTAATGTTCGAAACCGGCCAGTTTGCAACGCTCTGGCAGGAGTTGGCAGAAAAGCACGGCCTCGAGGTTGAGTTTATCGACGGCGACTGGCGCCACGGCGTTGACGCCGGCTTGGTCGAGGAAAAACTCAAGGCCGATAGCGGCCATTCAATCAAAGCCGTCTGCATGGTTCACAACGAGACGTCCACC